>Ga0164292_10003709_pt1 | contig 12466 bp, 10 predicted proteins | sample GEODES117metaG_FD_111486 | JGI IMG/M metagenome (GOLD analysis project Ga0164292, IMG submission 111486) | Eutrophic lake water microbial communities from Lake Mendota, Wisconsin, USA - GEODES117 metaG | ecosystem: Environmental > Aquatic > Freshwater > Lake | place: USA: Lake Mendota... | reverse complement strand
TTGCGCTTGTTGTGCTTTGAATCCTTCAATTAATAAAGCGTTTAATTTTTCGTAGTTTACTGCCTTGTAACCATTATCACGAGTAGTTACTATTTCTGGTAATCCAATAGCTTCAATTTGTTGTGCTATAACTCCAGTATCAGCTCCTTTATGTGAGTGTACTTCATCAAATCCTTCTTTCCAATTAAAAGTAACACCGTTAATTGCCATTAACTTCTCAATTGGATTTTCAATTGGAGTAATATCTCCTTTTAATCTTTCATCTGAAGAGTAGAAAGCTGTAACGTCGGCGGTTGCTCTGATTTCACCTGCTATACCTGATGCCGCTGTACCAACTCCTAATGAGTTTAATTGTGTATTGCTTGCAAGTAGAGATCCTGTAACTTGTAGGTTACCTGCAATTGCTACTGTAGTACCATTATCAAAAATTTGAGAAGATGTAATGTGGTGATTGTTATCTGCAGTTATTAGCTGTGATTTAACTACATAGTTTCCTAAAAGACCTTGTTCGCTTCCTACATTATTATAAGCTATAGGTCCATTTATTGCAAGAGAGCTTGTTTGTTGTGAAGAGCCAGCAGGAGCATATACAAATATCCAATTGTCTTTTGCAGAATCGTACCAGAAAGAAGAACTAATTCCTGCAGCCGATCCGCTATCTCCTACATTAATACCAGCATATCTTAATGCAGGTAAATCTGTATTTAAGTTAATAAACTCAAGACCTACTAAAACTGAAGAAGTTATATAGTTAACAGAAGATGTTCCAAATACTGTTAAGTTTCCTGCTATAGATAAACCTCCTGATATAAATGAGTCTTTGCTTACTCTTAAACCGCCGTCTGTATAAAGAGCAGCTGTAGAAACAAAGCTAGTTGCGTTAGTTGTATTTGAAATGTATTGAGTACCTGTGAATGTATTATTCTGTACTACTTGAGGAAATTGACTTGAGCTTAATGAATTAAATAATGTTGCATTATTTGCTAATTCTGCAAAGCTTGAACTTACCGCAAAGCTTGAACTTAATGCATAAGATGCAGAAGTAGCGGTTTGTGCTAATGCTACATAAGAAGCTGTATCAGCTGTACCTTGTAGTGATCCGGTAAATCCGCCTACACTTGCTATACCTTCCTGTACGTCTATGTTATTAAATACAGTTAAAGTACCGCTTACAAAAGTGTTTCCTGTAAACTGAACTAAGTCAGTATTTTGAGAACCAGATAAAGCTAGTGTAGTATCTGAAATACCAGGACCTAATATAACACGTCCTCCAGTAGGTTCTGATAATAAGATGTAGTCGGTAGATGCATTAGATGGGTTACCAATTCTAAATATACCGCTACTTGTATAAGGTACTATTTGAGTAATAGGTGTACCGTCACCTGCAGTACTAATTTCAAATTTCTTTAAACCTCCTTTTAAGAAGTACATTGCATTGTAATCAGCGCTTGAATCTAAAGCAAATGTACCATCGTTAAGTGAAGTTGTTACATATACTTGATAAAGTCCGTTAGCAGGACCGCCTACTCCCATAATGCCGTTAACTACAAAGTTACCGGCTGCAGAAGATGCAGTTTGTGCATTAGAAGCCGATATTGCAAATAGGGCATGAGAGGCGCTTTGTGCAGTTAGAACGTAAGATGCAGTTTGTGCAAGTGTTACATAAGAAGCAGTGTTAGCATTTATAGCTAATGCAGCGATAGAAGCAGAGTATGCATTTTCTGCTTGTAATACATAAGAAGCTGATTGTGCATTTAAGACATAGGATGCTGTATTAGCATTTTGTGCAGTCAAAACGTAAGACGCTGTCTGTGCTAGAGTAACATAAGAAGCAGTTTGTGCAACCTGTACGTAAGATGCAGATTCTGCTAAACTAACATAGGATGCTGTATTAGCTATCGAAGCAAGAGATGCTGTATTAGCAGTCTGTGCTTGTAAGGCATAACTTGAACTTATAGTTGTATTTGAAGTATTTGCATGTGAAGCGGATATTGCTGTTTCTGCTGAGAGAGCAAGAGAGGCTGATTGTGCAAACTCTACATAAGAAGCAGTACCAGCAATACTACCTGTAATACCGTAAAGTACGGTAAGCTCGCCTACTGTAATTCTATTGGCAACATTAAGACTTCCTGTTACTAAAACAGGTCCGTTTTTTACATCTACAATCCCGTACATAGTTTGAACATCGGTAACGGAATAGCCAAATTGACTTGATCCTGAACCAAAGAATGTTTTTGCAGATGATGAAACTGAAACATTAAGGGATCCGCTTACTTGGAGTGAACCGGTTACTATAGCGCTATCTATGATCATTGTTAAAGTATTATTTGTTATAAATATCTAGATTCTTAAAACAAAACGCGTTTATACCACTCTTGCATAACCATTTATAGCCGTTGAAAATGTAATGGTTACTGTGTTGGTGTTAGTTCCTACAATTGACTGAGGAATTATAGTAGCATCACTAGAATCATATATCTGCACTAGAGGATGTTTATTGTTCAAATTATGAACAATTGTCCATGTGCTCGAAGGTGTAACTTGTTCAAAATTTACTCCAACACTACTTGCATAAGAAGCTGTTATTGCATAAGAAGCTGTTGTTGCAAAAGAAGCAGATACTGCTATTTGACTAGAAATTCCACTACCTTTTGATATGATAGCATATCCAGCTTGCGCTGTTGAAAAAGTAATTTGAGTTGTATTAGCGTCTATAGAAGATACACTCGCAGGAATTAACTGATTATAAATAGAATCATATACGTTTACAAGCGGTGTAAAAGTGTTTAAATTATGATTAACAGTCCATGTAGATGAACCGGTTGCCTGTGTAAATTGGAATCCTTGATCTGGGAATGAATTAGCGAAAGAAGCAGTTGCTGCATAAGAAGATGAAACGGCTTGAGAGGCAGTACCGGCTAATGATCCTGTAAAACTACCGCTAAATGAACCGTTAAATGAACCGGTATTGCTTAAAAATTGATCTACTCTATTTGCTGTTACTATTAACGAAGGGATACCTGGTACTACTCCAAATCCAGGTTCTGCGTGTAGACGTACGTTAGCATCTGGTGAATACCACATTAACTGGTAGTAATCATTTGCAGCAGAGTTAACAAAGAAATTCCATGCTGCTACATAATGATCTCCATTACCAGTTAATTGTATTGATGTTGCAGTATCTTGTAAATCTGTTCCATTTTTTCTTAACCAAATCCATACTTCATCTTTTCCTGAATCTGTTTTATCTATTTGGGCAGAAAATTGTATATCGTATACACCTGCATTTTCAGTCTTTATATAAGTGTTAAAAGGATTTGTAGATCCTGATATTGATACTCCATTTGTAATGTCTGTTACATTAAGAGACATTGAGCGAGCTGTGCCTGCTACATTAGTTTGTGTTTGGGTAGAGTAAAAAGATCCATATGATCCTGTTGCAGTATTAAATCCACCGCCGCCACTAGTTGATGAAACTGTAACTTGTCCTAGTCCGTTAGTTGGAGCTAGTGTAATATTAGAACCGGCTAATAATTGAGTTACACCACTGTTTAGTGCAAAAGAAGCTGTTGATGTATAAGAAGATGAAACGGCTTGAGAAGCAGTTCCATATAGGGATCCAGTAAATTGAGATCCACTAATTATAGAGGCAGTTATAGAGGTGTCAACGAGAAGAGAAGCAAAGCTTGCAGCACTACCCGAAACAGCGAGTTTTTTCCAATTTGGCATACTATACAGTTTATATCGCGGTTAGATACATACACTAATGCCGTGTATATGCCTACTTCCTGTTAAGGCCTACAATATTCTTATATAAATAGCTCCTTTAGTGATTAAAAGTATATGAAAAGTTCGTCAGTATTGGTATCTATCCACATATTACCTTGGCCTAATCCCGTACCGCCAAATTGTGGAACAGATACTCCTGGTGCTGACCCTGAAATTAAAGCAGTTACTGCATATTCTGCAGCTGTTACTGTGGTTGCATCTGGATTTATTTGAGATCCTACTGCAAAACGTCCGTTAGGTGCTGCTGTTCCTGTTGTAGTACCTGCTGTTTCTAAGAAGAAAGCTGAGCCAGAATTTCCAGTATTACCGGTATTGATAATGAAGCCAGAATCTTGGAACGTAGTCGAACCAGAGTTTAATAAAATAAACTGATCGGCAATTGCTAAGTTTTGACTATTTTGAAACGATGCAGTACCTGCAACCGTTAAGTTACCTTCAACAAATACATTGTCGTGGAAAGTAGAAGAGCCAGTCACATATAAGCCGCCTTGTTAATCAATACTCCACCTGCGTTATTAATAGTAACATTAGTAGAATCTGTAATAGAAGAATTTGCAAATGCTGCTCCTGTCCATTTTGTTACTAATCCAGTAGTTAAAGTAGCTGAACCGGTTACTGAATCAGCATAAGATGCGCTTACAGCCTTAGAAGCTGATACTGCAAATAAAGCATAAGAAGCTGTATCTGCGTTATCTACTGCTGTTTGATAAGAAAGCTGTCCTGTAGTATTATCATATCCTACTACAAAGCTTTTACTAACTTGAGTTAGGCCTGTAAGAAAAACTGATCCTGTTTGATTAAATGAACCTGTAAATATAAAAGTATCGGCGTTAATATCAAATGCATTACCTGTTGTGGTATTGATAGATAATGAACCGCTAATTACTACGGCTTGATTTAAAGTATTAACATAAGAAGCTGTATCTGCATTTAAAGCGCTTGTAGCACGAGATGCACTTATTGCTGTAGATGCATTTAAGGCATAAGAAGAAGATAAAGCATAAGATGCACTTGTTGCATTATCTGCATTAGCTGCACTTATTGCACGAGATGCACTTGTTGCATTTAAAGCATAAGATGCACTTGTAGCAGTTAATGCATAAGAAGCGGTGATTGCATAAGAAGATGTTTCAGGAACATTCAGAGCGTAAGCTGCTGTGAAGGCAAAAGAAGCTGTTGCAGCATATGATGCACTTAGTACTGTTGGTGCACTACCTGTAAATCCACCAATACTAGCTACAGCTGTACCGGCAGTTGGAACACTAAAAGTAATTGTAGCAGTAACAGTATTATCAGCTGTAATCGAAGTTGGTATAATTACCTGATTACTTGCATTAAATACTGTAAATACAGGATACTGATTGTTTAAGAAGTGATTAAATACCCATGTACTTGCAGGAGTAGGCTGTGAAAATATAGCATTCGATCCTGTAACAATAGTTTTATCTAAAACATAAGAAGCAGTTAAAGCATATGATGCACTTGTTGCGCTGTCTGCTGTAGATGCATTTAAAGCATAAGAAGAACTTAATGCATAAGATGCACTTATTGAAGTATCTGATCCTGGTGCATAAGAAGCGCTTAAAGCATAAGAAGAGCTTATTGCTGTATTAGCATTGGTTGCATAAGAAGCAGTTCCAATTAAAGATCCAATAAACTGAGATCCGCTAAATATAGAAGCAGTTATAGAGGTATCTACTTTAAGTTGAGGGAAACTTGTAGCACTACCTGAGACAGCGAGTTTTTTCCAATTTGCCATTTGCTATATTTTATATTATACGATTACTTAGTAATGGTAGTATAATATTGTTGAAGTTTTAAAATTAAATTATAAATTCTTTCGACACTCTCTCCTTTAAACACTGCATCTCTAATTGTAATCAGAAGTATCTCTACCTCCTCTCTTGTTAAATTAAGAGATTGTTCCTTAGGAATTGAAAAGGGAGGAGTTGTTGAAGACTCCTCTTCTTTTCTATTACTAATATGTTTTGTTATAAAAGCCATAACTACATTCTGTTTAACCTAATTAAGCATAAATCCAAATATCACTAGTTGTTGTATCAACCCATGTATTACCTTGACCTAATCCTGTTCCTCCGAATTGTGGAGTAGCATTACCTGGAGCAGATCCTGTAATTACAGTTGTGTTAGCGTATTCAGCAGCTGTTGCAGAAGTTGCATCCGGTAGAACATCAATTCCTACTGCAAAACGGCCATATAATCCGTTAGTACCAGTTGTTGTACCTGAAGTTTCTAAGAAGAATGCAGATCCTGAATTAGCAGCGTTACCTGTATTGATTACGATACCTGAATCTTGGAATGTAGTAGAACCAGAGTTCAATAAGATGAACTGATCTACAACTGCTAAGTTTGTTACGTTTTGGAATGAAGCAGTACCTTGTACTGTTAAGTTAGCTTGCATTACCACGTTATCGTGGAATACAGATGAACCGCTTACATTTATACCACCTCCTTGCACGTATACACCGCCTGCATTATTAATAGTAACGTTTGCAGCGTCTGTAATGCTAGAGTTTGCAAATGCATCACCTGTCCATTTAGTTATTGTAGTAGCTGATAGTGCAGAAGCTCCTGAAACTGCTACTGTTGCTGTAGTTGAACCATCATATGTGAAAGCAGTAACACCTGCACCTTGAGTTAGATCAGGTAGGTTACTAGTACCTACGAAGTTACCAGCAAAGCTTCCAGTAAATGAACCGGTTAAGCTAGAGTTAGCACCTGTTGCAACTACGTTTCCTGCACTATTAATATCACTAGATACTATTAAAGATCCTGTAATTTGGGAATTTGTATTTACTCTAAATCCTAAGTCCGGAGCAATTGAAGCTGTTACTGAACCACTACCAATTTGATTTAATTGTAAGCCAACAATTCCTGAAGCAGGAACGTTTGTTAATCCGCCGCCATCACCTTGGAAGGAACCGCTAAATGAACCGCTAAATGCTCCGTTTCCTGATTGTGCAAAAGAAGCTGATATTGCAAAAGAAGCTGTATCTGCGTTATCTACTGCTGTTTGATAAGTAAGTTGTCCTGTGGTATTATCGTATCCTACTACAAAGCTCTTAGAAATTTCTGTTAAGCCTGTAAGAAAAATAGATCCTGTTTGAGTAAATGAACCGCTAATTACTACATTTTGATTTAAAGTACTTACAGAAGATGCTGTATCTGCATTAGCTGCACTTATTGCACGAGATGCACTTGTTGCATTTAAAGCATAAGAAGCACTTAATGCATAAGATGCACTGTTTGCTGTTGAAGCATTTAAAGCATAAGAAGCACTTAATGCATAAGATGCACTATCTGCTGTAGATGCATTTAAAGCATAAGATGCTGATAAAGCATAAGATGCAGAGTTTGCTGTAAAGGAACCAGTACCTTGGTAGAATAATTGACCTGTTGCAATGTCAATACCAACAATTGAGGCTTGAGTTGCATTAGTTAATCCAGGGAATTTAACAGTAGAATTTGCTGCCAAAGATCCGGTTGCTGTGATATTACCCGTAGTTACTAAACTTCCGAGTGATGCATCGCTACCAGAGACGATGACTTTTTTCCATGATGCCATTTGCTTTTGTTTTTGAGTTTTATCGTGTACCGGTAATAAATATCGGTATGTTGCTTAATTTTATATTTTAAAACATATTTAATTTATTCTAGTCCAATATACATTGCATTAGAGGTAAAGTATATATTTCCAGCTGCTGTAATACCTGCTGGATCAATAGAATGAGTTGCTATATTAACTATGCTTCCGCTTACTGTTAAAACAGCTTGTTGTGAAGTATAGTTTTTTATTATAAATAAGTCGCTATATGCCGTTGTATTACTATTTGAAGCAATATTAAAAAAAGGTACGCTAGCTGATTGAATTAAAAATAGACTTGCAGGATCTACGCCAACGCTAGCTGTTACACTACCTGTCGATATTTGATAAGAAGCAAAATTTCCATTTAATGCATAAGATGCGGTAGCTGCATTCTCAGCAAATATTGCGTAAGAGGCAGATTCTACAGATCCGGACTGAGATATTACAATATCAAAAGTAGTTTGATCTCCTTTTGTAAACGTAATTGTAGTTGAAGCAACAGAAGCTGTTACAATTCCTAGAAGCGGAAGTGAAGAGGTTGCTGCAAAAGAAGCGCTTAATGCAAATGATGCACTTGGTATAGAAGTACTTCCAGTAACAAACCCTCCAGTAACAAACAAGTAATTTCTATCTTCTATAAAAGGTAAAGCTAGGGTACCGTCAAATACATTTGATCCGGAAGTTAATAAGCTTCCAGATATTATAATAGTATCTACATTAACGCCGTTTAGAGCATTAATGATTCTTAAAATTTGCTGTGAAGTAATTATGCCACCAGGACGAATACCTTCAGTAGGAATTGTACCATAAGGTGCAGTTGCAGGTATGTATAAGGAAGCGGTAGGATATAGCGCAGGGGATAGTGCTCCTGAAGTTACATTTACACTAGAGGAAGGTATGTTAAACCCAGATAGACTGTTAATTTGGTTTATTATGTCATTTACACTACTCATGATGTCTGCTCTGTATTAAATACTATTTTACATAAATTATAAGTTCTACTTTGTAACTGTGCAAGATATGCATTTAATGTATCCGGGATTAAATAACCATTGAGAGTTAAATTAAATTCCGTTCTAACAAGTCTGTCTTCTCCTTGTTCATAAGTTTGAATATCATCAAACGAATCGATCTTAGCTAGGAATTGAAATCTTGAAGGATCTCCCCAGTAAGAATTAGAGGCAAAGTTTAATGACTCTACTAATTTATCCATTTGCTCTACAAAGTTCGTCCAAATACCGCATCTGTAAGTAATAGTTACATAATCAGGAGTAACTACTACTACGAACTCTTTCTGAGGTTTTTGGTTTTGTAATATTTGAAAGTTATCATAAATATTTCTACGTGAGAAAGCTTTTTCAAATAACTGTACGTTATGTGCTACATTACCGTCTAACTTATTGCCTAATTCTCTATTTTGTACAAGGTTTGATTTTCTATACATAATCAACGGCGGCATAATCTTAGCAGATCCATCTCTATAGTATCCATCTCTCTGTACTGATTTCCATTTCTCAGGAGTACCGTAAATAACAGGAACTAAAATGGTATCGTTGTTTTGATAAACAGATAATTTTAATACCTCATCAAAGTAGTACTGAATTGCTTCAGTATGATCTTTAATTCCGATAGAAAACTTTTTATTATCTAGTTCCGTAAACTTTGTCTCGTATGCACGATTAAATTCAGGTTGACCTGGTTTAAATGGATCAGAGAACACAATATTAGGATTACCGTATTGAGGATCGGTAGGAACGACGAGCTTATCCATGAATTCGCGTCTGGTCTGCGGCCTAACTTGTTGTATTCCTCCTGCCATATTATAATCTTTCTTGTGTTATACCTAATCTCTCTGGTGTTGTTAGGTGGGTAAATAATATGATAGAGAAACTTGTACCAAACTCGTTTAAGCCTTCGGAATAAGCATAAGCAGGATCCTTACCTAAGAATAATTGGTTTTCGTTAGTATTATCTACTTCGTAGTATAATTCATTATACATTACAATATCGCCAGTCTCAGGAACTACGTTAGCAGCTCGTAAATCTACTTTTAAAAATCTAAATCCAACTTCTCGTCTAGTATCTGGCCCGTAATTATCAATTACTGTATTAAAATCTCCTCTTACAATTAAACAATTCATTAAAACTGGTCCAATATAACTCTTTACTAAGGCCTCACCGTAGACATTAGCCGGCGTATCAGGTAAAACTACCTTATAGTATCCAATTTGTTGAGTAGCTACGTTATTAACGAACTCCTGTGCTACACCAATCTGCATTCCTGCATCTCTAACTGTTCCAAATAATGCCATTTCTTTGTTTTTATCCTACATACACCATTAAAGGTATATTTGTTAATGTACTCTCTAAAGAGTTATTCTCAGATTCTTTTCTCTCTAATTGTTTTTGTCTAGACATGTCTTCAAGGTCTAATCTTAACTTCTCTCTTAACTCTTTTTGCATTGCTTGACCTCTTGCAATTAAATCAGCAAAGTTTAAAGTTGTTTCTGCACCTGGTATATTAACTACTGTATACTTTCCTCTTACTAAACCTAGTAATTCTGAAGTTAATGCAGCTGTAAACTCTTTAGTCCATTGTTTTGCAGGTTGGTTAAGGTCAGAATAAGTAATTAACCCGTAAGGTGCCATAGAAGCATTTGCTACTAAGCCTTGATTATCTCCGTAAGGACTGTTTTCTGTCAAACTCATTAAATCCGACTGAAATGCATACTGTAAGGAAATACGGCCGCCCTCTCCATAAGGAATTGGAAATATTCTAATATTTGTTCCTATTAATTCAAAAGTCCAAGCCGGTAAGTTTACTGTATTTTGCATTTCTGCTTCTTGTATTCTTTGTATTGTCCAGAATACAGGATAGTAAGTAGCAGAGTTCGCGCCGCCTAGTCCTCCACCAAATCCTGCTCCACCCCAGCTTCCAGGCCATGCACCTACTCCGCCTAGTTGCGGATAGTAAGAACCGTATCCATACATGTATAATGCAGGAGGTGCTTGATACATTACTCTTTGAATAATAACTCTATCGCCCGGATCCATTCCTTGAGTATTTACCGCCCATTCATACAAATCGTAATTTTGTACACTTGAAGTTAATAATAAAGAACCGCTCTTCCAGCTAACAAATCCTCCAACTCCAGCTACTTGACCGTAAGTTTCTGCTATGTTAACTAAATTAGTAAGGTTAGGAGATATAACTGTATTATTTAGTAATGAAGATGTTTGTTGACCTTCTAAACTAAGATAATTATCTTTAATTTTTAATTGATATAATTCTTCTGCATATACAGAAACTGCTTCTTCAAAGCATGCATATATGTTTAAGTCATTTAATTCTACATCAAGTACTGGGTACCCTAATTTTCTAGCGCAGTAGTTTGCTACTTTAGGTCCGTCATTTTGATAGTCGGTATCGTTATCGTAAAATCCGAACGGAGTAGATCCTGAGATTGGACCTGGATTTCCGTCATATATGGTTGGATTTGCCATTAATTTCTTATTTGTTTATAAACATTAATCACTTGTTCTACTATTGGATGTCTATGGTTATGACTTAAGTGAATGGATGCTACTCCCTTTACTACGCCTGGAACTGCTTTGTTTAAGTAAATCAATCCAGAATCTTTTCTCTCTCTTAAGTCAATTTGTCCGACATCTCCAACTATAACCATTTTAGAACCTTCACATAGTCTTGAGATTGCCATCTCCATTTGTGAATCCGTAACGTTTTGTGCTTCATCCAGGATAATGAAAGCGTTCGAGAAGTTTCGTCCTCGCATGAAAGCAAAGGGAATTATCTCTATCTTTCCTTCTGTAAACAAACTATCTATCTTAGCCTTATCGTATAATCTATAAAGATTATCGTAGATTGGCGCTATATAGGGATCAAGTTTATCTTTTAAGCCTCCAGGTAAGAATCCTATATCTTCTTTTGCTGTTACAACTGGTCTAGCTACGATAATCTTCTCTACTTCTCTAGTAAAAAGAGAATCTAAAGCTGCTTGACATGCTACTAAGGTTTTACCTGATCCAGCCTGTCCTGTAACTATTGTTATAACATTGTTGAGAATTGCGGTTTTCACTGCTTTTTGCTCTTCATTTAGCTGTATTTGAAACTTAATTGGGCCTTTTGGCTTCTTTTTTGTTTGAACCTCTAATGCCATATAAAACTATTTTAAATAAATAGCTTCTAATAGGAAATAAAAAACCCCTCTTTTGGAGGGGCTCAGTATTTTATGTAAGCTGGTAATTAATTAAAACTTGCACTCTTATAAGCAGTCCCGTTGTAGATATACAAGAAGCTTCCGCTGAAGAAAGCTGTTCCTGCTACTGCAGTTGCTGGTTGACTTGTTGGTAGTGTAAAAGAAGCATTTTCAAAGAGTCTTAAGCTTCCAGAAACTACTTGAGTTCCTGTAAAAGTATTCGAACTAGTAGTTGCAAATACTGTAGAATCTAAACCGTCTAATAAATTTGCATTATTTGCCGATGCTGCAAAGCTTGAACTTACAGCATTTAAAATGTAAGAAGCTGTTTGTGCAGTTATAACAAAGCTTGAAGTTAATGCATAAGATGCAGAAGTTGCATTAGAAGAGGTAGCAGTTAGAGTTCCAGATACGATCATAGACCCTGTTACTGTGAAGCTACCGCTTATTGCTGTTCCTGTAGTTGATACAAAAAGGCCAGTAGCATTACCTACTCCGTCTGTTACATTGTTAAGAGCTGCTGATGCAGTATTATTAGTAGTTATCTTCAATACAGATTGGTAAGTAGAAGATATAAGATTTCCAGTTAAAGAAGCCATATGCGAATTTTAATATAAATAGTACGGAAATAAAGAAAGCCGGCTTACGGGCCGGCTTCTTTTTTTATACTGATATTGTCAGACTAGACTAGCTAGCTTGAGCAACATATAAATCAGCAACGTACAACTTACCGTAGTACTCAGGACGGATCATCTTCTTCGCGTAACGAGTCATGATACCTTTACGTGGAGTGAAGGTTTGTGGATCGTACACTAATGGAGTCATGATCAATGGTACATAAGGAGCATAAACG
>Ga0164292_10003707_pt1 | contig 12469 bp, 8 predicted proteins | sample GEODES117metaG_FD_111486 | JGI IMG/M metagenome (GOLD analysis project Ga0164292, IMG submission 111486) | Eutrophic lake water microbial communities from Lake Mendota, Wisconsin, USA - GEODES117 metaG | ecosystem: Environmental > Aquatic > Freshwater > Lake | place: USA: Lake Mendota, Wisconsin... | reverse complement strand
TCCAATTTATTGGAAGGGTTCCAGGGTAGGCAGCAAGATTGTATTAGTAATAATACAACTAGATAAATGATGGTTTAGAAACAGAATCCGGCTTACGAGGCTTATGGTTTTTTTTATTTTGAAATAATTGATTTGATATGACACAAGAGCAGATTAAGAGTATGAGAGACCGAGTGACGGTTTTGAGGAGGTTTCTTTGACGTTGAGAATAGAACATATAAAGTAGATACCGACAAACAACTTTCATTGTCTATTGGCTTTTGGGATGATAATACCAGGGCTACTGGCATTATGAAAGAGATTAAGGTGAACGAATATTGGTTAAAGCTTTACAAGCAAGTAGAAAGCAGTGTAGAAGATTTTGCTACGCTATTTGATTTTTGGAAAGCAGGTGACGCCACCGAAGAGGAAACCAAAGAGGCGCATGCTTTTGCCATTCAACAAATAGAAGACGCAGAATTTAAGAGCACCCTTAATAAGCCGGAAGATGAATTAACGGCGATTTTACAAATTAATCCTGGCGCCGGTGGTACAGAAAGTCAAGACTGGGCCGAAATGCTTTTACGCATGTACCGCATGTATGGCGAAAAGCAGGGATGGAAAGTAACAGAAATAGATTTTCAGGCAGGGGATGGCGCCGGTATTAAAAGTGCAACCCTTCAATTTGAAGGTGAATTTGCTTATGGTTTTTTAAAAGCAGAAAGTGGAGTGCACCGTCTCGTACGCATTTCTCCATTTGATAGCAATGCTAGAAGACATACTTCTTTTGCCTCTGTCTATGTATACCCATTAATTGATGATACCATCGAAATCACCGTAAACCCTTCCGATTTGGAATGGGCATTTTATAGAAGTGGAGGTAGTGGTGGTCAGAACGTAAACAAAGTAGAAACAGCGGTTCGTTTAAAACATATTCCAAGTGGTTTTATTGTAGAGTGTCAGCAGGCACGTACACAGGGTGAAAATAGAGAGTTGGCGCTTAAAATGCTTAAGTCACGTTTATATGAAGAAGAGCTTCGCAAAAGACAAGAAGCCTTAAATGCGAGCAATGCCAACAAGAAAAAGATAGAGTGGGGAAGTCAAATCCGGAGCTATGTTTTTCATCCATACAAAATGATTAAAGATCACCGTACCGATTATGAAGTAGGTAATGTAGGTCCCGTAATGGATGGCGAAATTGATGGCTTTATTAAGGCTTATTTAATGATGCTCACCCAAGACCCTGAATAGCAGCATAACGCATGAATACAATAACTTAGTTAATCAATGTAAAGTATGGTGTATATTTTATTAGTGCTGTTTGTAGTTGGTTATATCACCATAACATTAGAGCAAAGCATTCAAATAAATAAAGCTGCAACTGCACTCATTACAGCAGTGCTTTGTTGGACGCTTATTGTACTCAATGCCGACAATAAAGAAATAGTAATTGATTCCCTTACCCATCATTTAAGTTCGATTAGTGAAATTGTATTTTTTTTACTAGGCGCCATGACCATTGTGGAATTAATTGACGCACATGATGGATTTCAGCAAATTGCAGAAGCTATAAAAACCACCCATAAAACAAAGCTTGTTTGGCTTATTGCACTTATCACTTTTTTCTTATCGGCAGTACTTGATAATCTTACAACTACGATTGTAATGATTTCCATTTTAAATAAGTTAATTCAGGATAAAAAAGTAAAGTGGTTACTACTGGGTCTCGTTATCATCGCATCCAATGCTGGAGGTGCCTGGAGTCCCATAGGCGATGTTACTACGACCATGCTATGGATAGGCGGTCAAATTACCCCGATAAATATTGTGAAGCAGGTATTTTTTGCCAGTTTGGTGAGTATGGCATTACCTACACTCATTGTTAATTATTTAATTAAGGGCCCTATTACTTTAAAACCAGTTATTGAAAATAATTTAAACTTTAACTCAAACGTTTTTGAGCGTAACCTCATTTTTTATGTGGGCATTGGCTGCTTACTTTTTGTGCCCGTCTTTAAATCCTTTACGCATTTACCACCATACATGGGTATGCTACTTTGTTTAGGTATTATTTGGGTGGTTACCGAACTATTGCATAAGAAAAAGGCAGATGATGAAAAGGGTATTTTGTCTGTGAATCATGCCATCCGTAAAATTGACACACCTAGTATTTTATTTTTCTTTGGTATACTAATGGCTATAGCCTCACTCGAGTATGTGGGCGTTTTGCCACAAATGGCCGCTTATTTGAATAGTAGTATTGGCAATATAAATCTTGTAGCAGTTGCTATTGGATTATTATCTGCTGTGTTTGATAACGTCCCACTCGTGGCTGCCTTACAAAGCATGTATACATTAGAGCAGTATCCACAAGACCATTATTTTTGGGAGCTATTAGCCTATACGGCAGGAACAGGTGGATCTTGTTTGATTATTGGTTCTGCAGCTGGTGTAGCAGTTATGGGAATAGAGAAAATAGATTTTTTCTGGTACCTCAAAAAAGTAAGTTGGATTGCGCTGATAGGATTTTTAGCAGGTGCTGCGGTATTTATGTTACAGCATGCTTATTTGTAATCGAATTTAATTACCCGTTAGAATATCAAACTTACTTTTTGGCCTGAGTTTATCTTGCCAGTTAAAGCTTTTAAGTTTGAGCTCGTCATGATTGGTTTTGCCCCGCATTGGTAGGAGGCCGCCTTCTAAATTATTAATGAATTTTACACGCTTAGGTTTACCATCGGTAAAGTTAATTTCAATTAGGTCGCAGCTGTTTTTATTGACGCCTACAAAACCTTTTTGTTCGTCCTGGGCATAGTAGATATTTTCGGCGCTTCCTTTGGCAGTTAAAAAATGAACTTGTCCTGTAGAATCAAAAAGAGCGTCAATGCTATTACCTCTAACTTGGTTAAAATAAATACTACTATCAACTTTACTTATACTTAAGGCATTGTCAATAACATATAGTCGCTCTGGCCTTTTATTTTTCAAAAATAAATAAATGGTGTCACCGCTAATTTGATTTTCCTGCGCCCATAAAATGGGCTCATTAAATAGTCTGAACACGGAGTCCGATCCTGAAAAAAACAAACTATCACCAACTGCTTGTAATGAGTCGGAAAATATTTTTACATTTTTATACGCTTCAAAATACTTTAATGTACTATCAACCGGTGGAGTAGAGGCAAGATTTAATTTAGCTGAATCGACCAGGTTTTTTGTATTACCTTTTTTGATTATTGGTTTGACGCTTGCAACTTTTACGGTGTCTTTAATGATGGATTTGTTGAATGTGGTATCAATCGGCGTTGGTCTTAAAGAAGGTATTTTTTTTATTTTCAATAAATCAATGACACGTCCAGAAAATAAAGTGTCTGCTGTAATAAAAACAGAATCAGCACCCTGTTTAATAATGAGGAGTGGTATCTGTGTTGCCATGATGGTGCTCCTTTTATTATTTGTTTTGATGTTGTTGGCAATCATATCAAAACCTTGCTTTTTATCTTTGCTTCTGTACACAGCATTACCCCTAAATTCACTAAGCCCATTTACGCTATCAATTGCAATTTCATCGGCGGTGATGCTAAATGTTGAATCCTCAATGATGGAGCGTTTATAAAGGTTGGCGATTTTCCTTTTTATATCATAAAAACCTTCTTTGGTTTTAATGGTAAGGCCTTTTTTATCTTTGATTATGGTTGGACTTATGAAAGTAGAAACCTCTGTTATTGTATTGTATTGTAGACTATCTGTTCTAATGGTTCCATTTGGCTGTACTAGTAAAACATTTTTATAAAAAAATATGTCTTTGCTATCTCCATAATAATTACCCTCGGTGCTTGTGAGCGTTGTTTTTTTATTTACTACTTTACCGCCGTTTAAGTAAGTGCCTAACTTTAAATTTACATCATAGGTTAAGTTTTCGGTGGTAAGTGTACTTTTCCCATCGGTTAATCTTACTTTAGTCGTTAATAGTGCTTTCTTTTCTATCCCGTTGTACTTTAAGTATTGGGAATAAATATGAACACTGTCCGCGTCATTGATATGCACATTGCCAAAAGATTCGAGCGTATTTAAAATAGGATTGATGATTGCGCTATCGGCGTAGAAAAGTGTTTTTCCTTGCCTTACTTTTACATTACCGGCATATGAGACAAGTTGGCTTGTGTCTGTTTTTTGAAGATATTGTTTATCTGCAGCAAGAATGTAAAGGAAATTTTCTTGGGTAACACCATTTGGCTGGATATTATCTTTTGGTTTTCCAGGTTGCGCATTTGAGTGAAATGCAACAAGCAAGAGCCAAATTGATAGGTATCGTTTAAAAAAATTGGCCATTATTGTTTGTTGATACTAGCAGTGTCTATAATCGGTGCTAGCAGCGGACTACTTTTTTCTTTCTTGCCAAAAACAGAAAACTGCACATATCTTTTTGGATGTATACGTAAGTCATCGATTAATGTATTGGCACTCTTTAAACTATTATTTAGGTTATTGTAGAGTGTTTTGTCGTTGATGAGTTTGCCCAAACTTCCTTCATCGCTGGCTGCCTTTTTAACAAGCACATTTAAATGATCAATAGCCGTTTTTAAATTACCAATGGTTCCGGTAATGTCAGCGCTTGCTAATTTATTGGTGGTTTTTTCTAGGTTGGATAGGGTAGCAGCTACTTCTTTATTATGGTCTGCTAGGTTTTTAGTTACGCTATTGATGTTGTTTACAGAACTAGTAATAGCCCCAGATTGTTTATCTAGCATTTGCTCGATAGCAGCTGCAGAAACAATTAAGCTAGCTGTTGTAGTATTGATATTGGCTATGGCTGCTTGTATATTATTTTTTGTATTAGGGTCAAATATACGGTTGATGTTTTTTAATACACTATCAAGTGATTGTACCGTAACTTTTATTTGATCTGTTACAGGCTCTAATTTATTCATGGCTTCATCAAAAAGCCCAATAGAGCTTCTGGTGGCAATTGTGTCTTGTGGCTTTAAAAAACTAGAATTACTACCCAGTTTAATAACAATACTTGGAGTGCCTAGTGGATTGTCTTTGATACTAGCAACCGAGTTTACTGGAATTTTATAGTTTTCATTTAGTTTAATCGTTACTAAAATGGAATGTAAATTGTAATCTGTATTTTCAATGTCAATAACACTTCCTACTTGAAACCCGTTTACATAAACTGGATTTGACACCATGAGTCCTTTGGTATCTGCATATTTGGCAAAAATATAGTTGCCGGTTTTAAACAATGTCTTTCCCTTTAAGAAATTGAAACCTAGTATTAGAACCGTAATGGAAATAGCGGTAAGTGCTCCAACTTTTGATTCGTTCGAAATCTTCATGTAACAAAATTAAGGTTTATTGCCCGCCTACGCCTATCTGATTCTCTAATGATTTTTTGTAAATCCGCACCGATTTAGTGATAACGTCACAAATTTCTAATTGCCCTTTCTCACTATTGAGGTAGTCTTCTTCGTCGGGGTTTGAGATAAAGCCTGTTTCTACAAGTACAGCTGGCATACTAACTGCTTGTAACACCCATATCCCTTTTTTTCTTTGCTGCGCTTGTCTACTGATACGTCCCACTTTTTGAAATTCTTCTTCGATGGTGAGGGCTAGTTTAGCACTTCTTTGAAAATATTGTTGCGTCATTATATTCGCTAACATTTGTTTGGTAGGATCGTTGGCATCTGTTTGTCTTCGCGCTTCCAATATCTTTAATGAAACACTGTCTAAATATTCGTCTACACTTTCTCCAGCCGCCGCTTTTCTTTCTTCGGTTTTGTCAACACCATAAATGAATGTTTCAGTGCCTATAGCAGCACTTGGTAAATGTGTAATTTTATATTGAGGAACCTGTTTATTTATTTTCTTTCCTTTTTTTCCTCTAACGGTAATCGTTTTATAGCCGATTACCTCTCTAATGGTTCTTGAGCCTGCCGAGTTTACGTGGATACAAATAAATAAATCACCTTTTAAACGGTTTGCGATATCGGCTTTTTCAACAACTGAGTTAAACACGTCTGTCTTGCGGGTCATTAAAATTTCTACGTCTGGTAAGGCTTGTTTTAATTGTACTTCTAATTTTAATGCTACAGCAAGGGAAATATCTTTTTCGGTAGAATAACGGCCCCTAGCACCAACATCTCCTCCTCCATGCCCTGCATCAATAATGATTCTTTTGAGTGGCTGTTTTTGTAATGGCTTTGGATCTGAACCATTTGATGGAAAGGGTGCAGAAATTGCCTGAAAACTCAATATAAATGACCCTACAAGGGCGGCTATTCGTATTTTCTTCATATCAATTCTTTAAAGGATTCTAGATATAAGTCATTTTACACCTTTCATACACTATTTTTGCTTAGTGAATAGAAGCAAACGACGTAAAATTAATATAAAAACTGCACCTACTGTTGTTATGGGCATAGTTTTGCTTTTATTAACATTTAAGTGGGAATCTAGGGCTTTTTTAAGGCAAAATGCCCCTTTATTTATCGATACTGTTGTAAAAAAGGTCGATACCCTTCCAAAAAAGACAGATTCTCTTGTAAAAAAGGTCGATACCCTCAAATTATCAAAAGATTCAATAGATGTACCCATCAACTATAATGCAGCTGATTCTGGGATTTTAATTGTAGACACAAGGGAGTTTTTCTTGTACGGTAAGGCTAAAACCAATTATCAAGATTTAGCCATAGAAGCGGCAACCATTAGATACAACCAGCAATCTAAATTGGTTAAAGCATATGGAAGCATAGATTCAACCGGAAAATTAGATAGTAAGCCCGTTTTTGTTCAAGGGGAAATGAAATCGATAAGTGATACCATTTCCTTTAATATGGAAACAGGTAAAGGGCTCACAAAAAACACTTTTTTTCAGGAAGGCGAGATCTATGTGAACGCATTAGCATTAAAGAAAATGAATGATAGTGTTGTTTATGCTAAAAAAGCTCGTTTTACAACCTGTAATTTAGATACGCCACACTTTGCCTTCAGAACGGGTCGGATGAAAATCATCAATAACAAATTAGGCATATCTGGCCCTACTTTTCCGGAATTTGAAGGTGTGCCTATGCCTGTTGGAATTCCTTTTGGTATTTTCCCGTTGAATAGAGGTAGACACTCAGGAATCCTTGCTCCAGCATTTACGGCTTCTGAAGATTTTGGTTTAGGCCTCGAAGGGCTTGGTTATTATAAAGTCATTAACGACTATCTCGATTTCACCACTCGGGCCAATATATATTCATACGGAGGATGGAACGTAAACCTCAACTCAAAATATATCAAGCGTTATGCATTTACGGGCGGGTTTAACCTTACGTTTCAAAATACAAAAAGCTTAAATAGGTTTGGTGGCACCGGAGACGAATTTAACCAGAACAAATCCTTTATGCTTAATTGGAGCCATAGTAGAGATAATCGGGCAAGACCAGGTACTAGTTTTTCTGCCAATGTAAATTTTGGTAGTTCTAGGTTTAATAGATTGCTACTCAATAACCCCATGCAAAACTTCCAGAACCAATTAAGTTCTTCCATAAGTTATTCTAAAGATTGGAGGGGTAAATACAATTTGTCGGTGAATGCAAACCATAACCAAAATAATAATTTACGACTCGTTAATTTACAACTTCCAACCGTCAACTTTAACGTAGTAACCTTGTATCCGTTTCAATCCAAAGAGCAAATTGGTGCTGGTAAATGGTACGAAAAAATTGGTATAGGGTATAGTGGTAATATTCAAAATCAATTGTCTTTTTACGATACGGCGTTTAATTTTAAAAGACTCTTAGATACCGCGCAGTGGGGTGCCGTTCATAATATTCCAATATCGATGTCGCTTCCAGCGCTTGGGCCTGTAACGATTAGCCCTAGTATTTCTTATGAAGAGCGCTGGTATGGACAACGCTTTATTAGGAGCTGGAATTCAGTGAATAAAAAAGTGGATACCGTTAAATTTCGAGGACTCAATACCGCGCGTCAAATGAGTTTTGGTATTAGTGCGGCTACTCGAATTTTTGGTACCTACACATTTGGTAAGAATAGCAGCATCAAAGGTATTCGTCACGAAATCAGGCCCACTATTTCAATGAACTATCAGCCCGATATGGCTGCTGCATATCATTATACAACTCAAATCGATACTACGGGACGTACTTTCCGTTTTTCACAATATGAGGGAGGAATTATTGGTTCCTTTTCGGAAGGACGTTTTGGGGGTATTGGATTTGGCGTAGATAATTTATTAGAAATGAAAGTGCGTGATAAATCAGATTCTACCGCCAAAGACAAAAAAGTAAAACTGATAGAAGGTTTTGGTTTTTCATCTTCATATAATATGCTCGCTGATAGTTTTAAACTCGGAAACTTTAATTTATACGCAAGAAGTACATTATTTGAAAAAGTCAATATCAACGCAAGTGCCACACTTGATCCATATGATGTAGACAATAAGGGTTACCGTTTAAAAACCTATGCCTTTGATCCTAAGGCTTTAAAATTTGGCCGTATTACGAGTGGAAGTATTGCAATCTCTACTTCATTTTCAAGCAAGTCTAAAGATGGTAAAACAGAAAAGGATAGAGCCATTCCAATAGATCCTTTTTTAACGCCCGATGAACAACAGCGTCAGTTACAATTTGCAAAAGCCAATCCGGCCGAGTTTACAGATTTTAATATTCCATGGACATTATCATTCTCTTACTCCTTGTCATTTAACAGGCAGTTCAAACCTGATTATAGTGGTTTTGAAACAAAAACTTTTTCAAGTTTAAATTTTAATGGCGATTTTAGTTTGAGTGAAAAATGGAAAGTGGGCGGCACGGGTTATTACGATGTATCGATGGGAGGGCTTCAACAATTTAGCATGTTTATTTCTAGAGAAATGCACTGCTGGCAGATGTCAATTAATGTAATGCCGGTAGGAATTTTTAGATCATTCAATATTACCGTGAATCCTAAATCTGGAATATTAAGAGATTTGAAAATTAATAGAAGCAGGGTATTCTCAAATTCTACCTTCTAATAACAGCTGGTTTTTGGCGTAATAGTTCCACATCAGTTCAAATACTTCTTCTTTTACTTCCTTGCTGGTTTTTCCTTCAACATTTACAGGAGGCAAAAAATGCATTTCAATTTTTCCGGGCATTAAACAAAAGCTTGGGCTAGGCGGTAAAATATTTTTTGAATTAAATAGGATGGTTGGTATGATTCGTTTTTGCGTATCTACTGCTAGTCTAAAAGCACCGTCATAAAAACTTTTGAGTGGGTCACCGGTTCTATTTCTGGTACCCTCTGGATAAATAAGCATATCTAATCCTACGGCTAAAATGGCCTTCATTTCTTCGTAACTCTGTCTTCTGCTCTGGTCACTTCTGCGGTCTACTAAAACACTACCAAATTTATATACCCATCCAAAAACGGGCACTTTAGAAAAACTAACTTTTGCAATGGTTTTATTGGCTCTTGGCATAAAGGGGGTACTCACTGGAACATCCATTAATGAGTTGTGGTTGCAAACCACCACATAGTTTTCACCTTTTACAAAATGTTGAGCCCCCTTGATTTTGATGCGGCAGCCAATAAAAAATAAGAAAAAACGCATCCAAACCTGTGTTACTTTTCTGTGGAGTATGGCAACATGTGGTTCAGATAAAAAAAAGCAGGGCAATAAAAAAAAGACGGCGATAAACATGGTATGTATAAAAATGACAATGGCCCATACTGCTAATATTCTTCCGGCAATTAATTGTATTGTTGATATTTTTTTTGTTGAATCACTCATGTTCTAAAATTATATATGCCAGTCAATTACTTGCAGTCCCTGTTTTGCAAGTATTTCATTTGTTTTACTAAAATGTTTGCAACCAAAAAATCCTTTGTCTGCACTAAAGGGTGAGGGGTGTGCCGCTTTTAAAACAAAATGTTTGGTTTCATCAATCAACATTTGTTTTTGTTCTGCAAATTTACCCCATAATAAAAAAATAATTCCTTTTTTTTCATCCGATATTTTTCTGATAACAGCGTCTGTAAAATGCATCCAGCCAATTTTTGCATGACTAGCGGGTTCATTTTCTCGAACGGTAAGTACAGCATTTAATAATAGTACACCTTGTTTTGCCCATGGGGTTAGATCGCCTTGTGTAGGTATGGGAAGTCCAATATCTGATTTTAATTCTTTAAATATATTTACGAGTGACGGTGGTGGTTTAACGCCCTTTGGGACTGAAAAACTAAGCCCCATGGCTTGTCCGCTACCATGGTAAGGGTCTTGACCTAAAATCACTACTTTAACATTGTTAAATGGGGTTTGATTGAATGCATTAAAAATGGCATTGCCTGCTGGAAAAATATTGGCTCCTGTGGCAATTTCTGTTTTTATATGTGCGGCAGTTTGTAAAAAGTACGTTGATTTAAAAACGTTACTCAATACTTCTTTCCAAGACGCTTCAATTTTTACTTCCATAATGATTTAGTATAAAATACTAACACTGCCGGCAAAGGCTTGATGTTTGCCTGATAATTTTATGACGTAATAATATACACCCAACGGTAAGGTTGTTTGATTTTTTGATTTCCCATCCCAGTTTTTTGTGTATCCATTGGAAGTAAATACTTGTTGCCCCGTTCTATTAAATACACTAACCGTACAATTCGGATAATACTCTAGTAGTGGGATGCTCCAGGTATCATTGATGCCATCACTATTTGGAGTAAATGCATTGGGTGGAATCACGTCTGCGTCATTGACAACAGCGTTGATTGTTTGTACTTGCGCACATCCAATTGGAGTGGTGGCTTTTATATAATATTTTCCAGTGGCTAATATCCTTTTTGGTTGTAGTAATGGTGCAGTACATAACGAATCTTGCCAATAACTATATACCCAATTACTCGATGCGGGTGGGATGGTGGTAATATCAATGGTGACAGGTATTTTTACGGGCGCTGGTTGAGTTATTGTAAAATTTGGATAACTATTAATGGTAACACTCGCTTTTTTTACAACGCTGCATCCGGCAGGCGCTGTAAATTTTATAAAATAATTAGAGCTGTTTGTAAACCGGTGATTATTACTTAAGCTTTGTGTAGCGGCACTGTCTAAAAAATAACTAATACTTGCGCTAGGATCGCTTCCTTTGGTAGGTGTAATGCTATCTAGTGGTATACTTCCGCAGGCCATGTAATTTGTAACGGATGTAATTGGTGGCGCACTGATGCTAGTGTTAATAGGAGTTATATTACTACAACCAAATGGGCTCGTACCTAACACAAAATAATTGCCTGTTTGTGCAATTTTTGTAGGATTGGAAAGCGGCGTTCTTGCAAGCGCATCTTGCCAATACGTGTATTTTAAATTGGGATCATTACCACTTGTGTAACTTGGGTCTGTAAGATTGATTGTTTCAGGAATGCAGGCAGCTGCTGGTTGCTTAATGGTAATGACCGGGTTAGGATGAACAATTACCGATAATGGTTTAGTGTCTGCACAGCCTGCATTATTGGTTGCTTTCACATAAATCATTCCCGATTTTCCAATTGCTTTTGGAGATGTTACATAATCACCACTCGTAGGGCTATTAAAATAACTCAGTTTTAATCCGGGGCTACTACCTGCCGTTACTAAACTATCTGTTACATCAGCACCTTTATTTTGGCATGCAACAACACTGTCTGCTATTTTAAAAACATATGGATCCAAAGATTTTACAATGGTCGTATACAAAGTATCTAAACATCCCTGATTTGGGTATGGCGTGATGACGAGTGCAAGTCTTGTTTTTGGTGGAGGGGCAGGCGTAATGGTTAGTACAACATCAGTTCCTAACAGTTTTGAAAAATCATCGGTGTACCATTTGTAATCAGCAAAGCCATAGGGTGCCGTTAGGTTGAGACCAGTAATATTGGTACAAAATACATTACCTGTAACTGGTGTGGTGCAATTATCATTCACATCTAAATACGCATAGCCAAAATGACCTCCTCTCGAACAATCATTGGTTGTAAATTCAAGTCGTAAAGATTTACCTTGATATCCAGGAAGTTTTAAAGTAATAGGTGCCCATTCTTTGTAGTAGACCCCTCTTTTGACGTTCGATTCTTTAAAGCCCGGTAAGTTGGGTGCCGAAATAAATTCAAAAGCACCACAGGTTTCATATTTATTATCAGTAACATTAAAAACCTTAACCATAAATTTAGGTTGCTCCCAATCTTGGTGGCCAGCAGGGTTTTCAAATACAACTGCATAGTTATAAATGATACTATAATCACCTTCGGTGGAAGGAACGGTGAAAGTATATGAAACCCCTTGTGCCTCTCCTTGCGTTTGATCGTTTCCAAGTTTTAATGAGTAGCCACTTCCATTGGGGCAACTCTTTGGAAAACCACCATATTCGTCTTTGGCCGTTGTACCTGGGAAATTAGTGATGATTGAATGTTTGCCATCTTGTGGGCTTCCAAGTGTCAAATTTAAGGCTCCATTTGATCTAGCAAT
>Ga0164292_10003705_pt1 | contig 12475 bp, 10 predicted proteins | sample GEODES117metaG_FD_111486 | JGI IMG/M metagenome (GOLD analysis project Ga0164292, IMG submission 111486) | Eutrophic lake water microbial communities from Lake Mendota, Wisconsin, USA - GEODES117 metaG | ecosystem: Environmental > Aquatic > Freshwater > Lake | place: USA: Lake Mendota... | reverse complement strand
GAGGATAATAAAATAACCAAGTACATACTGCACCTAGAAAGGCTCCAATCATTTGTGCAGTGATAAAAGGCAAAACATTGGACCAATCGCCTGATTTTAAGGCAAATGCTATAGTGAGAGCTGGATTAAGATGAGCATCTTGACTGCCGAATTTTTGTGACACAAAAACGCCTATCATTACTGCCAAGCCCCATGCGGTGGTTATCATTATAAGTCCTGAGTTGTGCCCTTTCGTGCCTTTAAGCAAAACATTGGCGACAACGCTTTCTCCAAGAAAAATCAAAACAAAAGTACCGAGTAATTCGCCCAAAAATGGTGATGGTGTCATAAATCTATAAGGGTTTTAAGGTTGATTGTGGGAGCAATTTAGTAATTTTACGGTTTATAAAATATAATATGCAATTAAATTCTTTAAGTGCCATTTCGCCGATTGACGGAAGGTATCGCAGACAAGTGGAAGATTTGGCCGCCTATTTCTCTGAATTTGGCCTCATAAAGTATAGAGTAAGGATAGAAATAGAGTATTTCATAGAACTTTGTGAACTCCCATTACCCCAATTGGCCGACTTCCCTAAAAATCTGTATACAGAACTGAGAAATATATATTTGAATTTTTCCGAAGAAAATGCACTTGAAATAAAAGAGATAGAAAAAACGACCAATCACGATGTAAAGGCCGTTGAATATTTTATAAAAAAACGATTTGAAAACTTTGGAATCGAGAAATATTCAGAGTTCATACATTTTGGCTTAACTTCGCAAGACATCAACAATACCGCCATCCCGCTATCACTAAAAGAAGCTCACGACACCATTTTTTTGCCAAACTTGATGGCAGTAGTAGAGCAAATTCAGGAATTGGCAGAAGCGTGGAAAGCAATTCCGATGCTCGCAAAAACCCACGGTCAACCCGCCTCTCCTACTCGTTTGGGTAAAGAAATGAAGGTTTTTGTAGAAAGACTTGTGAATCAAATTGGTCTTCTGGCTGCAATCCCATATTCTGCAAAATTTGGTGGTGCTACAGGAAATTTCAATGCACATTTTGTGGCCTATCCCGAAACCAACTGGGTGGATTTTGGAAATAAATTCTTGAATGAGACACTTAGCCTAAGCCGTAGCCAAACCACCACCCAAATAGAACATTACGATAACCTGGGAGCTTATTGTGACAACTTAAAACGAATCAATACCATACTTTTAGATTTTTCTCGTGATGTTTGGCAATATGTTTCGATGAATTATTTCAAACAAAAAATCAAAGCGGGGGAAATTGGATCCTCGGCGATGCCACACAAAGTAAATCCAATAGATTTTGAAAATGCAGAGGGGAATTTAGGTATTGCTAATGCACTTTTTGAGCATTTCTCAGCCAAACTACCTATCTCTAGACTCCAAAGAGACTTGACAGATTCTACTGTTTTGAGAAACTTAGGAGTGCCTTTGGCCCATACACTTATCGCCTTAAAATCACTCTTGAAAGGTATCGGAAAACTGGAGTTAAACCAAGCCGCAATAGACGCAGATTTAGAAGAAAACTGGGCAGTAGTAGCCGAAGCCATTCAAACAGTTTTACGAAGAGAAGGTTTCCCGAAACCTTATGAAGCTCTTAAAGATTTGACTAGGAAAAACGAAAAAATCACTGAAAGGGCTATCAAAGAGTTCATTGAAACCTTGGATATTTCTGAAAAAACAAAGTATGAGTTAAAACAAATAACTCCCTTTACTTTTACAGGGATGTAAACACTTAAGACTATTATAATGGACAAACTAAATAAACTTTCCATTGCATTTTTCATATGCTTCCTGACTTTTAGTTTGTTCATTTTTACTGATATTTTTGTAAACTACCCTATTTCAGACGATTTTGGTGCCATCGTTAATTTTATGGTGGACTATCTCAAAACCACAGGTTATAGGGAAACCATAAAACTACTTCACTCTCAAAATAACGACTTCCGATTGGTCGTTTTGAAACTCATTACGCTTTCAGATTATTATATTTTTGGAAAAATAAACTTTGCACATCTAAGACTGATAGGCTTTCTATTTTTGCTGTGTACTTTGTTTTATTTTTTCAGCTTAGGCAGATTTCAAACTTCAAAATTCTACTACTTTTTACCAGTTCCAATGCTATTGATTTCTTTCGCTTATGCAGAAATCAACAGTTTAAGTATGGAGTCCTTGTCGCATTTCGTAGTAATTTTCTTTGTTGTAAGCACCTTTTGTTTCCTCTTCGAGACAGAAAAAATCATTCTACCGATAATACTTTTATTTTTGGGGATATTCTCCAACGGTAACGGCTTGTTGATGGTTCCAATAGGATTCTTGGGACTTCTGATACGTAAAGACTACAAAAGACTTACCATTTGGAGTGTTTTTTCTATCTTGGCAGTTTTAGTCTTTTTCCTCGATTATGAAAAAGGGAACACTCCATTAGATACCTCCGTTTTCAAAAGAATAGCCTATGCTTTCCCCATATATCTGGGAGGAATCGGTGGTATGGAATCCATAAAAATCAACATGGTCTTTGGCATTTTGGGGATTATTTTGGCCATTTACTTTCTTATTATAAAAAAATCTCACCGAGATAACACGGCTCTGTCAGCACTGCTGCTTTTCTTTTTGGGTACTTACCTTCTTATATCCTCTAAAAGACAATATACTGATTCCACAGCTCTTCTTAGAGGGGCCTACCTGATAAACAGCGTTTGTATCTTTGTGGTTTTTTATATTTTATTTTATAAAATTCATTTAAAAAAATGGAAGGAATCCAAGAAGCCAAAGCTTGCTAATTGGACTTTCTTAACCATATTCTTCATCTGCATAATTTACCAAGCAAGAAATTACACCAAGTGGATTCAAGTTTTTGGATATCAAAAAAGGTCTATACAAGCTGTCAAGGTGATGATTACCGGAAACACAAAACAGTTGTATGCTGATGAAGGAACAATTCATAATATTCCATTAAACATGCGTCCTGGACTTGATACATTGATTAACGCAGACGTTTTTGACAATTCTGATGCCTTGAAATCATTACTAATCAAGCCTTTATATTTTAATACAAATGAAATTTCTGGGGAACTCAAAAATCAAATAGACATCCTCAGCATAGATGGAACACAAATAACTGACAATCCATACATAACCATCTCTGCAAAAATCAAAGACTATTTAAAAAATCCTTTAAATGGCTTAGGAATAGTTTTTAATCAAAATGGAGTAAAATCCTATTATGAACTTCCACTCAAAAACGACAAGCTGTTCCTCTTAAAAACTGTAAAGGGAAGAGATTTTTATTTTGAGTTTATGATTCCAAAGAAAATACTAAAAAGTGGTAGTTTTGAGTTGTCCTTCTTGAAGTTTGAAAATAAAAAATGCTATCAATCAAAAGAAACACTAAAAATGAATTGGAACGGCCAAGGGAATTCAGATTTGGCTCTATCCAAAATCATTAACTTCGGCATTAAGAATTCAGCACCGGACACCCTTCTTAAACCTAAATTATTTGAAGCCTATTACAATGGCGAAAAGCATGAAATTATAGTAGAATTAGACCCTAAACAAAAGGGAAACACCAACTATTTACAGTTCTCAGATACCGTAAGCCCTAGTACTTTTCAAATAGAAATTTCTATTCTAAAACACCCTACAAACACAAATCTAGCAAAAGCAATTTTCAGCCAATACGAGGCCAAAACTTTTTTAAATAATAGAGGCAGGCTTTTCAAATTATCGTTAATTAGTAAAAAAGGAAATGAGGAATTTAAAGTCTATCCTTTAAAATCGCTATACTATTTAAAATTCTATTAATGCAAAAAAGAGTCCTTTCAAACTCTTCTCATACCCTAAGCTATATTTTCTATTAAACTCCAGCTGTTTCTACTTCTGGCGAAATCTTTTTTACCAAGCCTTGCAAAACTTTACCAGGGCCGCATTCAACAAATCTCGTTGCACCATCAGCAACCATATTTTGTACACTTTGTGTCCAACGAACTGGAGCCGTTAGTTGATGAATCATATTCATTTTGATTTGTTCTACGTCTGTAAATGGCTTAGCACTTACGTTTTGGTAAATCGGACAAATAGGAGTTTTGAATTCCGTATTTTTGATTGCCTCTGCCAATTCTTCACGTGCCGGCTCCATCAAAGGCGAATGAAAAGCACCTCCTACTTGTAACACCAAAGCACGTTTCGCACCTGCTTCTTTCATTTTTTCGCAAGCCACATTTATTCCATCTATACTTCCCGAAATCACCAATTGACCTGGGCAGTTATAATTTGCAGCAACCACCACTTCTTTGGTTTCTGCATGAACTGCAGCACAAACTTCCTCCACTTTTTCGTCTGAAAGGTTCAACACCGCAGCCATTGTTGAAGGATTCAACACGCAAGCTTTTTGCATAGCATCAGCACGTTTCGCTACCAATCTTAGTCCATCTTCAAAACTCAAAGCTCCAGCAGCCACCAAGGCCGAAAACTCTCCCAAAGAGTGTCCTGCAACCATATCGGGCTTAAAATCCTCGATGGTAGTAGCCAAAATAACCGAGTGCAAAAACACGGCTGGCTGTGTAACGTTAGTTTGTTTGAGTTCCTCATCGGTTCCCTCAAACATTATTTTTGTAATACCAAATCCTAAAATCTCATTGGCTTTATCAAAAAGAGCCTTAGCCTTCTCGTTGGTTTCGTAAAGCTCCTTTCCCATGCCGCTAAACTGTGCACCTTGTCCCGGAAATACGTATGCTGTCATCTTATCAGAGGTTTTGTTTATGATTGCAAAATTAGTTAAAAAGTTGGTAAGTTGGCAAGAGGAAGAGATGAAGACAAAAGAAGCATTGCAAACCTTAGATAAATCTTGGTGTTCTTTTAAACCAAAAAATCCCCGAATTGCTTCAAGGATTTTTTGAATATCTACTGGAGATATAAAATTTGTGGAACACACAAACTTTGGCTTTTCTTAGTTATTTTCTGGCCTAAGGCTTCTTACAGTTTTACCAGCTCTCCACATTTCTGACTCACGAAGTTCTGCCAACTCCACTTCCAATTTCTCCCGGTAGTCTGGCTGAGAGTTACGCTCGATAGAGATAGAGGCTTCGTTTTGAGTGATTACAGAGTTATACAATTTCTCGAAAACAGGCTTAGTGGCATCACGGAAAGGCTTCCACCAGTCCAAAGCACCCCTTTGAGCAGTAGTAGAACAGTTGGCATACATCCAGTCCATTCCGTTTTCAGCTACCAATGGCATCAACGATTGCGTCAATTCTTCAACAGTTTCGTTGAATGCCTCCGATGGCGAGTGACCATTTGCACGCAATACTTCGTATTGAGCAGCAAAAATACCTTGAATTGCACCCATCAAAGTTCCTCTTTCACCTGTAAGGTCAGAAGATACTTCTTTGTAGAAATCTGTCTCAAACAAATATCCTGAACCTACACCGATGGCCATAGCGATACATTTCTCACGGGCTTTGCCTGTAGCATCTTGGTAAACAGCGAACGATGAGTTCAAGCCTTTACCTTCCACAAACAAACGACGAAGTGAAGTACCTGATCCTTTTGGAGCAGCCAAAAATACGTCAACATCTGCTGGAGGAACGATACCGGTTTTTTCTTTGTAAGTAATACCAAATCCGTGAGAGAAATACAAAGATTTTCCTGGAGTAAGGTATTTTTTAACTGTTGGCCAAAGCTCGATTTGAGCGGCATCAGATAGCAAATAACAAATGATTGTTCCTTTTTCAAGAGCTTCTTCGATTTCGAAAAGCGTTTCGCCTGGTACAAATCCGTCAGCAACAGCTTTGTCGTAAGTTTTACCTTTACGTTGTCCAACAATTACCGGAAGACCGTTGTCACGCATGTTCATAGCTTGACCAGGACCTTGCACACCATATCCAATCACGGCGATAACCTCATTGCTTAATACTTCTCTTGCTTTTTCAAGGGGAAATTCTTCTCTTGTTACTACTTCCTCCTCAACACCACCAAAATTTAACTTTGCCATTTTTATTAATTACTGATTTGTTTTAAAATTACGTTATATTTATTTTTATATTTATTTGAAATACTTCTCTAATTTTACAATTTCAACCTTAGTGTCAATACCCAAAAAATCATCCCAATCATCTGTTAAAACCCCACATTCTTGTAGTTTGGCAGTTCCTAAAATTATAGCATCTGGCAATTTGATTTTTCTAAGCTTCCGATACTCAATTACCTCATTGGCTATTATAATATCGGTTTCTATGATTTCAATTAATTCGAAAAGGTCTTCGATTATTTTCCTCTCAGAAACATTTTTAAATTCATATCCCAAAACTTCCATGTAGGTAATGATGGACACGATGAAAATATCAAAATCGTAAAAAAGTCGGTCAATATCAATTTTATTCTTTGAAATTGAAATAATGACATTTGAATCTAAGAGAATTTTATTCCCACTCATCTCTTAAACTTCTTTGCCATTTTACAGGACTTTCAATATCATCGAATAAACCAACTTTTTGAAGTTTCAGAAAAGCACTTTTTAATTTCTGTTTATTTCCAGAAAACTGTGTTTTCTTTTCCAAAGTAAGAACAATCTTAACAGGTTCGTCTTCAAAAAGATTGCGAAGCTCAACTGGCAAATTTATTTTGCCGTCATGTACTACCGAAGAAAACTCCATCGCTCTCATATTCAAAATTATTTACAGCAAATTTCCGAATAAATTCGGCGAAAACCAATTTAACATTTATTATCTTGTAATTCTTCACTGCCCAATCAATTCCCGAATCACAAGAATAAACTTCTCGGCTTCAGAAATTAATGGCTCTATTTCTTCTTTTGTAAATATTTTTACATCCTCATAATCGCCTTTTGTTGAATAAATTTCCGTAGAGAACTCCCAAATCTTTTTTAACAAAACCTGTTTTTATGAATTCATTACTGAAGGTCTCCAGAATGCGACTTTGTTCTGAAACTATTTTTAAATAACAATGCGAAAACTATGTAAAAGCAAGCATAATAGAGCCTATTTGCAACCGTGTTCCAATGATTTCCGATAGAAAGAATTTTAGCTTCCTCAATCGTTTCTAAAGCTCTATCTATTCTGTACTTTATTATTGTCTCTCTCGTAAATCATAAAACAATGCCATCTTCATGCACATTTTGATAAAAGTCAGTAATGGCTTGCCCTTTCTATTCTATTTTCAATAAAGCTCGAAAAACATTGACCAGTTTCCATTTCTTTTTCAAAAAGATTTCTTCTAAAAACTGTCTTTAGAGGCTCGTTTACATTCCTATCCGTCAATATCAAAAAATCCCAACCTGAGTCTTTATTATAATCGCCTCTTGCTCTTGAACCAAACAAAATCACCTCAGCATTCGGGTCAAATTCTTTCACCGTTTGCTTTACTTTTGAGGTAATCTCATAAAATAATTTTGTCTGTACTTTCTTCATTTTTAAATACCGCTAAGTCGCAATGACGCTAAGATAATAAACTAATCATTTTTAAAAATTAGGAATAAAACCTTTTATACATGTTTATGAATGCTCAAAGTAAGCTATTTCAAGTTATCACAGATAATATTCCCATTCCTGATCCTCAGGCAGATACTCCACCAAGCCTTGTGGAGTTTTGCCTATGGCCACTCGACCAGAACGTACAAACTCTATGATTCCATGAGGTTTTAGGTATCTGAAAAAATCAAAAATTTCTTCCTCCGTACCTGTTTTTTGGATGGTTACATAATCCAAGCCCCAATAAACCACCCAAGCCTTATAAATTCTGTTAATGGTATCTATGTCCAAGGCTTTACCGCCAATTGGCGTCGAAATCTTGAAAAGTGCAATTTCGTTATAAACGATTTCGTCATTGAGATATCCAAATACAGCCAAAACTTCTACAATCTTTCTGATTTGGCGAACCAACTTTTCAACCTCTTCACGCTTTTCGTGTTTGATAACTATCGTGAAACGCGAAACACCTTTTCTTACAGTTTCAGAAACGGTAAGAGTTTCTATATTTATTCTTCTACGTGTAAATATTACCGTAATCTTGTTCAAAAGACCGATACTGTTTTCGGTAAATACACAAATAGTATATTGCGTCATAATTTTTCCAATTTGCTGTAAATGTTGCTTTAATACTCGGTTTAAGTAAGTCTAATCTCGCTCACACTTCTACCCGCAGGTACCATCGGAAATACGTTTTCTTCTTTTTCAACAACAACTTCAAGCACATAACCACCATCATGAGCCAACATTTTGTCAATGGCGTCACTCAATTCATCTCTTTCCGTAATCTTTTCGCCTTCTAAGCCAAATCCTTTAGAAATCATGATGAAATCTGGGTTTTGAAGCTCCACAAATGAGTATCTTTTTTCAAAAAACAATTGTTGCCATTGACGTACCATTCCCAAATAATTGTTATTTAGGATGATAAGCTTAACCGGTAATTTACTCTGAGCAATAGTTCCCAACTCCTGAATGGTCATTTGGAAGCAACCATCACCAATAAATGCAACAACCTCTCTGTCCGGAGCTCCCATCTTAGCACCTAAAGCTGCTGGAATAGCAAAACCCATTGTACCTAATCCACCAGAGGCTATGTAAGAATTATGTCTTTTAAACTCAAAATACCTTGCTGTAACCATCTGATGCTGACCCACATCTACCACCACACAGGCTTCACCCTTGGTTTTATCCGATACCATTTTCACAACCTCAGCCATTTTTATTTGACCTTCAAACTTCAGATCTCTATCAGTAACAGCTTCCTTTTCTCTTGGCTCAAGTTTCCTGAATTCATTCTTCCAGCCAGTATAATCGCCTTTTTTAACCAAAGGCGTAAGCAAATTCAAAACCTCTTTTACGTCACCAATAACGGGAGCTTCAGTTTTCTTGATTTTTTCAATTTCGGCTGGGTCAATTTCTATATGTATAATCCTTGCTTGTTTGGCAAAAAGCGATGCATCACCCGTAACTCTGTCGTCAAAACGCATACCGATGGCAATGAGTATATCACATTGATCGGTCATTACGTTGGGAGCGTACATACCATGCATACCCAACCAACCCATATAGTTTGGATGGTCTATAGAAATACCTGAAAGACCCAAAAGTGTACTTGCACAAGGAATGTCCGTTTTTTCGACAAACTCTCTAAACTCCTCCATGGCTTCTGAAATCAAAACACCATGACCGAACAATATATAAGGTCTTTTGGCTTTATTAATCAATTCGGCGGCCTTTTCCACTTGCTCCATCTTTGGAACTCTCCTTGGATGATACCCGGGCAATCCTTCAATTGGTTTATAATCAAAAGGCTTGGTCATACTTTTGATTTGTGCGTCTTTGGTGATGTCAATCAAAACTGGCCCTGGCTTTCCAGCTCTTGCTATAAAAAATGCTTTGGCCAATATCAAAGGTATCTCATCTGGATCAGTTACTTGATAGTTCCATTTACAAATAGGCGTGGTAATACCAATCACGTCGGTTTCTTGAAAAGCATCTGTTCCTAACAAATTAGACGCTACTTGTCCCGTAATGGCCACCATGGGCGTACAATCTATTATAGCATCAGCAATACCAGTAACCAAATTGGTAGCACCGGGGCCAGAAGTAGCCATGCAAACACCTACTCTACCGCTTGAGCGAGCATAGCCTTCGGCCGCATGTGAGGCACCTTGCTCATGACGAACCAAAATGTGATTGATACGGTCAGTGTAGTCGTAAAGAGCATCGTAAATAGGCATAATGGCTCCTCCGGGGTATCCAAAAATGGTATCTACTCCTTCAGCCAAGAAGCATTCCATCAATGCCTGACCACCAGACAAAAACTTCACCTCTTCTATTTTAATGTCTTCTTCCATGAAAGCTATTTCTTTACTCATGGTATATTTGTTTTTGTTTGTTTTTTTCGAGCGTATTTTTTTAGAATTGGGGCTTAGTAAAAAAATTACAAATCTGTAACACAGCCTTTGCTGGCTGAGCTAACGTTTTTCACATATTTCCTTAAAATACCTTTTGTAAATGGCGAAGGTATCTGTTTCCACTGAGCTCTTCTGATGGCCAATTCTTCGTCAGAAACATGAAGCGTCAATGATTTAGTAACTGCGTCAATCGTAATTTTATCACCATCTTTTACCAATGCAATAGTACCCCCTTCAAAAGCCTCTGGCGTAACATGACCTACCACAAAGCCATGGGTACCACCTGAAAATCGCCCATCGGTAATCATGGCTACAGAATTACCCAAGCCTGCACCCATCACAGCAGAAGTAGGTTTTAACATTTCTGGCATGCCTGGCCCACCCTTTGGACCCTCATTTCTAATCACTACTACCTGTCCGGGCTTTATTTCTCCTTTTGACAAAAGTTCAATGGCGTCCTCTTCACATTCACAAACTTTCGCTGTGCCTTCAAATTTCTCACCTTCTTTTCCTGTAATTTTAGCTACGGCACCTTCGGTGGCAAGGTTGCCATAAAGTATCTGCAAATGACCACTAGATTTTATAGGATTGGAGAGCGGACGAATAATTTTCTGATTCTCAAACTCCAAATCAGGAACATCTGCTAAATTTTCTGCGAGTGTTTTACCCGTAATGGTCATACAATCGCCGTGCAATAAATTATTTTTCAAAAGATACTTTAACAAGGTTGGAAGACCTCCAATCGAAAGCATATCCTCCATGTAGTACTTACCTGATGGTTTTAAATCAGCTAAAAAAGGAACACGGTCAGAGATAACTTGTATATCATCCAGGGTAAAATCAACATCCGCTGCATGGGCAATGGCCAAATAATGCAAAACTGCATTGGTAGAACCTCCAAGAGCCATAACTACTGTTACCGCATTTTCAAAAGCCTTACGAGTCATAATGTCTTTTGGCAAAATATTAAGCTCCAACATGTTTTTCATTGCAGCACCTATAGCTATACATTCAGCGGTTTTACCCTCATGTGTAGCTGGGTAACTTGAAGAATTGGGCAATGTCAAACCCATTGCCTCCATCGATGATGCCATGGTATTGGCCGTGTACATTCCTCCACAAGCACCTGCACCTGGTATGGCATTTCTTATTACACCTTCGTAATCTTCGTCGGAAATGTTGCCTGCAAACTTTTTACCCAAAGCCTCAAATGCCGAAACTATGTCTAATTTTTGTCCTTTATACTCACCCGAACGGATGGTTCCTCCATATACCAACATAGCAGGGCGATTAAGCCTCGCAATGGCTATCATGGCACCTGGCATATTTTTATCACAACCTACAACGGCTATTACTCCGTCGTACCATTGTGCAGAAACCACGTCTTCTATAGAGTCTGCAATCAAATCTCTGCTAGGCAAAGAATATTTCATTCCGTTGTTGCCGTTAGTCATTCCGTCAGAAACACCAATGGTATGGAAAATCAAACCAACCATATCATTGGCAGTGATTCCTTTTTTCACGTGAACCGACAGACCATTGAGGTGCATGTTACACGTATTTCCCTCATAACCAGTACTTGCGATACCGATTTGCGGTTTTTGCATGTCATCTGAAGTAAGACCAATACCGTAAAGCATGGCTTTGGCAGCTGGATTTGTGATTTCTTGCGTAAGGGTTCTGCTGAACTTATTGAGGTTTTGCGACATTTTAATTTTAATGTAGTTTGTTATTCAGCGAATATTCGCTGAAATGCTTATTTCAACTCCACAAATAAAAAAACATAAAATAATAATTACAAATAAAACTTGTAAAAATCTGTAGCAAACCACCTCCTTGTTGAATTAGTGAAATATCGCACTTAAAAAAGTACAATTATTTAGAGTCCATTCCCTCCAAATTGAACATATCAAAGCCTTCGTTTTTCTTTTTTTGGCCAAAATTATAGCGAATATTGATGCCGAAACGGCGGGAATCGTTGCGACGAAAGCCTTTGGCGTTAATATTTCCTTGGTCAAGCGTAAAAGAGTAGTTATTAGAAAAAAACAAATCACGCACCTGAGCCGTAACTACTAACTTCTTGTTGAAAAACTGCCTGTTGATGCTCAAATCTAGGTTGCCAAAGTTACTCAGCTCATAGAATTGTTGCTGACCGTTGGTTCTGTAAAAACCATTCACGTAAAGTGAAGAACGAGAATCGAGCCTTAATTGATGAAAGGTAAAAAAGGACCAAGTTCCTTTTGAAAATGTAATAGGCTTGCTGTCTATTTGGCCGTCGTAATCATTAAACATAAACATGGTACCTACCACGAAAAAATACTTTTTACCTGGTGGAATAGCTCCCAAAAGTCTAAAATAGGTTTCGGTATTTTTGCCGAGGTTTTGATAGGTACGATACGAAACCCTGGCATCAGCTTTATCCTGCATCACTACCGAAGTAAATATATCCTTTACATAATTTCGACCAATGGCAAAAATCGGCCTTTCGTCAAAACTTATATTGGCCTCTATGTTGTTGGTAAACTGCGGCCTAAGCGATGGATTTCCGGCCTCGTAAATATATTG
>Ga0164292_10003704_pt1 | contig 12475 bp, 9 predicted proteins | sample GEODES117metaG_FD_111486 | JGI IMG/M metagenome (GOLD analysis project Ga0164292, IMG submission 111486) | Eutrophic lake water microbial communities from Lake Mendota, Wisconsin, USA - GEODES117 metaG | ecosystem: Environmental > Aquatic > Freshwater > Lake | place: USA: Lake Mendota, Wisconsin... | reverse complement strand
TAGAACGCCAAATGCGCGTCGAGTTCGCGGACCAGGGGCGACTGGCCCTTGCCGGCGGCTCGCGTCTTGCCGAGTCCCACGACCGGATTCGCCTGGCGGAAGCTCGGCTTGCGGAGATTGGCAAAGAGACGGTGGCACTTCGGTCTGCTGCCACCAAGGACAGCGAGATGATCAAGTTGCTAAGAGAATTCGACGGTGTCTGGGACGCCTTGAAGCCACGGGAGCAGGCACGCCTGATCGAGCTACTGGTCGACCAGGTGAGCTATGACGGTCACCTGGGCAAGCTGTCGATCACCTACCGCGTCTCCGGCATCGGGCCGGTGGAGAGAAATACCATCAATCACCAGGAGACAGAGCATGCTCACGACTGACCATTCGATCCGATTCAAGCACGGCCGCGGCGTCCGCAATCTTAAACCAACCTCCTTAAAGTCGGAGGATGGGCCAGGGCGGATCCCACGTGTCTCAAAGCTGATGGCCCTTGCGATCCGGATGGATGGCTTGATTCGCGAGGGTGTCGTCACCGATCAAGCGGAGATCGCCCGCATCGGGCAAGTGACCACGGCCCGGATGTCCCAGATCATGAACTTGTTGAATCTGGCCCCAGACATCCAAGAAGCGATCCTGTTTCTCCCTGAGGTGACTAGCGGTAAGCCACCGATCACCGAGCGTCACCTGAGGCCAATCGCGGCGGAGTTGAGCTGGGCGCGGCAGCGGAGTGCGTGGGGTAGGGTGGTGGGGTGACATTAAACGCGAGCGAACTTGTACCGCGTGCGTAAGTAGCGAACCTCAAATGCATACAATCCAACTCGACAAGCCTTGACGCAGGCATTGGCGGGAATGGTAACTCAACAATCGAGCGGCCTAGTCCGACGACCCAGGCAGTTCTCGAAGATCGTATCACGGTCAAAAAACGACCGTATTTGGGTTACAATCATAAAAAATTATTTTCGCGTCAAACCGTTTTACGCGTTTGATTGAGCGAGTTTGGGTTTCAATATCCCCGAGCGCCCGAAGGTGTCTCATGTCAAGAACGCGGACAAAACTCCAGATTGTCTTGGTTTTTAGCGAGAAAAAAGCTATGGCTATCACTCTTCATTCCAGACTCCCCAAAAGGTGGTTTTATGACCGTAAACATATCCAACGCACTTAGGCTCTCATAAGCGACTCTGGGATAGCCTTGACCAATTGTTTCGACACATCTTCAATGCCGAAAAAATCGAGATTAACCAGGGGATTGAAATCGATTGGCTCCAAGGATAGCGGAGATTTTCGCATCGAGGCGTCTCTGGTTGCTTGAATGATTCGCAAGTAAAATCTCGGAATCGCGGTCGCCGGGGCCCAAATTTGCCGCAATACATGAGCAGTATGATTACCTGATGACAAAAGCGAACGGACGCACAATTAGCCGACACTCAATACATGAGGTAATGTCTCGCACTGGTTCGTTTCCGTTGAGCACCGCAACATCATTGTTATTGAAGTATGCTCGCGAGCCGAGTGTTGTACTGGACTGTTTTTGTGGCAAGGGAACAACGATACTCGCGGCACGCATTCTAGGGCACCGTGCTTTTGGACTTGATGTTGCACCTGAAGCTGAAGTTTGTGCATCAGCAAAGTTAGCAACTATCTCAATAGATCGTTTCCGTGGCTATCTATCAGGTATTCGGCTTGGTAATCCATCTTTGGACATGGTTCCCAACGAAGTTCGAGTGTTTTTTGCAGACGAAACACTCAAACAAATTTTGAGTTTGCGAAATCGCTTCTTGTGTGATCGTGATAATGAAAACAAAATCGTTCGAGGCAACGCAACGTTCGGTCTTGCTTGTCTACTTGGAATTCTTCACGGGCATGCAAAATTCTCGCTGTCGATACCTAGCAACCATGCGTTTTCCATGTCGGCGAATTATGTGCGACGATATGCAGCGGAGCACGGACTGGTGGCCCCAGTACAAAACGTAAAGGATTGCTTGGATCAAAAGGCGGTTCGGGTTCTGAAGGATCAATTGCCCTCTGCCGTAAAGGGAGCAGTTCGTAGGGGCTGTGCGACAGAAGCATCCAACGTTTTTCCTTGTCTTGTCGGAAAGGTTGATGTTGTCCTTACTTCCCCTCCGTATCTCAACGCCCAGACATACGCAAAAGACAATTGGCTCCGACATTGGCTGCTTGGATTCGACCGTAAAGCGATTCAATCCCTTTACATTGAAACAGGTAGCGTCTCACTATACAAGGAACGAATGAAAGCAGTGCTAAAGGAAATTAGTTTGATGCTTAGGCCTGATGGAATCCTAATTTGCATTGCCGGAGACGTGCGATTAAGAGGACGTTCCTCCCACGAAAGCAACGTCTTCTGTACTGGCTCCGAGTTAGCGAAAATCGCGCATAAAGATGTAGGTTTCGAGATCGAAAAGCGAGGTGGGCACGCGGTCAAAAGTTCCTCCAGATACTTTCATTCACTGAGCGATTCGAATGGTCATGCTAAACGCGGGCTTGTCGAACGGTACTTCATCGCGAGAAAGCCAATATGAAAGCGTCCAACTTTGAATCGCTATACAAATTGTGTGAGCGCTGGGAGGAAGAAGATCGCAAAGACTTGCAGGGTACGAACGACTTCATTTGTCTGCTGCGCCGAATCGAGTCGCATGCTTCTTTACGATACCGTGATTATGGCCCTTTCAAAGAAGAAGCAAATGACTTCCTAGAGAGGCTTCGAAGGTGGATTTGTCAAATAAATGATGAGCGAATGATGAAGGCGATGCTTCAGTTCGTTCCCTGGATAATGTACCTCGATCAACGCGAAATGCGGGCACTGTATCGTGATGCTTTCAGACGTATTATTGTGCCGTTTTTCATCCCACAGCATGATTTTTCCACAGCGCTGTCTGAGAACTATGAAATCGAGATTCGAAGGAAACTACAAACCATTCATTTCTATTCGATTACAGAAAGCTTTAATTTCAAAGAGTTTGAGAATGTAAACAGCCTCACTGGTCTGCAGAAAGGGGTTGTTCTGGGTGAGAGGCTTAACGGTATTGCGGCGCAGATCGAACGTTCGAAACATGCTGATGCAATTGTTGTGGTAGAAGATGTCGTAGGAACTGGAAAACAGGCTGCGCGGGTACTCGATAGAGTACGGAGCCGGCTCGGTGAGGGCGTAAGGATTCTCTTTGTTCCACTCGTCGCGTTGGAAGCGGCTGTCAAATTCGATTCTCCGCTGCAGAAGATTTCGAATTTGACGACAAACGCCGCAACCGTGATTTCACCTCGTTTTTGCCTAACAGACGATGGGCATGAGCATGAGCCCGAAATCTACAAACGAATGCGGTCTATCGTTAAATTCACCGAAAGTCGAGTGACTGAAAAATTAAATGAGATTGATGACCCGCCAGACAACTGTTTTGGCTACGGCGGTGTGGGCGCAGTTTTAGTGACACATCAGAACGCACCGAATAATACACTTCCACTGCTTCATCATGAGGCGCCGGAATGGGCGGCTTTGTTTCGTCGTCTCCATCACAGCTACGGGGGAAGTAATGAGTGACCGTACGAAGTTGCGCTTCACAAATCCTTTTAGAGAGGCAACTTCCTCAGAGCTCATTGAAAATCCGAATTTGTATTCGCAGATTTTCAGTCATGAGATTCTTGTAAATGAGACTCTGGATGTTTTCGAGCGAAACAACGTCGTCTTGACTGGACCCCAGGGGACGGGAAAAACCATGATTCTTAGTCTTTTTAACTGCAATTTTCTTTCTGCTTGCTTAGAGAGTGCAGAGCAAAGCGATGTAATCAACAATATTTCTCCCTATGCAAGTGTGTCCATCAACTTAGTCCGATCCGGATTCCACGTTTTTGGTCGTAGATCGCCTTCGCGAGCGATATCGATCAATGCTGAGAAGCAAGAAATTGATGCGGCATGTGCTTCGGATTTTCTTTCTCACTACTTGTTCAGACAGTTTGTAACTTACATCCGTTTCTTGCTTAGCGACGCAGGTAACGCTATTCGCTCGTGGATGGGTGTTTCTATTGATCGTGAGGTGGCTGCTCGACTTGCAAAGGAGATGTCTTCATGGACTTGTTGGCGTGGATACTACGCCAGGCGTAAGACACTTGAAGGTCTCATTGAGAAATGTGATGAGCGTCTTCTCAGTTGGTATGACTTTCTGAATATCAACACTGATTCGATTCCATCTGATATGTGGGCAACGAAATTCCAGATGGAGACAGCACTCCACCAAATGGGAGCACTGACCGCAAGTCTTTCGCCTCATAAGCCTTTGCCACTATATGTTGTTATTGACCAATACGAAGCTCTTCCCGAATTGAATCAAGTCTATGGTTCTTCACTACAACGAATTGTGAATTCTCTGATCAAAGCTCGCGATCCATATGTCTTTTACAAGGTTGGTGCACGGCCACATGACTGGGGGAAGGAACTCCGTGTATGGGGAGCCGAATCAAGAATTGAAGTTGATCGAGATTACAAGAGGGTTGACCTGAATAAGATCTTGAGGAGGAAGGAGAACGAGAAGGAATGGCTTTTTCCTGCATTTGCTCGTGACGTGGCTTACCGTAGGCTTCGTGTACTCTGTTCTGGGCACGAATTCACTTGCGATCATATTGAAAAAATGTTCGGTGCTCACAGCAACGACGATGAAGCTAATTCCTACCTTGGAAGTAAAGCACACAGGCGGACCGAGGTGCTGCGACTAGAAAAAGAGTACGCCGAAATCGTCGTTGAGATTTGCGGGAAAGATGCCTCAATTCTCGAACTCAGACTAGCATCGGCTTGGGTAATGCAACGAGTTGGAAAAAAGATAACACCTTCTATCATTAAGGAAGAGGCACGAGAGTTGCCATGGATGGACTGGGCTTGGCGTAAGGAGCGTGTGGAGATTGCGCTTTTACAGATCGCATCAATAACCAACCAAAGAAAAAAATACTATGGTTGGGATTCAGTCAGGTATCTTTCTGGTTCGGATATTCGAGCATTCCTACGAATCTGTGAGGAAGTGTGGGAGATCGCTTCAAAGATCGCACCGGAATCTCTGCTGACAGAGATGCCAGTTCCTCCAAACCTTCAAACCGAAGGGATTTTTCTCGCATCTCATCATTGGAGAGAGAGAGATAAAACTGAAACACATCAGGGAAGCATGCGATATGCCGTTATAAGCCGGTTGGGGCCTTCGATTCACGATAGTCTGATCGAGGATTTGGCTATCTCGAACCCTGGGCACACGGGGTTCTCTGTGCGTGAGCCTGATTTGGCTCAAGATGACGCTACCCAGTTAAGAGAGTTTTTGGGTAACGGAGCGAACTGGGCTATTTTTGAGGAGCGTCCTCACACATCGAAAAATCGTGAGGGAGCAACGCGGTCCAAGTGGTTTCTACACCCAATTCTGTCTCCGGCATTCGGAATCCCATTGAAACGAACTAAGGAACCTTACTACACGACAACACACGAGCTAATTGGTTGGTTCTTTCGAAATGCTGAGATTCGATTTGGAACTCGAAAACAGAGGCATTCTCCCGATCAAAAGCAGTTTGATTTTGGAGAAGAAGAATGAGGCTTCCATGGGGCCAATTCAAAAATCTGATGGAGACATGGCCGAGAACTAGCCGTGTCGCACTCGTTGGATGCCTGTCATTCGAGGAACGGTGCCTTGCTGTTCCACGAATGATTGCTGATTCGATACCTAAGCAGAGCAAATTGTTGCTGTGTGACGTGCATGATCCAAAGGACGCTTATCCTGATTATACCAACGAAAGTCGAAAAAAAACGGACTTGCACTGGAACTTACTTGGCTCGTGCCGAACTTATTTTGAACGTCATTCTTGCGAACTTCTTGCAACCGAGGATGACCTGTTGGAGACATTGGGGACCGAATGGTATTGCAGCAAAGAGGCTGACATTGTCGTTCTGGATATATCTTCATTTCCGAAGAGATATTTTTGCTTTTTCTTGAAGCGTCTTTTATTGAATCGAAACGTGAGGAACTTAGTTGTGACCTACACAGAAGTTGGCAAACAGGGTTACTCTCAGGAGCGATTGTGTGACGACCCACTTGGTTGCGAGCATTTGCCTGGGTACGGAGCTTTGTATTCGCCGTCCGGGGACTGTCTAGTTGTGTCCGTTGGATTTGAGTCCTTGAACATCTCTTCGCTGGTGCAACTTTATCGGGAAGATACAAGGTCAGTTAAGTTTATTCTCGCTTTCCCTCCTGGGGTAGACACCAATCGTCGTCAATGGGACACACTACTTGGAATTGCTCATGCCAGTGGTATCTATGAAATACAGCAGTCAGACGTAGATGTCATTTCCCTTTGGGATTGTGAGTACGTTTACCGACGCTTAGGGTCATGGTTGGATGAGTTTTCTTCGCGTCAGAAAGTGCGAGCTAATCATTCCGAGGCTGTACATCTTTCGCTCGCGCCATTCGGTCCCAAACCACACACGTTAGCCATGGCGTTATTTGCAATACGAAACCGAAGCGGCATGTACTACACACAACCAAAATCCTATAACCCAGATTACTCAACAGGTATCGGGGAAACGTGGTACTATGCGGCGAAATGGGACGGAATTCCCTGTTACGACCGAAAAATCACACGACTATAATGCCGCATTCCACAAACCTTGCATCCGCAGTCGGACGATTTGGCTGTCGTCTAAAAACGCCCCGCGATTCTGGACGGTATCCCAGCAGGCACTTCAGCGGATTGCTTGGGGTAGGGAAGTGGGTGAAAGTAATAAAGATCAATGATTGATCTTCACGAACGCTACTCGCCTCTCTGCCTTTTGGGTTCAGCGATGCGGCCAACTATTTGACAATCACCGAAATGGCTCGAGTTGTGAGGCGAATTGGTTTTGAGCAATCCTGGTGATTTGAGGAAATTCCTCCCGTGAGTGAAGTAGACCGCGAGACGTCTCCCCATCGACCCAAAGGTTCTGTGTCGCCTGATGGTTGAGGCACATTGATCAGTATCATCTTGACGACGGCAAATGGGCAATCACCATCGCCTCACTCCCGCGAATGGGGGGATCGGGCCGGTTGCGGGGTCAGGTTCAGCGTCGCCAAGTGGCCGAATCTCATTTTTTCGTATCGACACACTATCAAGTCTTAATGGGCCATCAGATTGCGGTTAAGCGACTCGAAACGTATTCTTTTAGGTCTGTTTTGGTCATGTTCACAGCCCTCAGAAAAGACGCGGGAGTTCGATGAGTACCCACAGTACGACGACCGCAAGTACTTTGCTGAAGTCGTCGCTGTCGGCGTCGCAGATTGATGATCTGTTGTCCGCCCAACTGATCATCGCTTGGGCTGGCGAGTCGGGCGGCGATGATGAGCCGCGGTTGGGTTGGTGGCGATCGGATTTGGTTAGCGAATTCGGCGGCCAGGATCTCCTCGAACGGTTGTTGCCCCACACCTGGCGCTGGGCGATGTTCCAAGCCGTCCGCGAAGCCGCCCGCCGGCATGACGAAAAGATCCGTGCCGCCGATCACAACCCCGATCGGTTGCAGTCGCTGTTCAGCCTCGGGTTCGAGATCGAAGAGCGGACCGATGAGCGGCTCCAAGACTTCAAGCGATCCGGCAAGACCCCCGAGGAATGCCTGCCCGAACTAAAGGCCGTTCTGGATGCCGGATGGAGCCGGGACGCATTCGCCAACTGGGTCGCCCGACGCGGCAAGGCCGACTATACGCTACAACCGGCGGGACGACGACTGAAAGGCAAGATGCCCGAATCGCTCAGCGATACGACTTCACGCCTGATCGCCGCCCTGGCCCCGATCGATGAGGCATACCCCATGCCTCATTTTCGGAGAGAGCCATGAGCCCCGCGGCCGTTGAGAAACCCGTCAGCGAAACCACCGAACCGCACACGCGGATGATGAAGGCGACGCTGGAGGTGGAGCCATCGCGGGCCTATTGGGCGGAGTGCGGTTTGGCCGGCGGGCCGATTACCAAGCAGCACGCCTTCGAGCGCGCTATCTTTGGCTCGAAGAGTTTCTTGCGCGTGCAGCGGATAATCGCCGATTTTCGCCACCGCTACGACAACATCCCCAGCGCGCTAACCGTGCTCGGGCATTGGCGCAAGATGGACCCCGCCGACCGTGTGTTGATCTGCCATTGGCACACCCAACTGGCCGACCCGATCTACCGCAAGTTCACCGGCGAGTTTCTCGTCGCCCGTTCCCAAGGTCCGCGTCCCGTCGTCGACAGCGACATGGCGATCGCGTGGCTGGAAACACAACTGCCGGGTCGTTGGCAGTACGCCACGAAAAGTATGATCGTCAGCAAGATGATGACATCGGCGCTGACCGCGGGCATCCTGGCTTCCAATCGCGATCCGCGGGCGATCCCGTTTCCCCGAGTCAGCGATCTCGCGCTGACCTACCTGATGTATCTGCTGCGACAAGTTCGATTCGCCGGCACTTTGGTCGCCAATCCCTACGTCGCCTCCGTCGGCCTGGATGACAACACGGTGATCCGGCGACTGCGAGCGCTCCCGGCCGTCGGCCTACACCGGCAGGGCGATCTGTTCGAGTTCCAATGGAAATACGACGGCCTGGAGCAGTGGGCCGAAGCGGCCGGCCTGCTGGATACCGTGGGATCCTATCGAGGTGCCTCGTGAGCATGCCGTTGTTCAATCAGTCGTCGATTTCGGAAGCGATCGCGGCACTGCGCCAGGACCTGATTCAAGACGACGGGCCCCGGATCAGCACGATGCGGAATTATCGTTTCGCGATCCTCTGTTACCCCCCGGCCGAAGAGTTCCAGCTCCGCCGTGAGATCAATTTGCTGAGCGACGACCTGCGAAACTCGGGCTGGTTCGTGCTTTCGATCAACCTGCAAAAATTGCTGCTGGACCGGATTCGCGGCGAGGGGGCTGAGTTCGTCGAAAAGTTCATTCGTATGGAGAAGACGCTGCGCGACAATGGTGCCGAACGCGGCCTGCAGTTCCTCAAGGACCGGATCGGCCCGTTGATCGAAGGCCCCTCGGGCATCGCGTCCGATTGCAGCCGGATCATCTCCGAGTTCGCGGACCAGCATCCCGACAAAATCGACCGGACCTTGGCCCTGATCGGCCGCGCCGGCGCCCTGTATCCGTTCTACCGCTCCTCGGCGCTGCTCAAACACTTGGATGGCAACACCCGCCAAGTCCCCGTGGTGCTACTGTATCCGGGCACAAGGAGCGGACTGACCGGGTTGTCCTTCATGGGCACTCTGAACGCTGACAGCGACTATCGACCCCGCATTTACTCCTAAAAACGCCTTCCCACCCGGCCCGAGCTCCCCGAAACCGGGGGTGCGCTGGCCAGCATGACACCATGAAGATTCACGAACTGTTTGTCGAAGCGGTCACGCGGAACATCCCGCCCGTCGTGTACTTCCACGAACAGACCCCGGAGCGATTAGCGGACGAGGTCAAGGAATACATCATCACCGGTGGCTGGAACGAAGGGCATCCCAACCATGCCCGCGTCCCCAACGGCATCCACGAGCAATACGTGCGCCTGCTGCGGGGCATCACCGCCGAACTGAACAAACGCGGCGGTCCCGAACTGCCCAACGTCTGGATCTCGGGCTTCTACGGTTCCGGCAAGTCGAGCTTCGCTAAGCTCCTGGGGCTCGCACTCGATGGCGTCGCTTTACCGGTAGGCAAATCCCTCGCCGAGGCTTGGCTGGCGCGCAACGTCTCGGACCGCGCCAAGGAAATGACGGAGGCTTGGGCGGCCCTGCGTCAGAAGATCGATCCGATCGCCGTCGTGTTCGATATCGGCGGGATCGCCCGCGATAACGAAAACATCCACGCCGCCGCCGTCCGCCAATTGCAAGAACGCCTCGGGTACTGCGAAAAGGACTCGCTGGTGGCCGATTACGAGCTGAACCTGGAACGCGACGGACGCTACGACGAGTTCCTGGAAGTCGCCAAGAAAACCTTAGGGAAACCGTGGTCCGAGGTGAAGAACCAATCGCTGGTCAGCGACGAGTTCTCGCTGGTGATGCACGAGATGGACAGTCGCAAGTTTCCCGACCCGATGTCTTGGTTCACCAGCCGTGGCGGGACCACAGGGCCGGGGCGTTCGCCCGAAGATGCCGTCGATGCGATCCGCGACATGCTCCGCTTCCGCCGCAAGGACGCGACGCTGTTCTTCGTCATCGACGAAGTCTCCCAGTACATCCATTCGAGCAAGGACCGGACCGACCGCCTCCGCGCCTTCGCTACGGCCTTGGGCTCCACGCTCAAGGGAAAAGTCTGGCTGTTGGCCCTGGGCCAGCAGAAACTCGATGAAGAGGCGGATAACTCGATGCTGATCTGGGCGCGTGACCGGTTTCCGCCATCGCTCCGCGTGCACCTCGCCGCCACCAACATCCGCGACGTCGTGCACCGCCGCCTGTTGCATAAGAAACACGAACATGTGGCGATGCTTCGCAAGCTGTTCGAGGACAACCGCCCCGAACTGAAACTGTACGCCTACGGATGCAGCGACATCACCGCCGATGAGTTCGTCGAAATCTACCCGATGCTGCCCGGCCAGATCGACCTGCTGCTGCAGATTACCTCCGCGCTCCGCACGCGGTCGACTCGCTCGCAAGGTGACGACCAGGCGATCCGCGGCTTGCTGCAATTGCTCGGCGAGCTGTTCCGCGACCAGAAGCTGGCCGATGACGACGTCGGTTCGCTGGTCAGCCTCGATCGGATCTACGAGGTCCAGCACACGGCACTCGATTCCGACACCCAAGCCAGCATGTCGCGGATCATGGCAAAGTGTGGCGAACTTAAGTCCGACCTGGCCCTCCGTGCCGCGAAGGCCGTCGCGATGCTGGAGCTGATTCAGGAAAGCCAGCCGACGAGCGCCGACCTCGTTGCCCGCTGCCTTTACCACCAGATCGGCCAAGGCAGCCAAGTCGCGGCGATCACCGAGGCGCTGGAAAAACTCCGCTCGATGAACCTACTCGGCTACTCCGAGAAACTGGGCTACAAGATCCAATCGTCGGCGGGCGAGGAATGGGATCGTGAACGCCGTGAAGTGGGCGTGTCGCAGGACAAGATCAGCGACTACGTCCAGGAATCGCTGAAGCTCTTGATCCAAGCCATCGACAAGCCGAAGTTCGCCGACCGCCCATTCCCGATCGGCGGCGTCTTTTCCGACGGACGCGAACAACAGGACGCCAAGCTGTTCGACCCCCGGGACGACGCGTCGGTGACGCTTGACTTTCGCTTCCTGGCCCGCGAAGAACGCAGCCAAAGCGATTGGATTCGCAAAAGCGATGAGTCGAACTTCAAAAACCGACTGGTCTGGGTCTGCGGCGAAAACGAATCGCTGAAGGACATCATTCGGGAATTGGCCAAGTCGCAAGGGATGGTGGACAAGTACCGCCCGCGGCGCGATTCGCTGACGCCGCAGAAACGGATGCTTTGGCAAACCGAAGAGATCCGTCTGGAAGAGCTGGCGACCAAAGTTCGGGAAGCGGTCGCCGCCTGTTGGAAGGCGGGGCATTTTTATTTCCGCGGCCAACCGTTCGAAGCTCGCGAGCAAGGGGATTCGTTCAACACCGCGGCCAACCGCACCGCGAGCAAAATCCTCCCGATGCTGTTCAACCTGTTCGACGGCACCACCGTGACGCCGAACGAGTTGGCGCAATTGCTGGCTCAGGACCTGTCGGGACCCTCCGCCAAGTTCATGACGACCAAGGAGGGGATCGGCATCCTGGACCTGGATGACGGCCGGTACGAGCCGACCTGCACGGGCGTCGTGCCGCAGCGGATTCGGGAAAAGATCGAAGCGGACGGTGGCTGCAGCGGTTCCGCGTTGCTGAGTCATTTCGGCGGCCCGCCGTACGGTTATCACCCCTCCCTGGTCAAAGCGTGCATCGCGGGGCTCCTTCGCGGCACCAAGGTGAAGGTGCAACTGCCCGACGGCGGCATCGAAGCCACTTCGCTCCGCGACGTCGGCGTGAAGGACCTGTTCGAAGGCGACCGCGTTTTCCGGCGGGCCGATTTCTTTCCGTCGGGCGATGACGATATCGGCCCTCAAGGGCGGGCGCGGATCTGCAAGTTCTTCGAACAAGAGCTCGCCCTGCCGCTCGATCGAGACGACGGCAAGATCGCCGATGCCGTGGCCAGCGAGTTCCCCAAATTGGCCGTACGACTGCGTGAGTTGCTAACCCTGTTGCAAAAGTTGCCGGGGAACCAACCGATCCCCGACGAGTTCGGCAAGTTGGACCAGGCCCTCGGTCGCTGCGTCGCGAAGGTTCGTGAAACGCGGCCGACCGTCCAGTATGTTAAACGCAACCTCGACGCGCTCCGCGACGGCGTTCGCCTGCTGAAGATGCTCGAGTCCGAACTCTCCGACGATGCCGTCCGCCAGGTTAACGAAGTCTGCCGCGTTCACGACTTCCAGTGGGCCCAGTTGCGCGACGCGGCGACCAACGACGCCGCGGTCAAAGAGGCGGGCGAGCGCATCGAGCAG
>Ga0164292_10003702_pt1 | contig 12480 bp, 13 predicted proteins | sample GEODES117metaG_FD_111486 | JGI IMG/M metagenome (GOLD analysis project Ga0164292, IMG submission 111486) | Eutrophic lake water microbial communities from Lake Mendota, Wisconsin, USA - GEODES117 metaG | ecosystem: Environmental > Aquatic > Freshwater > Lake | place: USA: Lake Mendota... | reverse complement strand
GCCGTTGCTGATAGCGCTGACCAAGCTTTGGCTGAATGCAGTTTGGTGGTGAGTGCCACCAGTGCTCAAGACATTGCCTTGCGTGCCATGCCGCGTGACGATGCCTTCATTTGCGCCATTGGCGCATTCACACCCGCCATGGTGGAGTGGGCCCCCGAGGTGTGCAGGCATGTGGCGGCACATGGCCGGGTGGTGGTGGACACCCGAGACGCCGACCATGAAGCGGGCGACTTGTTGCAAGCGGGCTTGGATGTGGCGCAATATCTCAGCTTGCAAGATGTGGTGCGTAGGCCCGTGGCCCTGGATACAAGCCGATCAGGACCGGTGTTTTTCAAAAGTTGTGGCTGGGCAGGCTGGGATTTGGCAGCGGCCCGGTGCGTGGTGCAGGCGCTGGGTTGAATCCATCAGCAAACCAACAGACAGCCCTTGCTCAGTCGTTGTCCAAGGCTACCAAACTGTTGAGCAAAGCGGTTTGGAAACGTTGGGGGTTTTGAACATGCGGTGCATGACCCAGATCTGGAAACAAGACCAACTTGGCATTGGGAATGATCTTCACGGTTTTGAGTGACATCTCGCGGTAGTTGCCCAAAGCGGATTTCAGAGGCTCAGGTGCCAAATCGCGACCAATGGCTGTCGTGTCTTGTTCACCAATCAACAACAAGGTGGGCACCTTGAGATTGGGGAATTCGTACAAAACCGGTTGATTGACAATCATGACAAAGGTCAAGGCGGAATGCCATGCCACGGTTTCTTTGCCGGGACCGCGGTACATGCCTGCGATCATTTGTATCCAAGGCTCGTATTCGGGTTTCCAAACGTTCGCGTAGTACGTGCTTTTCTGGTAATTGCGCATGCGTTCATCGGTTTGCTGCAACTCACGTGCATGCCATTGATCCAAGGTGGGCATGGGCACGCCCATGGCTTTCCAATCTTCCAAGCCCAATGGATTGATCATCACCAGTTGGGTCACTTCCTTGGGAAACTTCAAGGCATAACGCGTGGCCAACATGCCACCCATGGAATGCCCCACCACGGTGGCTTGGCTGATCTTCAAGGATGTCAACAACGCATGCGTGTTGTTGGCCAGTTCGTCAAAGCTGTAGTCATAGTTGAGGGGCTTGCTGGATTTGCAAAACCCGACTTGATCGGGCGCAATCACCCGCAAGCCAGTTTGTTGCAACTTGACGGCTGTTTCATGCCAGGTGGCCGCACAGAAATTCTTGCCGTGCAACAGGACCACAACCGGCGCATTCGGCTTGGCTGCCGGGTAGTCCAAGTAGGCCATTGTGATGGGCTGGTTGGCGGCGATGAAATCAAAATACCGCACAGGCGCTGGGTATTCAAAGCCCTGCAATTGCGGTCCATAAACAGGCACATCTGCCCGAGCGGTCAGGCTGGCCAACAGGCAGATCAATGCAAATAAATTTTTCATGCTGGAGTTATAGCGCATGTCATGGACAAGTTGCCCATTGACGCTGGTGCGCAAAGCCCCCTATGATGAGGCTGGCCCAAGACCCCGAAGGACCCCCATGACTGCTGAATACATTGTGATCTGCGTGTATCTTTTTGCCGGCGTTTGTTTTGGGCTTGTCACTTTTTCTCATCGGCACTTGTTCAGCGAAGGACCCACCAAGTCGGACAGTGCAGATGCAAGCTCGGTGCTTGAGGGTCGCGCTTTTTGGGTCTTGATCGCCACATGGTTGTGGCCCATCTTGGTGCTCACGGGCATCAACACCGCATTCATCTTGGCCAAACGTCAAAAGCAACTGAAAAAGTAAGTCAACTTTTTTTGATCTGTTAAGCCAATGCAATTGCCACATTTCATGCCGCTGTTCATCTTGCGGGCTCTGTTGTTCTCTCTGGCAAGCCTCTTGTGGACCCCGCTCAGCTGGGCCTTGACCGAGGCACAAATCATCCAAGCCTTGAGCTTGCCGCAAAACAGCACAGGCAATATTGCCGATGCCGTTGAAGAAGCCACAGGTGCCCGTGGCTGGATGTCGTCGGACATGAAACCCATTTTTGATGCCCGTGTAGTCGGTCGGGCCGCGACCGTGGTGTTGCGACCTGTTTTGAAAAATGACGATCGCAAATACCCCAATCTGGCTTTGGAGCTGCTGGATCAGGCCCCAAAAGGGTCGATATTGGTGTTTGTCATGCAAGACGGCCCAGACATCGCTGCCATGGGCAATCTGATGGGCACCACGGCCAAGGTCAGAGAACTGGCTGGTGCTGTGATCGATGGCGCGGTGCGTGATGTCGCCGAATTGAAACGCATGGGCTTTCCTGTGTGGTCACGCCGTGTCAGCCCTGCAACCTCGGTTGGCCGCATGGTTGGTGCAGAAAAGCAAGTGCCGGTGCGCTGCGGGGACATCATGGTCCATCCCGGCGATTACATCGTGGGTGACACCGATGGCGTGGTGGTCGTGCCAGCTGCTGCAGCCATGCGCGTGATTGAATTGCTCAAGCAATACGATGACAAAGAATCCAAGATGCTGACCATCATCGAAAAAGAAAAATCCATGCTCAAGGCGCTGGAAATTTACAACCGCTACTGAACCAGGTTCAGATGGTCATGCCACCATCCACCGAATAGGCTTGCCCGGTGGTGAATTGCGACTCGTCACTGGCCAAAAAAACCACGATCGGCGCAATCTCGTGGGCTTGTGCCAAGCGTCCCATGGGCTGACGCGCCACAAAGTCTTTGCGCGCTTGCACTGGATCGGCGTGGCTGTTGATGCGGTCTTGCAACGAGGGTGTGTCCACGGTGCCCGGACAAATCGCATTGCATCGAATACCTTGTCGCACATGGTCGGCCGCAACCGCCTTGGTCAGACCAATCACAGCCGCTTTGCTGGCGCCATAGACAAAGCGGTTGGGCAAGCCTTTGACACTGGAGGCCACACTGGCCATGTTGATGATGCTTCCTCCGCCTTGGGCGATCATCTTGGGGAGAGCCGCTTGGATGGCCCAAAACTGCGAGCGCACATTCAAATTGAAGGCCAGGTCCCAGTCCTCGTCGGTGGCGGTCAAGGCGGTGCCACTGTGCACAAAGCCGGCGCAATTGAACAACACGTCGATGCGGTCCATGCGGGCAATTTGCGCCGCAATCGATGCCTTGTCCATCACGTCCAACACCGCTGCATGGACATTTTTCATGCCCTTGTAAGGCTCTAACAAAACCGGGTTGATGTCGGTGGCCCAGACCGTGGCACCTTCGGCCAGCATGGCCATGGCGGTGGCCTGACCAATGCCTTGACCGGCAGCTGTGATGAGGATGTGTTTGTCAAGTAGTCGCATGGCTTGTCCTGAATGTTGAAAGCCCTTGGGGCCATCGAGGGTTTCAGAGCTTAACTGAAGCGCCTGGGTTCGGTCGCAAAGCCAGCAAACTGACGGCGGAGATGGTCAGGGACAGGCAAATTCCGCTGGGCAAATCGAGATACCAGGACAAGCCCAGCCCACCACCAACCGCCAAACTCAATGCGGCACTTGAAAGCAGGGCGGAAAAACGCTCGAACAACAAGGCCGGACCGATCAACAAGACAAAAACCAAAAACACCCCCAAGGTTTGAACCATCAGGCTGGCAACGATGGCGAACACGCCATAGAAGAGGATGTCCGCGGCCAATAGGCTTCGCTTGAACCAAAACAAGAGGGAAACCACCACACCGCTGACCACTGCAATCAAGGCATCTGTGCCATCGCTCCAAAGCAGATCGGCTGCCAAGAGTTGTTGCAAATCATCTTTGCCATGGGGGCTGAATTGAGCGGCCAACAAGGCCAGCGATGCGCCCAAGATATAGATCAAGCCGATGAGCGCTTCGCGCCGCTGCGGCCACCATTGACAAATCTTGGCCACCAAGGCCGCGCTGCAAAGTGCGCCGGCGACCGACGCACTCAGCAAAATGCCATCATCGTGGGTATGGTGAAACACTTGCAGCCACAAAGTGGCCGCTGCAGCGGCTTGTGCCACCGCAAGATCAATGAACACCACGCCACGATGCAGCACTTGCCTGCCCAAGGGCAAGAGAGCGAGGGCACCACCGAAAAGCGTGATCAGGGGAAATGTGAACCAGTAGTCTGCCATGCAGTGTCAACCTGGCCGCTGGCTCAGGGTTGAAAGAAGTTGATCAAACCAGTCGATCAATGCGGTGCCTGACATGTTGGTCACTGTTGCAGGTAAAACCAACATGGGGATGCCTTGAGCGCTGTCTTGACGCGACAACCATTGTGCAGGTCGTTTGTCATGGTGTTGGGCAATCACGATGGCAAACGGCTGTGACTGTTGGATCTGTTTGCGAATGCGTTCAAGGTGAACGGGGGTGGGTGCCATGCCAGGTTTGGGCTCCAAATCAGCCCCCATCTGAATACCTAACCACTGCCAGAGATAGCCAAAACTGCTGTGCTGTGTCACCACCGTGCGTCCTTGCAAATGCTGGGCTTGTTTTTCCCAGCGATCGATGCCTGCTTGCATGGACTTTTCAAACGTCTTGTAGTTGTCTGCAATTTGTTTGCCATCTTGGGGATGGAGTTGGATCAATCGCTCATGCAAGGGTGCCGCGACTTGCAGCAAACGCTTGGGGTCTGCATGCAGGTGTGGATTGCCCTCGGGATGGACATCCCCTGAAAAGGGGGTGATGGCGCCCGCATACGGGTTGATCAGCGTCACGAACTTGGCGGCGTAGAACATGGTCGGTTGACCGTCTTGCACCTTGGGGTTGCCAGCGCGGGCTTGCAACACCGGCAACCAGCCAGATTCCAAACCTGCACCAGTACAAACAGCAAGGTCTGCTTGCCGAAGTTTGGCAATCAACGAGGGTCTGGCTTCCACATGATGCGGATCTTGCAAATGGTTTGTGGCTGCAAACACCTCAGCCTTGGGGTACAAAGCTTTGGTGAGGGCGCCCCATTCTGGTTCACAGGCAAACACCGTGAAAGCTTGCACCAGATGGCCAGCCAGCAAGAGTCCGCTGCAGACGGCGAACTTAAAAACTGTGCGCACCGTGGGCTCCAAAACCAATCACCCATTGCAGTTGAACCACATTGGACGCTGTATGGGCAAACACCTCGCTGGCCGCTTCACCGGCACTGCTTTGACGACTGAACTGAATGCGGTAGGTTTGGCTGTGGCTTGGCTTGTAGGCCAGCATCAAAGTTGTTTCACGCAAACGGGCTGCAGCGGCTTCAGTTTCGCCGTCATGCACCTCGGGTTTGTTGACGGCCAATTCGTCACTTCTCAGACCCAATTCCCATGCGGGGTGAAACCGCCACACAGCACCCAAGGATGACGCGGTGTGTCGTTGCGATGTCAATTCTGGATGGATGCCGGTGATCCGTGCGTTTTCCCAGAACAGCTTCACCTGGTTGTTTTTCGGGTTGCCATCCGGTGCCCATTTGTAGACCAGATCGGTCATGTAGAGATGTTGACCACTGAATTGAGCGCCGTGAGCATGATCGTGTTCCTCGTCCGCACCGTGCTCATGGGCATGGGCCTGGCGTCTGTTGTTCAGGTAGGACAAGCCCAGTTGCCAACTGTTGCTGGGGTTGAGATCAGCCCCCGTTTTCATTGAAAAGGTGTAGGCACCTGGCGACTTCTTGGTTTCGGCTTCCTTGATGAGTTGCTCTCCCATGAAAGTCTCAACCCCCAAGCGCAGGTAAAACGGCGTGGGTGCTGTCCAATTCAATCGCAATCCATCGTCATACCAATGGCCGCCCAAAAAGCCACGATAGAGCAATGGGCGTTCTGAGAAATCATCCGCATGAGGATGTTGTTCATTCAGATAGCCTATTTGAGACGAAAACCTGCCCACTCTGGCTTGCAATCCAGCGGGCAGGGTCTTGGTTTCGACCCATGCATTTTCCAAATGGGTTTCAACATCACCATCTTTGGTGTGCACAGCTGCTGAAATCTCCGCGTTCAAGGCGCTGCCAAGTGCGCCACGGGCCACCAAATCACTGTGGCCAAGTTGCAAGTCTTTGCCACGGGCGCCGAGTTCGAGTTCTTTGGAGGTGTTGGCCACGTCCAAGACGGCGCCAAATGCCCAGCCAGGGGTTGTTTCTGCATGCACCATGACAGGCATCAGCAAACAGCCGATGCACGCACTCAGCGCTGTCGGTTGAAAAATCGTTTTGAACATGCTCATTCCTTGAAAATAAAAAGGTGAGCTTATCTTAACGCAAATGCATTCTCATTAGCAATAGCCTTGCAAGCTGTGAAAGTCAGCTTCAGCCCTTGTTGAAAACGGCGTCCACCGGCAATTGCATGGCCGAAGCGAGTTGATTGGTTTTTCCCGCCAATGCAATCACTCTCAGTAAGTCGGCATGCTGAGCCGATGACATGCCTTTGCTGACAGCTGATGCAGTGTGTGAATGGACGCAGTAACTGCAAGCGTTGGTCACCGAGACAGCGATGTAAATCATTTCCTTGGTCAATGGGTCAAGGGCAGAGGGTGTTGCCATGACGGCTTTGACCTCCCGCCAAGTGCTCTCTAGCAAGTCTGGATCAAAGGCCAAATAGCGCCACATGTTGTTGACGAAATCACTTTGCCGGGTTTGTCTGATGTCATCAAAGACAGCCTTGACCTGGGGATGACTCTCTACATTCGATGGAACTGGCAGGGTGCTCATAGGGATTCCTTTGATAAAAGATGCATTGTGTGACGTACCATGATTTCAATCTCAATGAATGGATTCTGCGCATCAAGTGAGTAAGCCTAATTTACACAGTACACATTACCGTCCCGACATCGACGGACTGCGGGCCATGGCGGTTCTGACCGTTATGGCATTTCATGCCTTTCCAGAAAGCGTGAAAGGCGGCTTCATTGGGGTTGATGTTTTCTTTGTGATCTCGGGTTTTTTGATCACCAAGCTGATTCAAAGTGGCCTTGACAACCAACATTTCAGATTCAGTGCTTTTTACGCCAGCAGAGTAAGACGATTATTTCCTTCGCTCTTGGTGGTTCTGCTGAGCTGTCTCTTTTTGGGCTGGTTCGCCTTGCTGTCAGATGAATACAAATTATTGGGAAAGCACATTTCTGCAACTGCTGTATTGATTCCCAATTGGATCCTCTGGAGCGACAGTGGCTATTTTGATTACGCCGCCCATTCAAAACCGCTGCTTCATCTTTGGAGCTTGGGCGTTGAGGAACAATTTTATTTATGCTGGCCTTTGACTTTCTGCTTGTTGTACAGACACCGATTCAATGTGTTGGGAGCCACTTGCATCCTCTTGCTTTGCTCGTTTTTCTTGAACTTGTACATGATAGAAAAGTATCCATCAGCCAGTTTTTTCTGGCCCTTCACCCGTGCATGGGAACTGTTGGCAGGCAGTTTGTTGGCTCAGTTGATGCATTCAGGCTTCGGGGTCTCTGGTGCACGCAAGGCCAAACTTGCCGACAACCGGCTCCTCAAACAGAGCATATCGATCCTGGGCGTTCTGATGTTGTCAGTGGGCTTGCTTGTGATCGATCAAGAGAAGCGCTTTCCGGGTAGCTTGGCACTGTTGCCCGTGATTGGAACCCTGCTGATTATTGCGGCGGGTCCACATTCTTGGTTCAACCAGACGGTTCTGTCGCATCGCCTCCTGGTTGGCATTGGCTTGATCAGCTACCCCTTGTACCTGTGGCATTGGCCACTGCTGTCGTTCGCGACGATTCTTGAACAAAACCAGCCCGCTTGGCAAGTTCGCAGCTTGTGCATTGCGGTTGCATTTCTCTTGTCTTGGCTCACCTATGTGTGCATTGAACGTCCAGCCCGTTTTGGAAGGCATCTCAAAGCAAAAACTTACAGCTTGATCGCGCTGATGTTGATCACTGCATGCTTGGGTTTCGCTACCTACGCTTCAGAAGGCTTCAAATCAAGATTTGCCAATCAGTTGATCGAAGTTCAAATCGCTGACCTGACTTTTGACATGCCAACCAGTTCAGATTGGTATTGCAGTCAAGTCAGTAACGAAGGCCCTCGTTGTTTGGCCAGCGGACCTGCGCCAACGGCTGTGGTGATGGGAGACAGCCATGCGTTGACCATTTACCCTGGATTGGTGGCGCGATTTCAATCAAAAGGTCAGACCTTGGCACTTTACGGGGGCAGTGATGGCTGTCCGCCACTGTTGAATGTGGTTATTCAAGACATTGGTGGCGACGTCAGAAACTGTTTACAAAAAGGGACCCAAGCTATTTTGCGCATCATCCAAGACCCTGCAATCAAGGAAGTGATACTGACCAGCCGGGGTCCGATGTACACCACAGGACAAGGCTTTGGCGATATAGAGTCATCACAATTTGGCACTTGGGTTCTGCACTTTGAAGGGGAAGAAAGAGGTTTTCGCAGCAATGAACAGGTTTTTCTTAAGGGCTTGGCCAGCACCTTGGATGCGTTGAAGGCGGCAGATAAAAAAATCACCTTTTTGCATGATGTGCCGGAACTTGGGTTTGACATCCGAAGCTGTTTTAGCTTCAGGCCCATGGCGTTGTCCAATCAGGTCAAGATGCCATGCGCCGTGGCGAAAAGTGATTTTTTAGCCAGAACCGAAATACACAGGGCTGCAGTGGATCAAATCTTGTCAGCAAGGCCTGAAGTCAAAGTCATTGATTTAGCCCAAGCATTGTGCGAGGACCAATGGTGTTTTGGTGCAAAGAACGACGTCTTGCTTTACATGGACGATGATCATCTGAGTCGCAGAGGTGCTGAATATGTGGTGCGGCAGTTATGGGATCAGTTTTAGACAGGCTTGATGTCTTGATTTCAAACATCATGGATCTGTGCTGACAATGGGCCAGCCCGTTTTCACCAGTTCATCCAAGATATTCATGGCATCTTTCGCGGTGGACGCGTAGGGATTGAATTCTGGGTGGTTCATTTTGACCATGGGATCTTGCGCATTCAGGTGGACGAGTGCCATGGACCATTGATCGAATTTGCGTTGCGTGATTTCTTCCATGCAAAGAAGTTCAATATTGTGATGTCTAGAATCTGCAATGATGCGACAAAATAAATGGTTGACTTTGGATCGTTCACCCTCAAGGACTTGCATGTAAAGACCAGTTCCTTGGCATAAAACACCTGAAATGTCAGCGTTTTTATTCTTCAGGGTTGAGCTTTTCAAAATGGTGGAGGTCACGGATGTTGTGACAGGACCCGTGGGCTGGCTGACATACAAAAGGCTGACAAGCATGAGGAAACTCCTTTGCGATACCGATCACGCATTCACAAGACGGTGCCACTGCCAAGACGTCAACAAGTGCCCAGATATTGTCACTGGTCGCTTTTTCGATGCCTTGAGCCTATCAGTTTGGCCCTGCACAATCAATGCGGGGTTTCACAGACTTCTTGGCACGCCACCAAGGTGCCCGGCGTCATGATTTAATGGTCACAAAGCAGTAGGAGAACAAATTGAAGTTTCAATTCAAACGCATTGCGCAATGGCTTTTACCCGTTGGCTTGAGCACCATGGTTCACGCCTCCAATTCACTCTACGAGTTTTTGGAGTGTCCTTCTCAAAAAGAAGCCGCCACGCCACAAAGCTGTCAACGTCAGTGCACGTCATTTGGATCAAGTCCAGCCTCCTACGAGGTTGATCTATCCGGTGGAAAGGTCACGGAAATGACTTGGCAAGCTTCGAACTTGCTGGCCCAGCGTGAATTGAAAGGTTGCAGTGTCAAGGATGCTCAAAACTGGCGTTGCCTGACAGAATCCGAAATGATGGGTGGCATCGTTCGAAGAGACACCTATGCCATTGCCGGGCAGGTGTTCATGGATGTTGGCGGCTCCGGGGGCGAGCAGTTTTACTGCAGTGTTCAGAAAAACAGGACCAACTGACGCTTTCACACCCTCTTCAAGATTTGCAACTCAGAAGGAATGTCATGACATCAGCAGAACGCGATCAATTGCTTTTTTTTCTGCGACAAGTTCTTCAGCGTCCAGCTGCGGGCAAAGATACAGTGGCAGACCAGCTCATCAAAGAAGCGTGTGCACAGCATCCCGACGCACTTTATTTGTTGGTGCAAAGGGCCATGGCCAGTCACTTGGCTTTGCAAGCCGCTTTGGATTCCAACGCGGCATTGCAGTCACAGCTGAGTCAGTCTTTGGATCCATCCAAACGTCTTGCGCCGCCCACCGTCGGCAAGCCTGCTCATCCGGCATTCCCTGCCACCAGTTTGTGGGGTTCGGGCGTCTTGGGTGCGATTGCCGGTACTGCTGTTGGCGTGGTGGCTGGCGGTTGGCTCTTTTCGGATGTTGATTTGATGCCTGACATCATCGAATCCGCATCTGATGCTGTGACTGATGATGGATTGGGGTTGGATGGGGATGACTGGGCATGACAGGCTTGAAAACAGCTCAGAAAAAACGCTCTACACGGTAGGGGCTGGGATCGATAAAAGGTGTCTGACCGCACATCACTTCGGCCAGTAACCGGCCGCTGGAAGCTGCTTGTGTGAGCCCATGATGGGCATGACCAAAGCTGAACCACAAGCCAGGATGCTTTGGCGCAGCCCCTATCAAGGGCAGCATGTCTGGAGTGCAAGGGCGCGACCCCAGCCACGCTTGGCCGTCCTTGCGCTCTCCCAAGTGCGTCAATGAACGCGCCACAGGCTCGATCCGCTCCAACTGCACGGGTGTTGCTGGCGCGTCGCGCCATGCAAATTCAGCGCCTGTCGTCAGACGCAGTCCTTGTTTCATGGGCGCAATGGCATAGCCATTTTCAACATCCACAATGGTGTGTGAAAGCGTTGTTGCAGCCGTTTGAAAATGCATGTGATAGCCCCTCTTGCGCCCCAATGGAAGGCGGTACCCAAGTTGGCGGACCATGTCTTCGCCCCAGGGCCCAAGCGCCAGCACAGCTTGCGGGGCATGGACGCGACCGGTTGCGGTTTGCACCAACCATTCGGATGCATCTGCCTGCAATGTCGAAGCATCGCCTTTCAAAAACTTTCCGCCTCGTTGTTCAAACAAGCGCCAATAAGCGTTTGACAATGCTTGGGGGTCTTGGATTTGACGCGCATCGGGATAGTGCACACCGCCTGTCAAACCGGATTTGAGCGCAGGTTCTTTGGCCAAAAGTTGTGGCGCTGACAACACCACGGCATTGACGCCATAAGCGCGGCTTTGCTCGGCCATGCGGAGATGCTCTTGGACGCTTTGCTCGGTGCGAAAGACCTTGATCCAGCCTTGCTCGTTCACCAAAGCCTGAGCATCTGCAGCTTCGATCAGCGGCTGGTGTTCACTCCAACTGTGTTCAATCAAGGGCAGGGCGCCCGCGATGGCTGCCGGGTAGAGGGCAGGTGAAGAATGCTGCCAATACCGCCACATCCATGGCAGCAATGATGGCAAGGCCCGCCAGTGGTAGTGGGCAGCAGTGCGTTGACCGAGTGCGTAGGCCAATAAAGTTTTGAAGTCGCGTGGAAAAGCATACGGAAACACGGTGCTGCGCTCAATCAAACCGGCATTGCCAAAGCTGGTGGCGGCACCTGGTTCGCCACGATCAACCAAGATCACATGGCGGCCTTGTTCTTGCAGCTTGAGCCCCAGGGTCAATCCCACAATGCCTGCGCCCAGAACCAAAACATCGACAGATTTGTTGTGCATGTCCGCCATTATTCAATGATTGCCAGTGTCCATGCGCAAGCGACAAGTTGGCGCTACCCTTGATGGATTCGGGGCATGGTGTGACCTTGAATGGGATCAGGGGTTTTCCTAGTACATTGGGCACCTCATTTTTTAAAAACATGCCTTCTTCGTTATTTACTCGTTACACCGAACTGCGTCATCACACGTTGCAACTGGCTGCCCCGCTGAGCGCCGAGGACCAATGTGTTCAGTCCATGCCAGACACCAGCCCCACCAAATGGCACCTGGCCCACACCAGTTGGTTCTTTGAAAGCTTGGTTCTCAAGCCTTTTTCTCAAAACTATCAAGTCTTTGATGAGGCATTTGCGTTTTTATTCAACTCCTATTACGAAGCACTGGGGCCGCGCCATCCCCGACCAGAACGCGGCTTGCTCACACGCCCTGGCTTGAATGAGGTGATGGCGTTTCGCCAACACGTCGATGCAGCGATGCAACAACTGTTGAGCCAACCCGCAGGCTTGAACCCGCAAGCCCTGGCCTTGATTGAATTGGGCTTGAACCACGAGCAACAGCACCAAGAGTTGTTGCTGACCGATGCCCTGCATTTGTTGTCTTGTCATCCCTTGCTGCCTTCTTATGACAGCAGCATGTCAAATTCCAAGGCGCATGGTGGTGAGATGCATTGGTTGTCCTATCCAGAGGGATTGCACAGTTTTGGTCGAGCCATGGATGAACCAGACTTTGCTTTCGACAATGAAACACCACAGCACCAGCGCTTTGTGCAAGGTTTTCAAATCGCCAGTCGCTTGGTGAACTGTGGCGAGTACCTGGCCTTCATTCAAGACGGCGGCTACGACAACGCCGACCTGTGGCTGTCGGAAGGCCGTGCCCATGTGCTGAACAACGCTTGGCAAT
>Ga0164292_10003700_pt1 | contig 12481 bp, 9 predicted proteins | sample GEODES117metaG_FD_111486 | JGI IMG/M metagenome (GOLD analysis project Ga0164292, IMG submission 111486) | Eutrophic lake water microbial communities from Lake Mendota, Wisconsin, USA - GEODES117 metaG | ecosystem: Environmental > Aquatic > Freshwater > Lake | place: USA: Lake Mendota, Wisconsin... | reverse complement strand
TTAAGAAGGGTTCTGCTGCTTTTGGACTATTAATCAGATAAAGGATCAGTGCTGCCAGAAGGCAGATTGCTCCCAAACCCATCACAATTTTAAATAGTGGCTTCATAATTTACAATTAGTACGTCCTTTTCGACATGAACTGATCAAGCTGAGCACGGCTAATCTTCTTTTCAGCCGGATTACGATCTAGCCACTTCAGATATTCAAGCTTTATTGAATCAGTCCACTGAGTATCGACCTCAGTTGCCTTATAAGTCCCACTCTTAATCATTTCATGTCCAAAACGATCTTTGGATGCAATAAATTCTGCAGTAGAAACAACCAGTTCAGCCATGTGTGCCGGAATAAAAACAACTCCTGCTCTTCCTGCAATAACCAGATCACCCGGAAGCACAATTGCTGCACCTATTGTAATTGGTGCATTCAAACCCATCAGCACTACACCTTGTAAAAACTGAGGAGCAAAGTCTCTGACATGAGCATTAAAGCCTTTGATATCTGCAAGTCCGTCAACATCACGTGCAAATCCATCGAAAACAACACCATTACCTGAGTTTTTATAAATCACATTTCCAAGATTATCACCCATGAGTGATCCTACGCGCCCCTTATTATCAGCCACATAAACATCCCCTTGTGTTAGCATATTGATTGGCCAATGTAAATGTCTTCCAACACGTCCCTCTTTTGCTGCACGATCTACAATATTTTTTTCTACATCCGGACGAATCGGCATAAACTGAGCCGTTAATGCCCGGCCTACTACTTTAACTTCTTCATGAAGAATTTTCCAATTGCGCTCATATTGATATAGGTATCCTTCGTTATTAAGAATCTGCCATGCTTCTTCGATACCAATTTCACGCGCCCGTTTAATCAGATCATCCGAAATCCTTGGGCGACCGTCAGCAAAGCGTTCACCCTTCCATGCTGAAGTCAGAAAAATCAATTCATCTTTAGGTATTGCCTGCGCAAATACATTTGACGTTGAACCTAAAAAACAAACAAAAATAACTGATAGATAAAACTTATAACTTTTTAAAAACATATAATTAAATTGATAGTTAAAAATCGTGAAAAAATATATCTGAAAAAGAGATCACTTAAGCTTTCTTTGGAAATTTCCAGATTTCAAGAGCATTTTTACCCATGATTAAATCCAAATCATTTTCGGTGTAGAAATCACAGTATTTGTACATAAACTCTAATTCCTTATCCATTGGAAGTTCCCATCTTGGAAATGGGTAGCCTGTACCCCAAATGATCTGCTTAGCACCAAATTCTTCATAAATAGCTTTATAGAATGGCAGTGTATCTTCATACGGGTACTTCTTGATTTCTGACATTTCATATGGCTCTGAGTTGCTGATCCAAACATTTTTGAAACGACTGAGTTTAAACATTTTTTTAAATTCAGGCCAGCAATCAGCTGCTTTCAAATCAGGTTTACCAGCATGATCCACCACTATCTTCACACCCGGGAAACGTTCTGCCATATCTTCGAGCATCGGCATCTGATGAGGTACTATATAATAATTGAAACAAAGTCCCAGTTTCTCGGCTTCTTTCCACAAAGGATAATGAGCTGGAGAATTTAACCAGGTTTCTTTAGGACTATATATCGGACTGAAACGCATGCCCTGGAAACCATGCTCATTGACCCAATACCTCAGGTTATCGACAATTTTAGGATCATGTGGATTTAGCAAGCCATGAGCCACAAAATGTTTAGGATAAGTTTTTACGCAATTTGCTTTATACGAATTATCCCAACCATAGTAGCGCGGATTAATTAAAACCCCATAGGTAATACCAAAATCCTTCATTTGCTTCACCTGGTTTTCAATAGGCGCTTCAATTGCTACTTTAAGGTTCGGATTTTCAGGATGCTTGAATGGAAAACGTGAATCAAAATTCCAGGTTTCAACGTGGGTATCGATAACCAGCCGCTTTTTCTTAAACTTCTCTGGCATGGATGCCAATGCCGAATCTAATGGATTAATTAACCCTAATAAGGGCAATGTTGCCATGCCTTTAATGATGTCTCTACGCTTCATATTATAATGCTTTTTAAATGTTAAAAATCATTTTATCAGGTTGCTAATGGTTGACCACCCGGTATCATTACCTTTTGTTTTGGAAGTTTGCTTGTATTTCGTTTGGCAGTAAATTTAGCCGTCAGGTATTCTCCCATATGAATATCACCAGCAATAACATCACCATCAACCTTTCCTGAAAAAAGGTAAATAATGATATTCCCAACAATTGGAATTGTACTTCTGATCTTTACCTCATTTCCATCTATTGTACCAACCATATTCTTTGTGTCATGATCCCCTTTGTGAGTTCCCTGAATCCAGTTTCCATCCTGTTCGATCACAAAGGAATGTTGACTTGTACTTAAAGCATATTGTACTTCTACATCCCATCGTCCGCTCAGATTAGCGGCAGGTGCAGCCATTTCAGATTTAGAACTTCGCTTTTTTGACAACACTTCATAAAGGCGATCAGCAACTATTTTCTCTTCCCCAGGTTGCATATGGCCCGGAGTAATCTGTATTGAAGTGGTTCCGTCAGTCTCATCACGATTCCCTAATGCAATCCTCGGCTTATTCCTTCCTACCTCTTCAGCGATCTCATAACTTGTAACGGGATATTTTGTAGGGTCCCAGATAATATGAAGCACTGGATATTTATTATTCAGATTGACCGGCTCAATGATTTTTGTGCTGATTCCAGTTATACCCGATACTTTGGCTGAGATAAAGTTCAACCAGTTCAGCCATCTTTTCCATTCCGCTTCATGATCACGCACAAGCCAATCCTCAACTGCAGCCACCATACCAACTATCTCATCGCGGTCGAGTTTATTATCTCTTCCTGGGCCATGATGCGGGGCACTTGCCTGCCAGGCTGCCATTAAAATGTTTTTATTCCCGAGCATTAAGCCCGCCGATTGCGGTCCGCGAATAGTTTTACCCCCGCTATAAGCCACAATATCAGCCCCTCTTTTCAAATGTACTGGTGGAATTGTAAGGCTCTCAGCTGCAGCATCCATCAATATTGGAACATTTTTGGGTTTCGCAATTGCCGCGATTACCTCCAGTGATAGTGGCTGTCCTGTATCTGAGGCAGCTCCGGGAGTACCGGAAGTCAGATAAATCATTGCAGTTTTTGAATTGATCGCTTTTTCAAGCTCCGCAGCTGTCGAAACAGTTATAATTTTAACTCCAATATTTCTTACCGCATGATCATAATGTTGACGTGAATATCTGGGTATAATTACTTCGGTTTTCTCAAATCCGGTAAGATCGGGAATACGGATAAGCCTTTCCGGACTTCCGCCAGTAACGCAAGCTGCAGTTATGTGTTTTACACCTGCAGCACATCCTGATGAAACCATTCCCCATTCGGTCTTGGTAAGCTCAGCAAGTCGTTTTCCAACTGCTTCAGCAAGCTCATCAAGCTGAACAAAATTATTACTCGCAGCATCAAGGGCCTCCTTTACTTTTGGAAGTTTGATAGACCCTCCAATGATTGTAAATGAACCCCGGCAATTTATAATTGGTTCAACACCCATGGAACGATAAATATTCCTCTCATCCATAAATGAACCTAATGTAACTTCATTCAAATTTTCTAAAGTTCCATTTTCTAAAACAGATTCTGCCCCTTCAACAGCTAGCACATTTCCAACTACCGGCAATAAGGCAAGACCTTTGATTAAACTTCTGCGTTTCATCTATAATTATTCTATTTTTTGTAAATACTTGCTGTAAGACCATTTAGATCCCAAACAATTCTTCCGGCACGTACTGTTAATTCTGCTTCAAATTTACGATTCCCTTCAATCCTGTTTTGGCCTGAATCTACAAAACCAAATTTGCCATTGATTATACTAAGTACTGCAATATCTGCAACTGATCCTTCAGATAAATTACCAAGATCTTCACGTTTAATAGATTTAGCAGCATTCCAGCTTCCACGGGCAATTATCTCAGGGACACTCATCCCTATGTTCATAAATTTTGACATCACATTCAACATATTCTTCATTCCTGAATTCATACTTGTACGATGTTCATCGGTTCCAAAAGAATTTGGCCAGAGCCCCTGATTATATGCCGGAATTGCCTGATTAAACCAGAATCCGACTCCCCCATGCCCAACATCGAAAAGCACTCCTCTTTTCTGTGCCTCTAAAACAAAAGGCCTGACCTTTCCCTGTTCGTCTACTACGGTCATACGTTCTGAGACATTTTCAAAAGCATGTGTGATAATATCACCCGGACGCATATGATCCAGCTGTTGCTGAAGTGTATATTGTGGCATATGACATTCAACAAAAAGGGGTGTATTGGAAATTTTTGCAGCTTCGGAAGCACGCTCAAAAGGGATCCAGCTTTTTCCGGTATAATGACCAACCCTGGTACCTACAATATAATCCTTATATTTTTGAACAGCTTCGCTAGTCTTTTGAACGCTTAATGTCCCCATATCAGGTTCAAAACCAGAGCCTGAGCTAAATCCGGTTTCAAAAATATTGATCCAGGCGAGAACCCGTGTTATGGAAGGATCAATGACTTTCAATTTAAATTCCGGGAAGGTTCTCCATCCGGTAGTTCCTGCATCAACAACTGTGGTGATTCCCGAACGTAAAGCAAAAGCATCCGGCAACTGACTGGACTGACCATCAGAAAAGCCGGGATTACTACCTGCAAAAACATGAGTATGGATGTTAATCAAACCCGGAGCAACTATTAGTCCGCTTACATCAAGCACCTTTTTTGCAGATGATTCAGGAATATTTATGGCCACTCTGAATATCTTACCATTCAGAATTGCAACATCCATTTTAGCATCGATATTGTTTTTAGGATCAATCAGATGACCACCTTTCAAAAGAATATCTATTTCCTGTGCATTTATTGTTAGGGAAAACAAAAAAAGAGAAAAAATTAACGTTGTTTCTCTTTTCCGAAGTAATAAGCAATTATAAAATTTTATCAGTTGCATCATTCTATTTGTAAAATTTTAGCATCCCGAAGTACATTAAAACATATCTATAGTTTAATCAATTCAGGATAACAAGTCTATTGAAATTTAATAATCCCAAAGAACTGTGGTAAATGAAACTGTGGCTTGTCGTTCTTTACTTCGTTCCATGTGATGTAATGCGGATTGGAATTAATTTCAGCGATCTTGTAGAAATTCGCTCTCCAGGCAACACCCGGCTTAGGACGAACCACATTAGTATATTTTTCTAGCATATTCAATGGAATTCTGAACGACATTGTCCAAGTTACCGGCTCCGCAATCTCTGTATCTACTACTTTTGGTAAAGAGGCCTTAATCTGAATTTTCTGAATATCCTCGATCGTAGGCCTGTTCTTTTTGTGGTGAAACAACGGGGTTCCACCGCAATTGATCTCAAGATTAAAATAGTTAATTGGATTGTCTGCTTCGGGTGAGAAAAAGAATTCCACTGCAGAGTCTCTCCAAACTGGTCCGTTTATTTTTTCAGTAACACTTTTTACATAACGATCTTTAACTCTGTAAATAACATAGATATAATCATTATCATAGGTCATTTTAACATCAGCCTCAGGCTTAAATGCCGGAATTTGACCCATATAATTCCTGATTTTGATAGATTTAATTCCCTTCCAGCCAGATTCATTCCATCCATCATTTACATCAACTGTTTTCGCTGATTTCTTAACATTATAAACAAGAAAATTTGACGAATTATCTACAGAACTTTGCTGAGCGCTTGACATGTTTACGAGAAGCAGAAAAACGATAGAAAAAATGCAAGTGATTTTTATTTTTTTCATTCAATTAAATATTAAATTATCATTAAAGGTTTAAAGGGATTTTAAAATTCATTTTATTCCACACACAAAATTATTTTAATAAAACTGCCGGTTTCTTACCATCGGTAATCGACCGGCAGGAAAAAATGAGCTTATGTTGCCAAAGGCGGACCAGCAGGGATCTGAATTCGTTTCCTCACAGATTTGCTTTTACTACGCTTTGCGGTAAATGTGGCAGTCCGGTATTCACCTAAATGAATGTCTCCAGACATGGTATCGTCATTTACCGTACCCTGAAACAGGTAATTAATATTGTCTGCAATAATCCTAATTGTACTTTCAAACCTCACCTTATTGCCATCAATTGTACCTGCAACAGCTCTGGTATCAAAATCTGCTTTATGAGTACCTGAAAGCCAGTTACCATCTTGCTCAATGCTTAATGAGTGCATGCCGTTACTACTGAAAAACTTGATGTTCAAGTCCCAAAGTCCGGCAAGATTAGTTACCGGAGCTGACATTTCAAGGCGCGGACTGCGTTTCTTGGATAGTACCTCATAAAGTCTGTCTGCAATAATTTTTTCCTCACCTGCTTGCATTTGCCCGGTGGTAATACTTACTGTACTGATACCATCCGTTTCGCCACGACTGGCCAGAGCGATTCTTGGTTTATTTCTGCCTAATTCTTCAGCAAGCTCAAAACTATTAATATTAAGCTTGTTGGTATCCCATTTTACATATAAAACAGGGGATTTATTTGACAAGCCTGCAGGCTCATAAACTTCTGCTTTAACTCCATCAACAGGTACAATTTTCTTTGAGATTGTATCGAGCCAGCCCAACCACTTCTTCCAGTCGGCAGCATGATCACGCTTAACCCAATCTTCAACCGCTGCCATCATACCGACCATCTCCTCGCGACCAACTTTATTGTCTCTTCCTGGACCATGATGAGGTGAACTAGCCTGCCATGCAGACATCAAAATTGATTTATCACCTAACATTAATCCAGCACACTGCGGACCGCAAATGGCTTTGCCACCACTGTATGCTACCAGAGTAGCTCCACGCTTTAGGTGTACCGGCGGAATAGTCAAATTTTGAGCGGCAACATCAATCAAAACCGGAACATTTTTAGGCTTAGCATAAGAGGATATTACCTCAAGTGATAATGGCTGCCCTGTTTCTGATGCTGCACTCGCAGTCAGGTAAATCATCGCGGTTTTCGGATTTATCGCCTTTTCAAGTTCTTCAGGGGTGTCAACATGAATAATCTTCACCCCTATATTTCTGATTCCATGATCATATGCATTTCTTGAATACCTTGGAATTATAACTTCATCCTTATCAAAACCTGTCAGATCTGGGATACGAATTAATTTCTCAGGATTACCTCCGGTAACGCATGCCGCTGTAATGTGTTTGAGCCCGGCTGCACAACCTGCCGAAACCATACCCCATTCGGCGCCAGTAAGGTCAGCCAGACGCTGGCCAATTCCATCAGCCAGCTCATCATATTGTACAAAATTATGTGCAGCAGCCTCCATAGCTTCACGGACTGCCTGTCGCTCGATTGACCCTCCAATGATGGTGTAAGTTCCCATGCAGTTTATCACAGGTTCTACACCTATACTGCGGAAGATATTTGTATCGGCCATAAACGAGGCTTCTGTTGTTTCTGGTCTTACCAAAGAGTTGTTTGCGCTACCTGAAGTAGAATTTCCTAAAACTGAATGTGCTGGAAGAACTGCGCCTGCTACAGGCAACATAGCTAAACCTTTAATAACGTTTCTTCGTTTCATTTTATATTGATTTTTAAATTCTATTGTTTGTAAGGATTAGCTGCCAATCCATTAAGATCCCAAATAATTCGGCCTCCGCGAATAGTAAGGTCTGCTTCTAGCTTTTTATCCCCTTCAATCTTATTATTACCTGAATCTACAAATCCGAACTTTCCTTTATTGAGGCTCAATACAGCAATATCCGCAACCGACCCCTCGGATAAATTTCCGAGATCTTCGCGCTTGATAGATTTGGCAGCATTCCAGCTTCCTCTAGCTATAACCTCGGGTAAAGTCATACCCATATTCAAATATTTAGACATCACATTTAGCATTGTTTTCATCCCTGAATTCATACTGGTACGATGCTCGTCTGTTCCAAAAGAATTTGGCAACAAACCTTGTTTAAACGAAGGAATACCCTGATTAAACCAAAATCCTCCTCCTCCGTGACCAACGTCAAAAAGCACCCCTCTTTTTTGAGCCGCAAGAACAAAAGGTCTCACTTTCCCCTGATCATCGACCACGGTCATCCTTTCCGAAACATTTTCGAAGGCATGGGTCATGATATCACCTGCTCGCATCCGGCTCAACTGGTCTTCGAGAGAATACATTGGCAGATGGCATTCTACAAAAAGTGGCTTATTAACTAAATTAGCAGCTTCAGATGCACGATCAAAAGGTGTCCATTCTGTTCCATCATATCTTCCAATACGAACACCAACCAAATTATCTGGATACTTGTTGATTGTTTCTACAGTTTTCTGAACATCCATTTCTGCTATATTCTCCTGAGCTTTGTCTACCGAATAACCTCCTGCTGCAATACTTAAAAAAGCAAGTACACGAGTCATTGAATTATCAATTATTTTAGCTTTGAAGTCTGGGAAAGTACGCCAGCCGGTAGTACCTGCATCTACCACCGTAGTAATCCCAGAACGAGGAGCAAAGGCATCAGGCAACTGACTTGAAGTGCCGTCAGTGAATCCGGGATTAGACCCGGCGTACACGTGAGTATGCATATTGATAAGTCCCGGTGCAACAATCAAACCGCTTACATCCAGAACTTTTTTTGCTGAACTCGCCGGAATATCGGCTGCAACACGAAAAATTTTGCCTGCTTTAATGGCAACATCCATTTTTCGGTCAATATTATTTTTTGCATCAATTAGATGGCCACCTTTTAATAAAAGATCAACATCCTGAGCCTTAACCATAGTGGAACCGGCAAAGAAAATAATCGCAATGATGAATGGCTTTACAACAAAGAATGACTTTGACCTTTTGAATTTAAATAACTTATCCATATTATATTAATTTATGATTTCATTTAATAAAAATCAATTAGTAACTGCTGGCATTTGCCACTCTGGAGAGCTTATTCCATTTAAATCCCATACTACACGTCCTGCTCTGAGTGTCAATTCTGCTTCAAGCTTTTCAGTGCCGCTGATTTTTGTGCGCCGAACATCCATGTAGCCAAAATTTCCCTTTTTTAGGTTAAAAACAGCAATATCGGCCTCTGAACCAATACTTAAATGACCCAAATCCGTACGTTTAATAACTTGTGCAGGATTCCAGGTCGTCCGTAAAATAACATCCTGAAGACTCATTCCAATTGCAAGAAACTTAGACATCACGTTAGTCATGTCCTTCATTGCGGCATTCATACTCAAATTATACAAATCTGTACTGATTACATTTGGCAGAAATCCTTGTCTGAATGCTGGAATAGCCTGATTGAAGTTGAATGCACCTGCACCATGGCCTACATCGAAAATAATACCTCTTTTTTGTGCAGCAAATACAAAAGGTTTAACTTTCCTTGACTTTTCATCCACGATAGATTCACGACCTCCGTTAATTTCTGAAAACGTATGCGTAAAAATATCACCAGGTCGGAAATGATCCATGAATAAAGATTCAATAGAATTGGCAGGAGTATGTTCTCCAAAATCAACTATAACCGGAACATCAGCGAGTTTACCCGATTCAACTGCTTTATCTACCGAAGTGAAACCTCCCCAATAATGTGCAGACTTGATGCCAATAATGATCGTAGGATGTAATTTCTTAATCATATAGGCATTCATTTCCGGATTCATGTCTGTTACATCCTGTTGATCAAAACGCGAAAGCATACCATGTCCAACGACATTCAAAAAGGCTAAAACCCGGGTTTGAGCACGATCGATAGTCTGTGCTTTAAACAGTGGGAAATTCCTCCAGCCGGAAGAACCAGCATCAACCAGAGTAGTGACTCCTGCACGGAAAGAAAAGGCATCTGGCTGCAATCCACCATAAGAATTTGCTGTCATACTATTAGGATCGGTACCATGAAATACATGTGCATGCATATCAATAAGCCCCGGGGTAATATACATACCACTTATATCAACTGTCTTTTTTGAACTATTGGCAGGGATATCTTTTGCAATGCGAAATATTTTATCCCCTACAACCGCAACATCCATTTTAGAATCAATGTTGTTCTTCGGATCAATAAGATGCCCTCCTTTCAGTAGAAGATCAATTTCCTGAGCATGAGTTGCAGAAGCTATCAGAATGAGAATTAAACCAGCAGCAACTCCTTTTGCAATCCTAATGGACTGATACTTTATATATTCCGAAATATTTACTGACTTAATTCTCATAATTAAAAATATTTAAACAATTAATTACTTTCCTGCTGCATTCCACTGAGGACCGCTAAGACCATTTAAATCCCAGGCCACTTTGCCGGCACGAAGCGTTAATTCTGCTTCAATTTTTTTAGTTCCATTAAAAACCGATCCCCTGGCGTCCATATATCCATACTTACCTTCCAATATGTTGAATACAGTTACATCTGCCTCAGCTCCAACACTTAGATGACCCAGTTCAGGATGTTGAATTACATTTGCCGGATTCCATGTTGAACGTAAAATTATATCCTGAATAGACATGCCCATAACCAGAAATTTAGACATTACATTCGCCATATCCTTCATACCTGCATTTCTACTGTTTCTATACAAATCTGTACTGATTGTGTTTGGAAGAAAGCCTTGTTTCAAGCTATTGATTGCAGTACTCCAGACAAAAGCACCACCTCCATGTCCAACATCAAAGATTCTACCTTTTTTCTGAGCTTCAAAAATGAAAGGTTTTACTTTATTATTCTCATCAATCACAGATTCACGTCCTCCCGGATTTTTCTCAGACATATCAGATCCTGAAAAGGTATGAGTGAAAATATCTCCAGGTCTGAAATACTTCAGGAATAAATCCTCAATAGATAATTTAGGAGTGCTGGATCCGAAATCCACAATGATTGGCTTCTTTGTGATATTACCTGCAGCAATAGCTCGTTTTATAGGTGTAAAATCATTGCCACGATAATGATGAGCTTTAATACCAACGATGATATCAGGATATTCATTCATAATAAAAGCAGTAGCCACAGGATTCATATCTGTTGTATCCTGAGCATGTACGGTTCCAAGCATTCCATTACCTGCAATACTTATAAATGCAAGCACACGGGTCTGAGAATTATCGATGGTCTGCTTTTTAAATTTATAAAAGTCTCTCCAACCTGAAGAGCCCGCATCAACTACGGTGGTCACACCTGAACGGAAGGTGAAATCATCCGGCACGACACTGCCAAATCCATTGGTTATTCCAAAACCGGTAAATTTTTGTTCCTCAGTTCCTGCAAAAACATGGACATGCATATCAATAAAGCCAGGTGAAACATATAATCCTGCTGCATTAACGGTTTTCTTTGCACTACTTGCTGGAATATCTGAAGCAACACGGAAAATTTTACCATCCTTAATGGCAACATCCATTTTACCATCAATTTTATTCTTAGGATCAATCAGATGACCGCCTTTAATTAGCATGTCAATTTCCTGAGCCCGGACAGCTGTGTTAGCCATCAGACCAACTGCGATGAAGAATGCGGCAGCATATGCGCCCACCTTTCTGATAAAATGTTTATTCATTTGTTTTGGTTAAAAAAGTTTGGTTTTAATTTAAGCATTTTGAATTTAACTGGAAAGCGGCGCTCCTGAGGGAACAAAAATCTTTTGTTTCGGGCTTGCTTTTTTATCTCTAAGAGCAGTGAATTGAGCACTTCTGTATTCTCCCATAAAAACACTTCCAGTCATTTGATCACCTGTTACAGTTCCTGTAAAAGTATAAGGCACATGATCTCCTATAAGTTTTAAAGCACTTTGAAGTCTGATCTGATTACCTTCAATACTTCCTGATAAATCACAAACTTCAAAGGTTGTTTGATGGCCGCCTTTAATCCAGTTTCCATCCTGTTCAATAAAGAGTTTATGTTTGGCCGAGCTGCTCGAGAACTTCACATCTACATCCCAACTTCCAGCCAGACTTTGTGAGGGAGCCTGCATTTCTGTTGATAAAGGAGGTCTTTTAGCTGTTAGTATTTTATAAATTTTATCAGCCGCTATTTTTTCTTCACCAGCCTGCATTCCTATTGTTGTAACAGCAATCCCATTTACATTTGGGTCTTTACCTCTACCTCCACCTGCAGCCACTGCAATCCTTGGCTTTGTTCTGGCAAGCTCATCAGCCATTTCAAGTCCGGTAATATTCAGCACATCCTTATCCCAGCTTATGACTACTTCCGGAGATACATTAGATAATCCAGATTTGGTTGAGGGTACATGAACCATAGTTTGGACACTATTAATCCCTGATACTTTCTTAATAATATGATCGAGATAAGAATTCCATTGTTTCAATATCGTATCATGATCAATCTCTTTCCAGGCCCTGACTGCGGCAACCATACCAAACATTTCATCTCGATCTACTTTATTATCCCTGCATGGGCCATGATGGGGAGAACTCGCTTGCCAAGCCGACATT
>Ga0164292_10003699_pt1 | contig 12484 bp, 10 predicted proteins | sample GEODES117metaG_FD_111486 | JGI IMG/M metagenome (GOLD analysis project Ga0164292, IMG submission 111486) | Eutrophic lake water microbial communities from Lake Mendota, Wisconsin, USA - GEODES117 metaG | ecosystem: Environmental > Aquatic > Freshwater > Lake | place: USA: Lake Mendota... | reverse complement strand
CCTCGACGAGTTCAGCGACGCAGTGGAAAGCGGTAAAGATTCAGTGAGTGCTGACTTTCAATTCCACGGTGAAATTGCTCGCGCGACTCAAAACCACCACTTTATCGACCTGATGGGCTCGCTCGGCCTGGCCGTGATCCCGCGCCGCAGGCTGCAGGACGCCGCAGGACCCACAGCCGAGCAACAGGCCTATCTCAGGCGGGTCAATCTGGAGCACGAGAGCATCTTCAACGCGATCGTGACGCAAGACGCCGAGGCAGCGCGGGCGGCGATGCGCACCCATTTGTCCAACAGCCGTGACCGGCTCAAGCGCGGTGAACACACCGAGGGCTAAACCCCAGGGCGGCAGCCCAGCGTGTGCGCGTGCGTCAGCCCGGCCCATGCGACCAGGCTCGGACATCGAGGGCCTCGGCTGGGGTTAACCCCAGCCCCCAGCCCTCAGTTAAGTTGTACGATGTCTTATCTTTTATCATGATACCCAGCGACTCCACGCCCACCGTCGTGCGCATGCAGGTCATCCCCGTGGCCGGCCACGACGGGATGCTGCTCAACCTCAGCGGCGCGCACGGGCCGTTTTTCACCCGCAACCTGGTCATCCTCACTGACTCGGCCGGCCGCACCGGCGCGGGCGAAGTGCCGGGCGGCGAGAAAATCCGCCAGACCCTGGAAGACGCCCGCCCATTGATCGAGGGCCAGCCCATCGGGCGCTACAACGCGCTGCTCAACGCGATGCGCCAGCGCTTTGCCGACCGCGACAGCGGGGGGCGCGGCCAGCAGACCTTTGACCTGCGGGTGGCCATTCATGCGGTCACCGCGGTCGAAAGCGCCCTGCTCGACCTGCTCGGCCAGCACCTCGATGTGCCGCTGTGCGCGCTGCTTGGCGAAGGCCAGCAACGCGAGCGCGTGCAGATGCTGGGCTACCTGTTTTACGTGGGCGAGCGCCGCAAGACCGATCTGCCCTACCGCAGCGAGCCCGACGCGGCCGACGACTGGCTGCGCCTGCGCCACGAACCGGCCCTGACCCCCGAAGCCGTGGTGCGCTTGGCCGAGGCGGCGCAGGCACGCTACGGCTTTGAGGACTTCAAACTCAAGGGCGGCGTGCTGCGCGGCGAGGAAGAGGTTCAAGCCATCGTGGCCTTGCACGAGCGTTTTCCCAAGGCGCGCGTGACGCTCGACCCCAACGGCGGCTGGCTGCTCAAGGATGCGGTGCGCCTCTTGCGCGACCTGCACGGCACCCTGGCCTATGCCGAAGACCCCTGCGGCGCCGAAGGCGTGTTCTCGGGCCGCGAGGTCATGGCCGAATTTCGCCGCGCCACCGGCCTGCCGACGGCCACCAACATGGTGGCCACCGACTGGCGCGAGATGGCGCACAGCATCGCGCTGCAGTCGGTCGACATTCCGCTGGCCGATCCGCACTTCTGGACGCTGCAAGGCTCGGTGCGTGTGGCGCAGTTGTGCCAGATGTACGGGCTGACCTGGGGCTCGCACTCGAACAACCATTTCGACGTCTCACTGGCCATGTTCACCCACTGCGCCGCCGCGGCGCCCGGCAACGTCACCGCGATCGACACCCACTGGATCTGGCAGGACGGGCAGTTCCTCACCGAGAAGCCCCTGCAGATCAAAGGCGGCTATGTCGACGTCCCCCGCAAACCCGGGCTGGGCGTGACGCTCGACATGGACGCGGTGATGCGGGCCCACGCCCTGTACCAACAGCACGGCCTGGGCGCGCGTGACGACGCCATTGCCATGCAGTACCTGATCCCCGGCTGGCGCTTCAACCCCAAGATGCCCTGCCTGGTGCGCTGAACCACCCGCCTATCCCTGCGCCGACCGCGCCACACTGACCCAGGAGACCCCCATGCACCTCGTCGCCCGATTCATACTGACCTTGGGCGCTTTGACCTTTGCAGCCTCAGCCGCATGGGCGCAAGCAGCCTTTCCGAACAAGCCGATCAAGATCGTGGTGCCGTTCCCGGCAGGCGGCACCTCCGACGTGCTCGCCCGCCTGGTGGGCCAGAAGATGAGCGAGTCCTGGGGCCAGCCGGTGGTGGTGGAAAACCGCCCCGGGTCTAACGGCAATTTGGGTGCCGACCAGGTTGCCAAGTCCAGCGCCGACGGCCACACCTTGGTGCTCATGGACGTGGGCAATCTGGCCATCTCGCCCTCGCTCTACAAGCTGCCCTTTAACCCGCTGAGCGACTTCGAACCGGTGGCCATGGTGGGCTACTCGCCGCACCTGCTGGTCACCAGCAGCCAGGTGCCGGCCAACAACGTGGCCGAGTTGATTGCCTGGGCCAAGGCCCAAAAAGGCAAGGTCAACTTCGCCGCCGCAGCCGGCATGGGCAGCGCGCCGCACCTGGCCGGCGTGCTGTTCGCCCAGCGCGCGGGCATCGAATGGGGCTATGTGCCCTACAAAGGCGGCGCACAAGCCATGACCGACCTGATCGGCGGGCAGGTCGACCTGACCTTCAACGGCATGGTGGCCACGCTGCCCCACGTCAAAAGCGGCAAGATCAAGTTGATCGCCGTCTCCAGCGCCAGGCGCAACCCGGTGCTGGGCAACCAGGTTCCCACCGTCGCAGAGAGCCTGCCGGGCTTTCTCACGGGCAGCTGGCAGGGTCTGCTGGCACCAGCGGGCACGCCCAAGGCCGTGGTCGACAAGCTGCACGCCGAGGTGATGCGCATCACGGCCCTGCCCGATGTGCGCGAGCGCCTGACCACCTTGGGCGCCGAGCCCAACACCATGACCCCCGCCGACTTCGGTCAGTGGCTCAAGGCCGAGATCGCCGCAATGAACAAAGCCGTCAAGGACGGTAAGGTCACGGTCGAGTAAGCCGGGCCACCAGCTGTACCCTTTACTGCCACTTCAGAAAGCACACTCATGAAATTGGGATTCATCGGTCTGGGCATCATGGGCGCGCCCATGGCCGGCCACCTGCTGGCCGCCGGCCACGAACTGTTTGCCCAGTCGCGCAGCGGCGTGCCGCAAGCGCTGCTGGCCGCTGGCGCCAAGGCCTGCAAGAGCGCCGCCGAAGTGGCGCAACACGCCGACATCGTCTTTACCATGCTGCCCGATACGCCGCATGTGGACGAGGTGCTGTTTGGCGAAAACGGGGTGGCCAAAGCACTGAGCCCGGGCAAGACCGTGGTCGACATGAGCTCGATCTCGCCGATGGCCACCAAGAAGTTTGCCCAGCGGATCGAGGCCCTGGGCTGCAGCTACCTCGATGCGCCGGTCTCGGGCGGCGAGGTCGGCGCCAAGGCGGCGAGCCTGACCATCATGGTGGGCGCGACCGAGGCATCGTTTGCGCGCATCAAGCCGCTGTTCGAGCTGATGGGCAAAAACATCACCCTGGTCGGCGGTGTCGGCGACGGTCAAACCTGCAAGGTGGCCAACCAGATCATCGTTGCGCTCAATATCGAGGCGGTAGGCGAGGCCCTGCTGTTTGCCGCCAAGGCCGGCGCCGATCCGGCCAAGGTGCGCCAGGCGCTGATGGGCGGCTTTGCTGCCAGCCGCATCCTGGAGGTCCATGGCGAGCGCATGATCAAGCGCACCTTCAACCCGGGCTTTCGCATCGAGCTGCACCAAAAAGACCTCAAGCTCGCGCTTGAAGGCGCCAACACCCTGGGCCTGTCGCTGCCCCACACGGCCAGCGCCCTGCAGCTCATGAACAGCTGCGCGGCCAACGGTGGCGCCGCGCTCGATCACTCCAGCCTGGTGCGCGCGCTGGAGATCGCGGCCAACTTTCAGGTTGCACAGGGCTAAAGTAAGCGTTGCGCTGCGCCGGCGCCTCCCGATGTGGGGGCGCCGATGTCGCCGCGATGCAACTTTGCGAAGAAAGTGAGCCCACCTTGATACCCCGCCACCTGCTGCGCGCCCTGTTCGATGCCGCCATTGCCTCGGCGCAGCCCGCCGCTGCAGTGCCGGCGCATCTGCCCGATCCGGCCAGCATCAAGGGGCGGCTGGTGGTCATCGGCGCAGGCAAGGCGTCGGCTGCGATGGCGCGCGCCGTTGAAGACCACTGGAGCGGTCCAGCACAACAACTCAGTGGCCTGGTGGTCACGCGCTATGGCTACAGCCTGCCTTGCCAGCGCATCGAAATCATCGAAGCGGCGCACCCGGTGCCCGACGATGCGGGGCTCAAGGCGGCCGAGCGTATCAAGGCGGTGGTGCAAGGCCTGTCGCCTGACGACCTGGTGCTGTGCCTGATTTCGGGCGGCGGCTCGGCGCTGCTGCCGGCACCGGCTGCCGGGCTGAGCCTGGCCGACAAACAGGACATCAACGCGCAGCTGCTCAAAAGCGGGGCCTCGATCGGCGAGATGAACTGCGTGCGCCGCCATCTCTCGAGCCTCAAGGGAGGGCGCCTGGCAGCGCTGTGCCATCCGGCCCGGGTGCTCACGCTGCTTATTTCCGACGTGCCGGGCGACCAGTTGCCCGACATCGCCTCTGGCCCCACCGTGGCCGACCCCACCACCTGCGCCGACGCGCTGGCGGTGCTCGAGCGTTACCGCATCACGGTGCCCCCGGCCGCAAGGCAACTGCTCGAAAGCGGCGAGGGTGAAACCCTCAAGCCGGGCGATGCGCGCCTGGCGCGCTGCGAAACGCGGCTGATCAGCTCGCCGCAGATTGGCCTGGAGGCAGCCGCCCGCGTGGCACGCGAGGCCGGCTTGGGCGTGTGCATTTTGGGCGACAGCCTGGAAGGCGAGGCACGCGAAGTGGGCCGCGTGATGGCCGGTATTGCGCAACAAGTGGCCACGCACGGCCAACCCTTGGCCGCGCCCTGCGTGCTGCTGTCGGGCGGTGAGACCACCGTCACGGTGCGCGGCAGTGGACGCGGCGGGCGCAATGTGGAATTCTTGCTGGCACTGGGCGCTGCGCTCAAGGGCGCGCCGGGCATCTGGGCCCTGGCCGGCGACACCGACGGGGTCGATGGCATCGAGGAGATTGCCGGCGCCATCCTCACGCCCGACAGCCTCGAGCGCGCCCGCGCGCTGGGCCTCAAAGCCTCGAGCAGCCTCGACGACAACGATGGCCACGGCTTCTTCGGCGCGCTGGGCGACGCCGTGGTCACCGGCCCCACGCTCACCAACATCAACGACTTTCGCGCGGTGCTGGTCACCCGCCCCTGAACCCCAAGGAGACACGCATGGACCTGCCCATCAACCACTTCAAGCGCGCACTCAAAGAAGGGCGTCCGCAAATCGGCCTGTGGTCGCACCTGTGCAGCCCCATCAGCACCGAAATCCTGGGCCAGTGCGGCTTTGACTGGATCGTGCTGGACATGGAGCATTCGCCCAACGAATTGCCGCACATCCTGAGCCAGCTGCAAGCGCTCAAAGACAGCCCCACCATGCCCATCGTGCGCCCGCCCTGGAACGACATGGTCACCTTCAAGCGCCTGCTCGACGTGGGCGCACAAACGCTGGTGGTGCCCTACATCCAAAACGCCGAAGAGGCGCGCAATGCGGTGGCCTACACCCGCTACCCGCCGCACGGCGTGCGCGGCTATGCCGGCGCGCCCCGGGCCAGTGGCTATGGCCGCATCAAGGACTATGCCAAGCGCTGCAGCGAAGAAATCTGCCTGCTCCTGCAGATCGAAACCGTCGAGGGGCTCAAACATCTGGAAGACATCGCCAACGTCGAGGGCGTCGATGGCGTCTTTATTGGCCCGGGCGATCTCTCGGCCGACATGGGGCACCTGGGCAACCCCAAGCACCCCGAGGTGGTGGCCGCGGTTGACGACGCTTTCAGGCGCATTCGCGCTTGCGGAAAAGCCCCTGGCATCCTGATTGGCGACGAGGCATTGGCCCAGCACTTCATCGAAGTCGGTGGACTGTTTGTGGCGGTCGGTGCCGACCAGAACCTGCTGCGCGACAGCGCCAGCGCGCTGGCGGCCCGCTTCAAAAAGAGCTGAGTCCGCGCCATGCTCAAGACACCCGCCTCACCCCTGCGTTTTGCTCGCCTGCTGCTCACCGGCGCAGCTGGCGGACTCGGGCGCGAACTCAGACCGCGGCTCAAGGCCTACTGCGACAGCCTGCGCATCAGTGACATCAACGCCCTGCAGCCGCCGCAAGCGGCCACTGGCGAAGAGATCGTCACCTGCCCGCTGCAAGACGCGCAAGCCGTGATGCAGCTGGTCGAGGGGGTCAACGCGATCGTACATCTGGGCGGTGTGTCGACCGAGCAGCCCTGGGAGCCCATCCTGGCGGCCAACATCATGGGCGTGGTCAATCTCTACGAGGCGGCGCGCAAGCACGGCGTCACCCGCATCGTGTTTGCCAGCTCCAACCATGTGATGGGCTTTTACCGGCAGGACCAGGTGGTCGATGCCATGTCACCGCCCAAGCCCGACGGCTTTTACGGTCTGTCCAAGGCCTTTGGCGAAGACGTGGCCCAACTCTACTGGGACCGCTGGGGCATCGAGACTGTGAGCATCCGCATCGGCTCGTCCTTCCCCGAGCCCCGGGACCGGCGCATGCTGGCGACCTGGCTGAGCTACGACGACCTCGAGCGACTGGTGGTGGCCTGCCTGAGCGCACCAGTGGTCGGACACAGCATCATCTACGGCACCTCCGACAACCAGGCCTCCTGGTACGACAACACGCACGCACGCCACATCGGCTTTCGGCCGCAAGACTCCTCCGACATCTACCGCGCAGCCATCGAAGCACGCCAGCCCACCCTCGACCGCCACGACCCCGCCGTGATCTATCAAGGCGGCGGCTTCGTGAAGGCAGCGCCGCACGGTCAGTAGCCGAGCCAGCGGCCATGGCGTCGTTGCGCCGCTGTGTCATTGCAAGGAACGAAGCAATCCATCGGCCTGCGCACAAGCAACCTGAATTGCCACGCCCCGCCGCCGGCTGTGCAGCCAGACCCAGGGCTAATCCTGCTGGTCAAGCCGATGTTTGTAGCTCAGAATAAGCGCGCTCAAGAAGGGAAACGCCATGCTTGAACGTTTTGATGCCGTGCTGCCCGTGCGCTATTGGGTTTTGGGCGCCTGCTTTCTGATCACCGCAGGATCACTCGTGAGCCTGCTCGTCTGGCGTGAAGGCGGATGGGTGTTCGTGCTGGCCTCGCTGCTGACGCTGCGCGGCGTGGCCGATCTGGGGCAGACGCACCATGCCATCACACGCAACTACCCGATCATCGGCCACCTGCGTTTTTTGCTCGAATTCATCCGCCCCGAAATCCGGCAGTACTTCATCGAAAGCGACCGCGAGGCCGCACCGTTTTCGCGGGCTCAGCGCTCGCTGGTGTACCAGCGAGCCAAGGGCGCGCCCGATAACCGGCCCTTTGGCACCCAGCTCGATGTGGGCGAGCAAGGCTACGAATGGATCAACCATTCCATGCAGCCCAGCCGCCTGGCCGATGCGAACTTTCGCGTCTGGATAGGGGGCGAGCCGGGCCGGCCCTCCGGCTCGATTTCGCCCTGCACCCAACCCTACGAGGCCAGCGTTTTCAACATCTCGGCCATGAGCTTTGGATCGCTGTCGGCCAACGCCATCTTGGCGCTCAACCAGGGCGCCAAGATGGGCGGCTTTGCGCACGACACCGGCGAAGGCTCGATCTCGCGCCACCACCGCGAGCATGGCGGTGACCTGATATGGGAAATCGGCTCGGGCTATTTTGGCTGCCGCAACGACGACGGCAGTTTCAATCCCGAGCACTTTGAGAAAAACGCCCGCGATCCGCAAGTCAAGATGATCGAGATCAAGATGAGCCAGGGCGCCAAGCCCGGCCATGGCGGCGTCTTGCCTGGCGCCAAGGTCACGCCCGAGATCGCCGAGGCGCGGGGCGTGCCGGTGGGCGTGACCTGTGTCTCGCCGGCAGCGCACAGCGCATTTGCCACGCCGATCGAGATGATGCACTTCATCGCGCGCTTGCGCGATCTCTCGGGCGGCAAGCCCACCGGCTTTAAGCTGTGTATTGGCCACCCCTGGGAATGGTTTGCCATGGTCAAGGCCATGCTCGAGACCGGCATCACGCCCGACTTCATTGTGGTCGACGGCGCCGAGGGTGGCACGGGCGCCGCGCCGGTGGAGTTCACCGACCATGTGGGCACGCCGGTGCAAGAAGGGCTGCTGCTGGTGCACAACACGCTGGTGGGTGTGAACCTGCGCGAGCGCATCCGCATCGGCGCGGCCGGCAAGGTCACCAGCGCCTTTGACATCGCCCGCCTGATCGCCCTGGGCGCCGATTGGTGCAACGCCGCGCGCGGCTTCATGATGGCCCTGGGCTGCGTGCAGGCACAGACCTGTCACACCGGGCACTGCCCCACCGGCGTGACCACGCAAGACCCCTTGCGCGCTCGCGCCCTGGTACCAGCCGACAAGGCCGAGCGGGTGCGCAACTTTCATCACAGCACCTTGCACGCGCTGCAAGAGCTGGTGCAGGCCGCGGGCCTCAATCACCCAGGGCAAATCAGCGCCGAGCACATCATGCGCCGCATCAGCGACACCGAAGTGCGCCCCTTGAGTCAGCTCATCGCCCGATTGGAGCCCGGCGCCCTACTGGGCGGCAAACTCACGGGCGTCTGGCGCGAACACTGGGACCGATCGACTGCCGCCAGCTTTGCGCTGCAAGCGGCAACGCAAGGAAAGCCGCGCGCAGAAGGGCGGCGCAAGGCTGTGGTGGCCGACGAGGTGCAGGCGCCTTTGCTGTGAAGAGGTAAGTCCTTATTTTTCCGGCGCAAGCCTGACCTGCAACTCACAACCAACGGCCTGGGCGTGTCCCTGCAAGGTGGACAAAGACGGCGCGTGCTTTCCTAAGCCCTCCAGCCTCGGCACGGCGCTTTTGGTCGTCCCCATTCGCTGGGCAACGGCCTCTTGCGTCAGGCCAGCCATGGTCCGCGCCTTGAGCAACTGGGCGATGACCTCGTACTCAAGTGCCAGTTCGCGTAGGCTTGAGCGAAATCCCTCCTGGTGCGCGCCCGGTTGAGACAAAGGCACGATGGTCATGCGCGAGGGGGATGTGCTTGAGTTCAGCCATGATCTATTTCCTTCATGCACATTCGGGCACCCCGAGGCATCCGCCGCCTCGCCTGAGTTTCAACATAGCGCTTCAAGACACCGTCCATCCGAGACTGCCAGCCTTCACCTGTTGAGCGGAAGAACTCAAGGACCTCGGGGCTGTAGCGCACTGACACAAGCTGTTTGCGAGCGGCCGAGGGGGGACGGCCACGCAAGGCGCGCGCAGGCACCATTGCTGCCAACTGCTTGCGCGTCAGCGGTTGCGCATCCGGGTCGGCCTTCGCAGCAGCAGTGATGGTGCGATCCTGCGCAAGGCTAGGCATCTGGATCGGTTTCTTCTTCAAGAGCTTGGACATAACGCTTTACCTCTCGTCGGTTGGCACGCCGAAGACTGATGATCCGTCGAACGTCGGCTCGGTCTACAAAGGCAATGCAGTACAGAGTACCGGCGCTCGATGCGAGGGCCAGAACCCGCGTCTCCCCGTAGTCTTGCCTGGCATCTATCCAAAACAGGGCTTGGTCCCACTCCAGTCTCTCGGCTAAATCAAGGGACAGGCCATGCTTATCTCGATTGAATCGATCTTTGTTGGGATCGAATTCGAATCTCACTTTTTATTGTAGCTACAAAAATTATCAGCCGGCCTGTTGGATTTACAGCGCCTGAGCTTGCCAGGATACCTTTGGCTGGAGCCGAACCGAACCGCTAGCAGCTAGCAAGTATTTCTTGTGCATACGCACGCAATCCATCGGCGACAGAGGCAAGGGCCTCGTCATGATCAGGCCACGAAACAACCGGCTTACCGTCTCTTGGCAACGCCTGGAGCTTCGAAAAAGGCGTGTGCTGCCACAAGCAGCCACGCAAAATGATTGGGACTACTCGGCAAGCGCCGCTTGCGTGTCGCTCAAGGGCTCGATCTAGCTCAACGTCATAGCAGTACCTGGAGTTGATGAAATCGATACTGACTAACAACAGCACGATATCTGCCGTATCCAGGTTTCGACTGATTTCGTCACCCCAGCTGTCTCCGGCCAGCAATTTGCGGTCATGCCACTCGGTGATGAGCCCCATACGCTCTAAAGGCTTTAGGTGTCGGAGTACGGCATCTTTGATTTTCTCGTCGGCGTGCGAGTAAGACACAAAGACTTTCAGGGCTTGGGCATCGCGTCCCCCGGCAAGTGCGACGGAGCCTCCCTTACCACGCCCGACAATTACGCTTGCCTCGGCCACCAACTGCGCCTTGATCCGGGCGTAGCGGTGCTCGTCCCAGTTTAGGGCGCTGCGCAACGCACGATTGGAGACTAGCCGCTGATCATCGCCTGATAGCTCTGTCAATTTATCGATGAACAGTTGCGCGCCTGTGCGGCGAACCTGGCGAGTATTAGGCTTGCGTGCATTGTTCTTGGTCGAGAGGCTTCCAGCGGGCATCGTGTCCTCCTGAGTGTTGTCACGCTTGGGCTGAACTGCGAACGCCCGCTGACGCAGGGGCAAGCAGACTCGTACTGAGCAGCGAGAGTACAGGGGAAAAACCGACTCATTCCGCGCGAATCGTCAAGCCTTGTTACGCCGACGTCAAAAATGTGGCAGCCGGTCCCAGAAAAGAGACGCCATCTACCATCAACCGCACACCGACAAACCCAGCCCAACCCCCAGCCGCTCCAAGCGCTTGCGCATCGCCAGCACCGCCTTGTCCTTGCTGAGCAATACAGCCTGGTGAGCCACAGCAAGGTCGATGAATTTTTGGTCGTCGGGGTCTTTGCAGGTGCAGGGGGCCTTGGGTGCGACAGGGCACAAGTTCGCACGTGCATCGAAGGCAGCCATCACCTGCGCGGGCGTGAGTCTGTAGAAGGCCAGACGTGGCTTGAGCTGGGGGTAGTCCAGGACGCGCAGGAGTTCTTCGCGCATGGGCGCGGTGGCCAGCCATCGCATGCGGCCGGCATCAAGTGCAGCGTGCAGATCAGCGCTTTTCGGGTCGCCAAAAACCAATAGGTCAAGCGCGATGTTGGTGTCGATCACCACGGGGACGCAGATCTCGCGCTGAGTCTGCGCCTGCTGTGCCGCTGCTGCCCCCGCCCCTGCCCTCCCCCAGAGGGGGAGAGGGTTTGATTGGGGGGGACTCACTGCGGCGCTGGCCCGGCAGGGGGCAGTGCAGCAGACTCTGCCTTGCGCGGCGAGCAGGCCACCAAATCGAAGCGAAAGAGCCGGCATTCGATCGGGCCGTTCCACATGGGCACGCGGCGCGACTCTTTCAGGCGCATCTTGCCGGGCAGCTTGAGGTCGGGCGTGAGCAGGTGGGCGCTCCAGCCGGCGTATTGCTTTTTCCAGTGGGCGGCGAGCCGCTCGAAAAAGTCATCGACCTGCTGGCCGGTTTCACTCTGCGCGTGCTCGCGCCCGCCTGCCACGCTGCGCGCTGGGCTCAAGGGCTGGCCGAATTCGTCGACGCCTTGATCAAAAGGCCCAGCGGGCGCGCCACGCTGCGACGCCCTGCGACCGCCACCGGGGGCGGCCACGCCGGCCACCGCGATGCGCTCGCCATAGGGCGGGTTGAGCAGCATCACACCGCCAGGCGCAGGCGGCGGGCGCTGCAGCGCGTCACCGCCGCGCAGCTGCAGCGCATGGGCCACGCCAGCGCGCTCGGCGTTGCGCTGGGCAAAGTCGACCATGCGAAACGACACATCGCTGCCAAAGACTGGCGCCACCGGCGCCGTGATCTCGCTGTGCGCCTGGGTCTTGAGGTCGTGCCACACATGGGGCTGAAAGGGCTTGAGTTTTTCGAAGGCAAAGGGGCGCTGCAAGCCCGGCGCCATATTGCAGGCGATCTGCGCCGCTTCAATGGCGATGGTGCCCGAGCCGCAGCAGGGGTCATAGAGCGGCATGCCACTGCGAGGGTCCCAGCCGCTGGCTGCGATCATGGCCGCCGCCAGCGTTTCCTTCAGCGGCGCATCGCCCTTGTCTTGCCGCCAGCCGCGTTTGAACAGCGGCTCGCCCGAGGTGTCGATGTGCAGTGTGACGGCATCGGTGGTCAGGTGGGCGTGAATGCGCACATCGGGCCAGCGGGTCTCCACGTTCGGGCGCTGGTCGTTGAACTTAGCGCGAAACCGGTCGGCAATCGCATCCTTGATGCGCAAGGTGGCAAAGTTCAGGCTTTGCAGCGGGCTGTGCTGGGCGGTGAGCTCCACCTTGAAGCTGTGCTGCGGCCCAAACCACAGCTCCCAGGCGACGTTGCCTGCGGCGTTGTAGAGGTCTTGCTCGCTGCGGTAGGCGTTTTGCGCCAGCTGCACAAGCACGCGCTGGGCCAGCCGGCTGTGCAAATTGAGCCGCATCGCATCGCGCCAGCTGCCCTGCAAAGCCGCGCCCGCGCGCCAGGCCTTGGGCTCGGTGCCGGTGATGCGCTGCACTTCGGCGGCCAGCAGGTCCTGCACCCCGGCGGCGCAGGGCAAAAACAGGGTCAGGGCGTTCACAGGGTCTTTCGCAAATTGGCCGGCGCAATGCGCAAGGCCTCGCGGTATTTGG
>Ga0164292_10003697_pt1 | contig 12490 bp, 25 predicted proteins | sample GEODES117metaG_FD_111486 | JGI IMG/M metagenome (GOLD analysis project Ga0164292, IMG submission 111486) | Eutrophic lake water microbial communities from Lake Mendota, Wisconsin, USA - GEODES117 metaG | ecosystem: Environmental > Aquatic > Freshwater > Lake | place: USA: Lake Mendota... | reverse complement strand
GGATGGATGACGATGGCATCGGACGTGCCCGTGCTATTCGGCACGCCGATGGCCTCGCTGAAGTTGACGCGGCGCTCGACCAGAAGCTGGCCGCCTTCCGCGTACTCCCGCACCAGCTTGCAGTAGTCGTTGACGTGGCGCGCCATCTCGGCGGTGACGGTGAAGTCGAAGCCGTCGACGGTGATGGTGTCGCCGATCACGGCCTCGGCGTTGGCGTCCAGCTCAAGACATTTCGACGCCAGCTCGTGCGCCGCCGTGCCCTCGGCGGCGTACTTGCTGGAGGTGTCGGGCATGCCGCTCTCGGCGGCGATGCTGCCCGGACAGCGCATCCAGCGATGCGCGCCCGAGGGCGACAGGACGGAGTGATGCGCCATGCTCAGTTGCCCATCGCCTTGTTGACGGCGTCGACCAGCTCGCCGTAGCGCGAGGCCTCCAGCTCCGATGCGCTCTTGACGCCGAACGTCGCCAGCAGCTCACGGACGTCGTCGCGGCTTTTCGCGGCGACCATCTTCAGGACCAGCGGGGCGACCTCGGTCTTGTAGTCATAGACGCGCGCGTCCGGTTCAGGCTTCGGCGCGGGTTCAGGCTTCGGCGCGGGTTCAGGCGTCGGTTCAGCTTTCACCTCGGGCGCCGGTGCGGGCAAGTTGATCTCGCTGGCCTCGACGCGCAGCACGTCGAACGTGCTGGGCAGACCCTTGAGCTGCGACGCCAGAGCGGCCAGCTTGCCGCTCAGTTCGTTGATAGTCGCGGCGGATACTTCTACGCGGTACGTCATGTCGGTTGTCCCTCTCCAAGCTGTCTCATCAGTGCGGAAATGTCGGCCTCGCGATCGGCAATGTCGTCTTCGAGATTGGCGATCTCGCGCTTCAGGTCGTCGATCGTGTCTTGCTGATCGGCCAGCTTCTCATCCAGCGCAACGGCGTCTTCAAGGCGCTCGGCCAGAACGATGCACAGCTCGTGCTCACTGTCCTTGCCCTCGTCGATCAGGTAGCCGTCCGACATGGCGCGGTAATAGGTTCTGTCTTTCATGTTAAAAGTTCCATGCTTTGGCGTTGTACTGCGCGGCGATAGCGCGAGCTTCGCGCTTGCCGGGTACGCTATAGACAGCGCCGCCGATGGGGCGGTTGCTGTCAGTGATGCGCAGCTCGTATCCGTTCTTGATCTTGGTGATATGTGCAAACATTGGTTGTCCCTTAGTTAGTGTCCGCTCTAGATATACCTGCAATCACCCGATTGCAAGCCCCTATTTGCAGAAAGTTACGCGCCCGTGGTCTATGATCAGGGGGGCGTCTGCGCCCTTGGTTAAGCCCTTGAGGGCGCGGTGTATTGTCTGGCGGCGGATGTCGCGCTTGCCGTCTTCCGGCAGGGGCATGCCCTCGACGCAGAGGGCCACGAACTTGTCCAGCGCCATGCTCGTCGTGCGCGCGTCGATCAGCTCGATACTGTCGAGAATGTGCGCCTCGACGCGGCCGATTTTCTTGGCGCCCTTGCGGTCCTTGTCGTTGGCGGAGGGCGCGGGCGCGTCCGTCTCGATCACCGCGCAGGATGTGACGACGTCGCCATCGCCGTCGATGCCCACGTCGACGATGTCGAGCTTGAAGCCCCAGCGCAGGTTGTCGTCGCCGTCCTTCATCTTGCTGGTGCGCATCTGGCGCACGGGGCTCTCCTCCTCGCGGCTGATCTCGATCTCCACGTCGGCGGCGGCCTTGATGCCGCTCCAGCCGCGCGCGCCCTTCGAGGCGTCCTTGCCCGCGTGGTGGATCAGGAGGCACATGGCCCCCGTCGCCTCGCGCAGGCCGCGCGCGTTCTTGAGCGCCAGACCCATGTCCTCGCCCGCGTTCTCGTTCGCGCCCGGCGTCACCTGCGCGAATGTATCGACGATCAGGAGCGAGGCGCCGCCCGCGGCGACGATCGACGCCACCACCTCGCTGATGTCCTCGGCCTCAAGGAAATTGGGCGCGGCCGTGATCACGCCAATGTCCAGATCGCGCATCTCGATCATGTGGTGCTGGCAGTAGGCCTTGATGCGCTTGCCGTAGCCCCCGCCGCCCTCGGCGGCGATGACGATCACGCGGCCCTTGCGCACGCGCCGGCCGCGCCAGTCCACGCCGCGGGCGATCGAGCCGGCCATGTCCAGCGCGGCGAAGCTCTTGCCGGAGCCGCTGGCGCCGAACAGGACACCCATGTCGGCGTCGGGCAGGACGCCCTTGATCAGCCAGCCAATGGGATCGCGCTGGGCGAGGCTCTCGGCGCTGTAGACCCGGAACCGCCCCTCGAAGCCCTCGGGCGTGCAGACCCCCTCGGAGGGCGGCAGGTCGGCGATCTGTTCAGCGGTATCGGCGGCGACGGCCTTCAGATCCTCGGCCGAGGCCGCCAGTGTAGGGCGCGGCAGGGCAATGCCAGCCTCCTTGGCCATCTTCAGCACCGATGCCATCGTGATCTGGCGGCGGCCGGAGCCGCTGCGCCGTGTGAAGCTGTCCCACTGGCCGCGCAGGGCCTCCTCCGACGGGTACTTGCCGCCGGCCTCAGACCAGTCGTTCCAGAGGTCAAAGCCCGTGTCGTCGCCCTCGCACTCATGGTGCAGGGCCATGCCGACGCGGATCCAGTCATCCCGGCCCATGTCGGGGTCGAGGCCCGCCAGCAGGGTCTGCATCTGCTCGACGCTCAGACCGATCTGGGGCTCGAGCCCGGCGAAGGGATCGTCGTTGTCGACGGCCTGCGCCGGGGTGCTGCGGCCGAAGCGCGCCTCGCACAAGGCGCGGGTTTTGTCGTCGGCGTCGGCGATCGTGTCCTCGAGACCGCACAGGTCGATGTGCGGCAGCATGTTGCCGGTGAAGGTCACAAAGCCGTTGGAGCTGAAGGTCTCAAAGCCGAAGCGCCCCGGCTCGGCGGCGCTCTTGTGATTGCCCAGCGCGCCGCGCACGAAGGCGCGCACGCCGATGCCGCTGGGGCTGAACTCGCTGTAGGTGCGGCCGACGATCGCCATGATCTCGGGCGCCATGTTGCGCAGGCCCTCGGTGCCGATGCACTTGTCGAAGTCGAGCGCCGTGATGTTCCAGTCGGCGAGCATGGCGAGGCCCACGCCGTCGAAGCCGCGCCGGGCGGCGGCGGCCGTTGCGGCGGCGAATGATGTCAGCTTTGAGCGATCCGTGGCGCTGCCCTGCTGGCCATGCCTACGGCCGCCGTCGGTGTAGTAGGGCACCTTGAGCTGCTTGCCCGTGCCGGGCTGCGTCTCAAAGCGCCAGATCAGCCAGCCCGGCAGCTCGCGCAGGGCGGCAGGTGCCACCAGCTCGCGGTGATGCGGCGCGATGGCGCTCACGTTAGGCATGTGTCCCTCCCCCTCCATGCTTTAAAGCACGCTCAACAGATCATCCACGAGCTGGATGCGCTTGCCAATCCACTGCATAACGGGCACGGCCATCGAATTGCCCAAGGCCTTGTAGCGGGGCCCATCGGCTGCGGGTTTCTTGCGGTGATCCACTAGGGTGTAGTCGTCAGGAAAGCCCTGCAGCCTCTCGCACTCGCGCGGCGTGAGGCGGCGCACGGCACTGGCGGCGACATAAGACTTGCTTGACCCGCCGCTGGCGGCGCGGATGTTGGCCGTGTCGTGCGGGCCTTCCATCTGGGTGCCGCCCTCGCGGCCGCGCATGTCGTAGGCGACTGCGTGGCTGTGTCCCTTTGTCAGCGTGAAAGATGGGTCGCCCTGCGCCCCGAAGCCCAAGCCGCCTGACGCGTGGCCCTCCGTCATGTTCTGCGTGTCGATGGGGTACACGGGCACGATGTACTCATCTTTGCTGTCGCCTGATCTGGCTCCATGTCCGGGGCCGTCTTGCGATGCCGCCGCGCGCAGCGTGGGCATCACATCAACGTGCGCAACGGACTGCAGGACGTAGTCGCCGCCCTGATTTCCGCAGATGGCGCGTTCTTGAATGGCAACGCAAGGAGCCTGATCGCTTAAACCACGACCCTGATCGCTTTTGAGCGTAGGAAAAACCTCCGTGCTGGGGTTAGAACCTGCGCCTCGTCTTAGGTTTCCTGTTTGAAACGCCACAGCCACTTGGCCGCCAGCGTTTGCGTGTGACGCTCCGTGGCCCATGGCTCGCAGCGTAGGCGACACATCGCCTGCATCGGCGCCGTGGTCTTTGCAAGAAAACGCCACCACGTTCTGACCTCTGTCTGCGCACGGGCTGCTGTCGTGACGCGCCGTGAGCGAGCCAGCCACGTCGCCGTATTGCGTCATGGGCAGATAATGCCCACCATCAACTTCCGGCGCGCCCATGGCCTGTGGGCCTTTGGCTGTCAAAGCGCCTACGACATCGCCGTATTGCGTCACAACGTAGGCCTTGGTGTCGGGAGCGTGATGCGACCCGCTTTGCGTGTTCAGCGCCGGGCTGACGCAGGGCACGATGTGGTCAAAGTCACCCTGCACTCCGCCTTCTCCCGGGCGGCGTATGCGCAGCGTGCCAACCGTGTCCGGCGCGGGAACGAACATTGAGCAGCCGCCGTTGACGTGCTGATTGTTCTGGCCCCACTTGCTTCCGTACTCAGCGTCAAGAGTTCCTGCCACATCAGCAGGCCAGTCTACACCAGATCGCTTCCGTCCTCCGGTGGCGATAACAGGGTCTTGTCCTCGGGTTTCTCCGGTTCTGTCGAAGCCCCGGCCACTTGCTCCAATGCAAGGCGCAAGGTCGTGGGTAACGCTTTCCCGCGCTTCTCTGCGCGGCGGAGTATCCCTTGACAGGCTTTGGCGCTCAAAAAGAACCGCTGCGGCGGGTCTGTAATCTCCAAGATATCCGACAAGGAACACACGGCGACGTCGCTGGGGAACTCCAAAGTACTGAGCGTCAAGCACTCGGTAGGCGAGACCATACCCGAGCTCTGCCAGCGCCCCGAGGATGGAACCAAAGTCCCGTCCTCCTGACGATGACAGGACACCGGGGACGTTTTCCCAGACGATCCAGCGCGGCCGTTCTCTTTGAGCAAGTCTGCAAAACTCAAGGGCGAGGTTACCACGCTCGTCATCCAGACCGCCTCTGAGTCCGGCAACGCTAAAGGACTGGCAGGGTGTTCCGCCAACGAGGAGGTCGATTTTTCCATATTGGTTCTCCGTGATGGTTGTGAAGTCGCCGTGCAAGGGTACGTTGGGGTAATGGTGTTCCAGCACCGAGCGCGGAAACGCCTCGATCTCGCTAAAAAAAGCAGGTTCCCAGCCTAGCCCGTGCCACGCCGTGGTCGCGGCCTCTATGCCGCTGCATACTGATCCGTAACGCATTGTGGTTGTCCCTTTGGTATTCGGTTAGTTCATGATCAGCTTCGCGAGCTTCGGATTGAGCAGCTTCAACACCGGGATGTTGAACAGCGCCTTGAGCTGCAGGGCGCGATCGCTCGGCACCCAGCCGCGCTTCTGCCAGTGGTATACGACCTGATGCGATACCTTTAGCAGCTTGGCCAGCGCGATGGCGCCGCCCGCCGCCTCGATGGCGCGGTCAATTCCCGTCATGATGAAGTTGCTCCGTGGTAGGTGTGCTCGACGCAGACCATAAGCTGCGCCGGGCAAGATGTGCAAGCTATTGTTTGCAGCGTGGTTGTCTACGCGCGTCTACGCGTAGTCTTTTTTGTCTTGGCCTTGGGTTTGTTCTTGCTGCCCTTGGGCCTGCCGCCCTTGTTCTTAGGCGCAGGGGGCGTATCAGTAACTACAGCATCTGGTGCTGCTGCCGTATCCCTAGTGACCGACTTGCGGTGCCGGTATAGGTCTAGGCACACGCCTATAACCAAGCCGGCGAAGGCGAGACCCATCATCAGTGCGATTGCTTGCGCGTTTTCCATGTCGCTTATTCCTTTTGCGCTTTTGCTATGTATTTATCTAACCGCCGCATTTCATCTTTGAGAGAACGCCTGCTCTCCTTGCTAGAGTTGCCGGATATTACCTGAACCAGCTCCCCGGCTGCAGTGAACAGCTTCGTGTGCTTGCTGCCGTTTTCAATCCGCAGCCCTCGGGTTCGCGCGTAGTCTAGTAGTTCTCTGTATTTGTTCATCACTTCTCCCCCAGCGCGGCATCCACCATCGCCACCCACTCGCACTCGATGATGTCGTTGAGCAGCGTCTCGCGCCTGTACCCGCCAGCCGGATGCGCGGCTGATCCGGCGTCCAGCATCTCAGGTGTGCAGTCGCGCATAGCGGCAATGGCGGCGCGGGCGTACGGAATACATTTCTGTATAGCGAAAGGATCATAGTCCCGGCCCACTTCTCCAAGCGCCTTTGTTGCAATAGCCTTCGCCACCCGTTCAATCATGTCCACGGCGTTTTCCCTTCTTGCTGTCGGGCAGCGTCATGGCCTTCACGTCCACGTCCCAGCCCAGTTTCTTGAGATGCCCGCGCAGCTCTATGTTCTGCAGGTAGAGCGCGCGGGCGATGCTCTCCCAGTTGGGCGTGCCCTCCATGGGGAACAGCACGACGATCGTGCGCGCCTTGCCGGGAGCGAAGTCGATGTAGCCCCTCTCGCGCAAGGCGTAGAGGTAGCGCGACACGGAGGCCTTGGAGCGAAAGCCCAGTGCGTCCTGCATCTCGGCGTATGATGGCGAGATGCCCTTGCGCACGATGAACGTGTTCAGGAAGTCGAGCATGCGCTTCTGCGGCGACGTCAGGCCGCCCGCGCTAGACATCGGCCTGCGCCTCGCACAGGACGGCCGCGTAGCCGGCGATGTCGACGGCTGAGTCCGAGTGATCTGGCGTCACCAACAGCCGGGCCACTTTCAACTGCACAAGGCACAGTGCGCACTGCACAGGCGTGACGGGTACGCCCAGCACGATCGACCAGAGCTGCGCCGTGCGCTCCATGTTGGCGCGCGCCTCGCCGTAGACCCGGCCGCGCTCGGCGATGGTGCGCGCCGCGTCCAGCAGCATGTCGGATCCCTTGCTCATTTCACTATCCTGATGTGCTTGGTGCATGCCTCGCCGGCGCCGCGGAAGGGCCAGCCGGGGCTGCTCTTGGGGAAGGCCTTGGGGTATCGCTGCGCCCACATCAGCTCGACATACTCGGCCTCGGTGTGGTCGGCGCGCAGCTCTCGCAGCACCTGCACGGCGTCTCTCTCGGGGTGTCTCATGTTCTAATCTCCACGCTGCCCAATACCGCCGTGACGAGGCGCTGGCCCCAGATCCGGTTCATCGTCGCCCGGCTCATGCCGCGACTGGCGTTGTGCCGGATCAGCTCGACGGAGCGCGGGTGCGCGCGCAGGTAGACGCCGGCCATCATCGTGTCGTGATCGGGGGCCGCCTCTGCCTCGTCGCCTCTGCCGCGCTTGAGCGGGTTCTGCGCGCGCATCGCGCGCCGGATGCCCTCCTCGAGATCGCGCATTAGCCGGGCGCGCTCGGGGTTGTCGTCACTTGGCGGTTGCATTGTTTCGGCCTCTCGAGGGGTAGTAGGCGATGGCGACGTGCTTCTCGCAGTAGGGGCGGCCGGCAACCTTCTGGTCGCCGCAGAAGTAGTAGTCGCCGCCCAGTGCGTTGTTCAGCGGCCAGCGGCAGTGGTGGCGCCGCAGCTCCATCATGCGCAGCAGGCCGGGCGTCGCCGGGTCGATCGCGTCGTATTCCGTCGCCTCGATCTCGCGCGGCGGCGTTGACAGCGAGGGGGCCGCGGCGGCGCCGAAGCCGTAGCTGGCGCGGTGCTGGCGCGCCAGAACGCGCTTGACCTTGGCCACGGCCGGATCAGGCTTGGGCTTTTCGACCTTGTAGGGTGCGTCCAGCTTGCCCGCCAGCTTGAGCCGGTGGAGCTTGCCTATCACGGCACTGCGCGTGGTGCCCGTGCCGAGAGCCTTGGCGATCTGCGCCGAGCTCTTGCCCTGCGCCTTCAGCGCCAGCATGCGCTTGACGCGCGCCTCGGGCCAGAGGTTGTCGCGGGCTTTGGCCATCACAGCACCGGGCCCAGCCACGCGACCAGCACCAGTGCGGCGAAGCCCAGCACGCCCAGCAGCAGCGCCAGCAGGGCCGTGCCGATCAGGGCGCCGAGCGCGATCTTGAGCCGGGAGGGCGGCTTGGGCGGCGGGACGTAGGGCGTGCTGGGCATTCCGTAATTGCGCGGGCTCATCGTGCGGCCACCAGCCAGAAGATGATGGCGACGGACAGGATGACGATAACCGCGCGGGCGAGCATCTCGTATCTCATCACAGATTGAACTCCTGATTGTTGGCGGTGACGTGGTCGCGGTGGCGCTCGAGGCGGTTCATGACGTCCGGGTCGCAGGATGCGATCTCGGCCAGCAAACCCTTGAGGTAGCCGAGCTGGTAGGCCATCGCGCCAGCCTCCGTGCTGGGCCACGTTTGCGTCAGGATTTCGCTGATCAGCAAGGCCGCCTGATCGTAGGGGCGCAGGCTCGCGTTGTCGTTGCCGACGGCGGCCTCGCTCATGATGCGGTAAATATCTAGGCTCACAGTCTGCCCTCCGCCGTCAGGATGGCGCGCTCGGCGCCCAGATCGCTGGCAAAATACTCGCGCGCGTGGCGCTCGATGTCGGCGTCGGAGAGGTGCGGCGCCTCGTCCAGCACGCGCGCCGAGTGAACCCAGAGATCCGCCGCCGCGGGCGGCTCGTCGGAGAACGTGCGAGCGCCGGGCACATAGCCGTAGGTGATGCGCAGAGTGACGGGCGCCCAGTCCTCAGTGGGGTGGGGCAGTTCCAGTTCGATGTCCATTTCGTAAAGCATTTTGGTTGTCCCTCTTAGCGTGTCGGTGATTTGTACCATATGCGTGCAGTTGGTGGCTTGCAAGCCCCCGGATCAGGCCTCCGCCTCGTTGAGCAAGTCTTGCGCCTCGTGCGGGTCGAAGCCCATGCGGAGAAGCATCTGGAAGGCCTCCTCCCGCTCGAGGTTGCCGCAAGCAAAACGCTCGCAGATGTCTTCTTGCTGCTGGATGAAGTAGTCGGATGATGCGCTCATATCAAAAGCCTTTTCGGTTTGGTTTGATGGTCAGATGACCGGAACGTAGCGGCTGGCGCGCTCATCCCAGATGTCGAGGTTGTTGATGGTGGCGGGGCCGCCAGTGCTGCGCCGGGCTTCCCGCAAGGCGTCTTCCGTGCTGGTGGCGCCAAGCATGACCCAGCCGTAGCGACCCTTGTAGCGGAAGCTGGTTAGGCCGGAAGAGGCGAGGGGCTTGCTGCTCATGGCTCAAGCTACCTTCTGGAGGGCGGCGCGGGCGGCGGCGATCTCATCGGGATCATAGTAGCCGTCGCTGTCCTCCATGATCTGGATCAGGTCGGCGATGGCCTCCTGTTCGGTGTCGCCGCAGCCGATATGGTTGCGGTTCTCGCTGTCCTCGCAGCCATCGTAGGTGTCGGCATCAATGGCGGTCCAGTGCCAATCCTTGTCGGTGATGATCTTCATGGCGGTGGTCTCCGATTGAGATAGTGGGTGGTTCAGGACTTGAGGGGGGAGGCGGACCAGTCTTCGTGGACGTGCCACTTGCTGCCATCCTTGGCCGTGAACAGGCCCTTGGTGTGCTTGCCATCCGCAATGTGGCGGTAGTCGTTACCGTAGCGGAAGTCATCCTTCCGCATGATGAAATAGGCGGCGTGGCCGTTGTAGTTAGCGCAATGGACTAGGGCTTTCATGACTTAGATGCTCCTTATGTTGCGGGTGCGAGAAACCCATTCGTTTTCATCGCGCAGCCAAGGGCCGCTAGAGTTCTGAGCCGTGACCATCACGCTGCCATCAGCCTTGGTGGTGCGGTTCAGGGTGCGAACGCCGTTTTCAATCAGCATTTCAACCTTGGCGGCAAAACCCACGTTTTCTTGGGTTTTGATGTAGGTGTCGTTGGTCATTGGCTTACTTGCCTTTCATCTTGAGGGGGGCCTTGGCTTCCCAAGTCACAACGTAGTGGTCGCCATCTTCGTAGAAAGCAGCCTTTTTGCGCTTGAAAGAGGCGGCGAGGGCTACTGCTTCGTCCCAAGTGCGGACTTTGACGTAGAAGGCGGGGGCGGTCTGGTTGGTCATTGGTCGGTGTCCCTTGGTTCGTTTCAACACAGACACCCTCGCACAGCAGCCAAACGGTTGCAATAGCTATTTGCAAAAAACTGCAAGTATTATACAACTTGTTGAAAATACAGGGTTTTTGACCGCAGTTAATTCGTCGAATTAGCTGCATCGGGCGCTTTCGGGAAGACGGTCAGCGCATAATCTGGGCGGTCTGCGGGCCTAATTCGAGATAGGCTGGCCGATGCGGGAGGGTGCCGCCGGCGACGCGCCAGTGGCCCGGCACAGGGACGCCGGGCGGCTGGCGCGGCGTGTCCAGTCCACGCCGCCGCAGGACCGCAGCATAGCACGATGGGCGCGAGGTAAACAGGAAATGTGGACGACCAGTTTATCCAGTTTAACAGTTTGCAGTTTTTTGCAAGATGGCCCGATCGAGGGCACGGATGCTGCAACCTTTTAGTAGCCACCATTTGCAGCATTTGCAGCATGCTGCATCATGCTGCATGTGTTGCAGCAGGCGCTGATGCAGCATCTGATGCAGCATCAACGGGGACCACCCCTTTAGGGGTGGCCCCTTGTGCTGCATGCTGCAGCGAGCTGTGGTGCTGCTGCGCTGCGCCGTTGCGCTGCTGTATTCGAACCATGTAATTTCTTTCCACTTGCAGCATCTGCTGCAGCATGATGCAAATGCTGCATGCTGCACGGTGCGTGCTGCGCTGCTGCTGCGTGATGCTGCTGCGTCGTGTGATGGAGGCCTTGCAGTTTTTTGCAAGGTGCAGGGGAGCTTGATGCGGCGATCGCTCGGTGCTATCTCCTGTCGCGCAGAGCGATGCGGGACAGCATATGCCAGAAACCAAACCGAGCCTCGTGCGGCCAAGGCCGCCAGTGCCTCGGGATCCTGAGATAGTTGACAAGGTGCTGGCGCGCGTCGCCGTGGGCGATCCGCTCGCCGTCGTGCTGCGCGAGCCCGGAATGCCTCACTACACGGCGTGGTACGATTGGTGCCGCGAGGACGCCGCACTAGGCATCGCGTATGCGCGCGCGCGAGCCACCGGCTTCGACCAGATCGCCATCAACGCTCGGGAGACCGCGCGCGGCCGGGGCGAGAGCACGCAGGACACGCAGCGCGATAAGCTGATCATCGAGACGGACCTGAAGCTGCTGGCGAAGTGGGATCCCAAGCGTTATGGCGACAAGGTCGTCATGACGGGCGACGCCGACAATCCGATCATCGTCCAGACGGAGGGCACCGAGCTGGCCAGCGAGCTCCTGACCCTGCTGCGCGGCAGGCGCAAGCAGCTCCAGCTCGAGGGCAAGGCCTCCAGCCCGGCGCCCGCGGCTCCGATCGCCAAGGGCAAACCGTGACGATCGCCAGCCTCGACGATCTGAGCGAGGCGCAGCTCGCCAGCCTGCCGCCCGACGTCTTGCGCTACCACCTCTGGCAGCAGCGTTGGCTCGACACCGCCCGCCCGAACCAGATCCCGCCCGAGGGCGACTGGGCCGAGTGCGGCTACATGGCGGGCCGCGGCTTCGGCAAGACGCGCACCGGCGCCGAGTGGCTGGCGGCGGCCGCGATCGAGGATCCCGACGCCTTCGACCGCGCGGTGATCGCGCCCACCTTCAGCGACGTGAAGTTCACCTGCTTCGAGGGCCCGGCCGGGCTGCTCAACGTCATCCCGCCCGAGCTGGTAGAAAGCTACTCGTCCACCGACCTGACGCTCAAGCTGCGCACGCTGGGCGGCAAGACCGCCATGATCCGAGGCTTCAGCGCCGAGAAGCCCGAGCGCCTGCGCGGCCCGCAGTTTGCGGACATCTGGGCCGATGAGCTCGCGGCGTGGCAGTACGCCGAGGAGACTTGGGACATGGCCATGTTCGGCCTGCGCCTCGGCCCCCGGCCGCGCGTCCTGTGGACCACCACGCCCAAGCCGATCGAGCTGGTGCGCAAGCTCACGGCGCCCAAGGCCGGGCGCGTGCTGGTGCGCGGCTCGACGTACGACAACAAGGCCAATTTGCCCCAGTCCTTCTTCGACCAGATCGCATCCTTCGAAGGTACGACGCTGGGCAGACAGGAGCTTCACGGGGAGCTGATCTCAGAGGAAAGTAGCGGGGTCATAAAGCGGAGCTGGCTGCGCCTCTGGCCGGCGAAGAAGGCGCTGCCGGCGTTCGACTGGATCGTGATGAGCCTCGACACCGCCTTCACTGAGGCGACCACCGACAAGAAGACCCACGACCCGGACTACAGCGCGTGCACGGTCTGGGGCGGCTTCCGGCACAAGGTCAAGATGCCCGATGGCTCGATCGACGAGCGGTCCCACGTCCTGCTGCTGGACTGCTGGCAGGAGCAGCTCGGCCTGCCGGAGCTGGTCAAGCGCGTGAAGCGCGAGCTCAACACGGCCTACGGCGACGATCAAGATACGGCCCTGATCAAGCCGCTGATCGGAGCCAGCAAGCCCAACACCAGCGGCCGCAAGCCCGACATCGTCGTGATCGAAGACAAGGGCAGCGGCATCAGCCTGCGTCAGGTGCTCGATC
>Ga0164292_10003694_pt1 | contig 12499 bp, 13 predicted proteins | sample GEODES117metaG_FD_111486 | JGI IMG/M metagenome (GOLD analysis project Ga0164292, IMG submission 111486) | Eutrophic lake water microbial communities from Lake Mendota, Wisconsin, USA - GEODES117 metaG | ecosystem: Environmental > Aquatic > Freshwater > Lake | place: USA: Lake Mendota... | reverse complement strand
ATTTAACAATGTATTGGATGTTAACACTAACTTACAAATGTGGACAAGAAACGTATGTAAGTATGGTGACAATTTTGTGTTTTTGAAACTTGACCCTGAAAAAGGAGTTGTAGGTTCTTTCCAATTACCAAACATTGAAATGGAACGTATTGAAAGAGGTATGACACCAAATACGGTTGCCACGGGACAAAATGAACAAAAAGCCCTGAAATTTGCTTGGAAAAATAAACAAATGGAATATCAGTCGTGGGAAATTGCTCACTTCCGTTTGTTGGGTGATGATAGAAGATTACCATACGGAACTTCTATGTTAGAAAAGGCACGTAGAACTTGGAAACAATTAGTGTTAGCGGAAGATGCGATGTTAATTTATAGAACATCAAGAGCACCTGAAAGACGTGTATTCAAAGTTTACGTTGGTAACATGGATGATAAAGACGTTCAACCTTACGTTCAGAAATTTGCTAATAACTTTAAAAGAGACCAAGTTACGGATTCAAAAACAGGTAACGTGGATATGAGATACAACCAAATGGCGGTTGACCAAGATTTCTTTGTTCCTGTTCGTGACCCGTCAGCACCAAGTCCTATTGACACTTTACCGGGAGCTCAAAACTTATCGGAGATTGCGGATATTGAATATATTCAAAAGAAATTGTTAACCGCATTAAGAATTCCAAAAGCATTCTTAGGATTTGAGGAGACGGTAGGTGATGGTAAAAACTTGTCATTATTGGATATTCGTTTCGCAAGAACGATTAATAGAATTCAAAAATCAATGATTGCCGAATTAAACAAGGTGGCTATTGTTCACTTGTTTTTATTGGGTTTTGAAGATGAATTGGGTAACTTTACATTAGGGTTGACAAATCCATCAAAACAAGCCGAATTATTGGCAATTGATGTTTGGAAAGAAAAAATGTTATTGTATAAAGACGCAACTACCGCAATTGAAGGTATCGCACCAACATCTCAATCATGGGCTAAGAAACACATACTTGGATTCTCAGATGAAGAAATTAAGTTGGATTTACAACAACAAAGATTAGAAAGAGCGGTTTCCGCCGAATTACAAAACACTGCTGCGGTTATTAGTAAGACCGGATTATTTGATAATGTTGACAAACTTTATGGTCAACTTAGTGGTCAAACAGGTGGAGCGGTTCCAACACCAGGTGCAGAACTTGGTGGTGGAGGTGACTTTGGAGGTAGTGATTTTGGAACACCACCACCGCCACCTTTGGGAGGAGAACTTGGTGGACCACCTTCAGGTGAGGAATTAGGAGGACCCCCACCACCACCTCCGGGAGGAGAAACAGTTCCTGAAGGAAAGGGAAATAACTATAACATTCTATTAGAAGGTGATTTTTTAACCCCCAATGATTATTTGGACTTGGGTAAAGGGAGAAAATCTTTAGGTGATATGGATGGTGAATTGGATAGATTGTTAAATTCATAATATTTATTATCATGAACTTTGGAGAAAAATTTAGTAAAGTAGAATATTTGTTATCAGAATCTTACATTGATAAGACCCTTTCTGAGGATATAAAAAAATTCCAAAAATTAGTTTTGGAGAATAAAGATTTGTCAAAAATTTATTTTTTGTATTCTGAGTTATCAAAAGAACAAGGATTTGATAAATCGTTTGCCGAGGAATATGTGAATGAATCAGTTTCTCAAATTAAAGAATTATCAAAAGTTGTAAAAACCGCAAGTTTTGACAAATGGATATTATCAACAGTATGTGAAAACAGATACTCTAAAATTGATGATTTGGTTAATACTGACCCATTAAAATTAAAAGAGAAGATTTTGGCCAAGTCACAAATTGTTGAGTCTCTAATTAAAAAACCAATTCAAAAAGAAAGTTTAAATATTCCTTTGTCTTCAGTAGAAATAATTAGAAAGAATGTTATTAAGAACTATATTGAATCTTTAGATGAATCAACCAAAAGTAATTTAAAAGACATTTTGGGAAAAGGTGATGAGGAATTGAATGGTTTGTTTGAAGGATACAAACAAAAGACTTTGGACAAGTTAGATGTCTTGTCTGAGGGTAATCACGATGATTTAATGAGACACAAGATTAACGAAACAATCTCGTTTGTAAAACAAGAAGAATACAACAAGTATAACTACGTTAAGTTGAAGAACTTATACGAGGGGTTATGATTGTGTTTTTAATTGTATGGATTGTTTAAATTTGGCCTTTTTCATTTTCTCTCTTTTTTGAGTAGTTTTCTTTACATACTCAGTACGTTTTCTTAATTCTTCATTTTGTTTGGTTTTAATAACCTTACCTTTGAGAATCTTTAAGGCCTTTTCTAATCCGATATTTTTGTTAATTTCAACTTTTAGCATATAAATTAAATACAACCATAATTTAAAAAAAGTTTGACTGAAATACATTCTGTTTGTATATTTTTAAAAATAAACATTTTATATGTACAAAATTAATGAAAAAAGGAAAAACCTCAAAGATAATAGGATTTGATTCTATTAAGGTGACGTATGGTACTGTGGACTCTAAAAATTTGAAATCGGTTTATCTAAATATTCAAACATGGGCAACCCCCGTAATCTCAAGTGATAATTGGAATCGTGTGGTTGCAAACTTAAGTAGAAACATAAAACACAACATATTAGACATTGTTGATTTAGAAACATTCCAACCAAATTATATTGTTGATTTGGATTTACGAACAAGTGGAATTCAATTAGACAAAAAAAGTTTTATGAATTTGGAAATGACTTTTTTTATGAAAAAAGAAATGGATTTTAAATCAAACGAACTAAAAGACAAATTAAAAATGATTGCAAAATTTGTATATCAAGAAAATATGAAGAAAAACCCCAATTTTGATTTTACCGTTTCTAAAACTGAAAAAGCATTTATTTAGTGTTCCAATATATTTATAAGTAAAAGTTATGAAGATATTAGGACCTAACGACACAGGGCGTGGTATATTAATTGAATACGATGCGGGATACCTATCCCCAAACGAAAATAACAATATCCATTTGATGGAACAAATGAAGAAAGATATGTTAGACCATTCAAAGCCGTTTGAGTTTTATGCCGTATTACAAAAATACAACACACCAAATAGAAACGGAAGAATTTACCCCGAAAGAATTTTAAAAAGAGAATCAGACAACTATAAAAAGATGATTCAAAAAGGAACATCTCTTTCTGAATTAAATCACCCTGAGTCATCATTGATTGACTTAGACCGTGTATCTCACATAATTACGGATGTTTGGTGGGACGGTATTATTTTAATGGGTAAATTAAAGTTATTAACCTCACCAGGTTTTCATGAAAGAGGGATTGTCTCTACAAAGGGTGACCAAGCGGCTAACTTATTAAGACAAGGGGTTACTTTAGGTATATCTTCTCGTGGAGTTGGTTCTTTAAAAAAGGTTGGAGACAGAAATGAAGTACAAGACGATTTTGAATTAATCTGTTTTGACTTGGTATCTTCACCATCCACACCAGGTGCTTATTTATTTACCGACCCTGAAGAAAGAAAGAATTTTGAAGAAAATTTGGACGAAGAGACACAAAGAAAATCTCAAGGGTCAATAGACAAATCGGTTGACTTAATGAAGAAATTGTCCGATTATTTAACCAAATAAATTACATATCATGGACGAAAAATATTTTGTAGCAAAAATCACTTACGATTTACCCGATGAAGAGTCAGGTAAAATTAAAAAAATTAGAGAAGAAAAACTCGTAAAAGCCTTCTCAGTTACCGATGTAGAAGCGAAGGTAACTTCAAGATATCAAGGGTTTCAACATGATTGGCGAATCACCTCGGTATCCGAAAGTAAGATTGACGAAGTTATTGAAGAGTAACACTAACCCCTCCTAACCGAGGGGTTTTTTATTTTTATTGGGTTATTGTGCCCAAAAAAATAACTTTTTTCAAGTTGGGACATATTTATTATGTATCAAATTACAAACTTGAAAATGACTGAAAAAGATTTAGTCCAAGAAGCATTACAACAAATGAAAAATTTGGAAGATGTAGTGCAGGAAAACGCAAAAGGAATACTTGGGGCAACTATGGCTCAAGAAATCTCAGAATTGGTAAAAGAGTCTTTAACTAAAGAGACTAAGAACAAACAATTAAACGAACAACCCGAAGTAGAAGACGACGATTCAGTGGAAACTGATATTGAAGTTGGTGATATCGCTCCTGATATGTCTGCAATGCCTGAGTTAGGTCTTGGTGACGAAGAGGACGATGATACCGAAGTAATGGGTGATTTGGATTTCACAGATGATGATGAAGACGTTGATGTCTATGACGCTAAAATGTTAGGTGGAGACGAGCTTTGGAGTTTATTCAAAAAAATGGACCCTAATAATGATTCGTTCATAATTGACAAAGATGGTGAAAACATTCACATCAAAGATGATGAAAATGATGTTGAATACATCCTAAAAATGAACGAAGAAATGGAAGACGATATGAACGAAGAAATGTACGAAGAAATGGACGAAGAAATGGACGAAGAAATGGATGAAGAAATGTACGAATCTATGGACGAAGAAATGGATGAAGAAATGGACGACTCAGATGAGGTAGTTTATGAAATCACAATGGACGAAGAAATGGATGAAGAAATGTATGAATCTATGGACGAAGAAATGGATGAATCTATGGACGAAGAAATCTACGAATCTGAAGACGACGAAGACGATGATGATGATGATGATGACGACGAAGACGACGACGATGACGACGATGACGATGAATCTGTGAATGAATCAAAAAAATACATGATTAAACCTGTAATGGGTAAAATGAAGAATAAGGGCGAAGCTAAAGAAAATAAAACGGCTAAATCAGCAACTAAAGGTTTGAAAAAAGTAGAATCAAAAGAAGGTAATTACATGTCAAAACCTGTAAAACCAACAAAACAAACTAAAGTTGATGGATTTAAAAAAGAAACATTGCCTGAAAAAGGAATCTCTAATGTTAAAAAATCTGAAACCAAAGAGGGCTCATTTATCAAAACACCAAAAGGTGTTGGTATGAAACCAGGTCAAAAGAAATTTGAATATAAAGAGGCTGCTAGAACATATGGTAATGGTTCTAAAGAAGGTCGTGGTTTAAGAAAAGGAATCACCAACAACAGAAATTACGTTTATGAAAACGAATTGTTAAAGCAAGAAGTTGAAGTTCTTAAAGAAAAGAACGAAGAGTACAGAAAAGCTTTGAATGTTTTTAGAGAAAAACTTAATGAAGTTGCGGTGTTTAATTCAAACTTAGCATACGCCACTAGATTGTTTACTGAACACTCTACATCAAAACCAGAAAAAATTAACATCTTGAGAAGATTTGATGACGTTGAGTCATTAAAAGAGTCAAAATCTCTTTACAACTCAATTAAAAATGAATTGTCTCAGGATTCTAGCAAAGTTGTTACTGAATCTATTGAAAGAAGAATTGACAAAACAGCTTCAACCGGCTCAGCTACTAATTTGATTGAGTCAAAAACTTATGAAAATCCTCAATTCTTAAGAATGAAAGATTTGATGAGTAAATTATAAAAATAAATAAACTAAAAATAAAAAACAAATAAAAATAAAATGGGAGCATTATTAGAATCAGGTCTAGTAGGTAACATTGGTCTTAAGCACCTTAAAGTTATCAAAGAAGACACTATTAACAAATGGGATAAACTAGGTTTCTTAGAAGGACTTAAAGGTCATATGAAAGAAAACGTTGCACAGTTGTATGAGAACCAAGCGTCTCAATTAATCAACGAAGCTGCGTCTACTTCTGACTCAGGTTCATTTGAGACGGTTGTATTCCCAATCGTGAGAAGAGTATTCTCTAAATTGTTGGCTAACGACATCGTATCTGTACAAGCAATGAACTTACCTATCGGTAAATTGTTCTACTTCGTACCTAAAATTCAAGGTTACTCTGGTGGTTCATTGAACGCAGCAGGTTATGGTGATTCTTCAGGAACTCACTACGCACCTATAGGTTCACCAGGTAATTACCCAGGTGACCCAAACAATGGATACACTACCGTTCCAGCTGGTGCAGGTGACTACAATCCTATCTACAGAAAGAATCTTTACGATTTGTTCTACGAAGGTAACGAAGCTCAATTAGACCCTCCAGGTTTATTTGACTACTCTAAAGGTAGATGGTCAGCGGTTACAGCAACTACTTGGACGCAGAGATGGGTTGGTAGTACTTTGGTTGATTATGGAATGAGTGCAAACACTGAATTCAGAAAAGTAATCATTAAAATGAAAGGTTTTGCTAACAGTGGAGCTGGTAAACTTATCGGACCAAATGGTAACGAAATGGATACTGAAGAATTCTTATCTGACCTTCAGATTAGAACTTTAGCTTCTGCAGGTGCATCTGGTTCAGGTGCATTGTCAGGTTTGACCATGAGCGACGCTGCAGGTATTTCACAACCATTGTTGTTTAGAGTTGTTACTCAAATCTACGGTAAAGGTATCGTAAATTACGGTACAAACACTCAAACTGTTTGGCCAGGCAGTGGTAATGGTGGTTCATTCTATGACACTTGTAACACTAACGGAGAAATCATTTTGGAAGTTGATTTACAACAACCAGTATGTATTGATTGTGCAACTAACAGTTTGGACGGTTACTCAGGTTACACCACAGGTAATGATGATTTAGAACCCACACAAGCATTCTTTGGTGTTTTCAGAAGATACGAAGAATTAGAATTTGAAGATAAAATTGGTGAAGTTTCTTTTGATTTGGAATCTGTAACAGTTTCTGTAACTGAAAGAAAATTGAGAGCACAATGGTCACCTGAATTAGCTCAGGACGTTGCAGCATTCCATAATATTGACGCTGAGGCAGAATTAACGGCTTTATTGTCAGAACAAATCGCAGCAGAAATTGATAGAGAAATCTTGAGAGATTTGAGAAAAGGTGCGGCTTGGAACTTGAGATGGGATTACAACGGATGGAAGAGACTAGCTCAAACCACTTCATACACTCAAAAAGACTGGAACCAAACTTTGATTACAGCAATTAACCAAGTTTCTGCACAAATTCACAAATCAACTTTGAGAGGTGGAGCTAACTGGATTGTTGTATCATCTGAAATCAGTGCTATCTTTGATGACTTGGAATACTTCCACGTATCAAACGCAGCTCCTGAACAGGACCAGTACAACATGGGTATTGAAAGAGTAGGTACTTTGTCAGGTAGATACCAAGTTTACAGAGACCCTTATTTCCCAGCAAACACAGTTTTATTGGGTCACAAAGGAACGTCTTTGTTAGACACAGGTTACATCTACGCACCGTACGTACCTCTACAATTAACACCAACAATGTATAACCCATTCAACTTCACACCTATCAAGGGTATCATGACAAGATACGCTAAGAAAATGGTTAACAACCGTTTCTATGGTAGAATCACAGTTGATGGTGTAAGAACATTCGACTTGAGAGAATTGAGATAATCAATCTTAACGTAGATAAAAAAAGGGTCCTAAATCAGGACCCTTTTTTATTTAACTCCATTTGTGAATCGGTAATAATGTCGTATGAAGTTTTACGTATTATTTTTGAAATAATTTCACATTCAATTAGCGTGTAAGCCCCTCTATTAAATGAGGCCTCTAATGCTTTAGTTATTAAAAATTTAATTTGAACATCATCCATATCATCAATTAGACTATCAAGTTGAGATGATGAGTTAAATGTTATTGTGTCAAAAATGGTTCCGAGTGTTTTTTTATTGTCCATAAAGAGATATTTATTAATATAGTAAAAAATGGAAAATAAATCAATTAATGAGGCAACAAGCACAACTTTAACTTCAGGACCTTATTCGGGTCCCGTAGAATTAGGACTAAAAAAATGGTTAAAATCTCAATTATTTCCATATGAAAAAACATCTTCACATGAGTCTAATAAAAAAAAGAAACAAAAAACGATGAAAAACAATATTGAAAAGGAGGTTGGTGTTTGGGAAAAAAGTAAGGACGGTAGTTACGAAATTGATATTCACGATGTTCATACTATAAAAGAAGATTTGGGTGTGTGGTTTGGGACTAAGAAAAAACCTAAAGGAAGTAAACAACCAAAAGGACCTTGGGTGAATATATGTAGAAAAAAAGAAGGTGGTGGACATCCTCCATGTGGTAGACCTGACGCAGACCCTAAAGGATACCCAAAATGTAGAGCGGCAGGTGTTGCATCAAAAATGACTGATTCACAAAAAAAGGCCGCATGTGCTCAAAAAAGAAAGGCCGAAAAGAAAGATACACAAACAGGTAAAGGTCAAAAACCTGTTATGACATCTTACAAACCAAAAAACGAATCCCTTAGAGAACTGATTAAAACTGTGTTAAGAGAACAAAAAACTACTTAATATTATTTGATATCGTTTTCAGAGAATGTTTAATATTTGAAGTTATTTCCGTTTCAAAATCTTGTCTTCTTGACTCAAGTTCGTTATTAAACATTTCCATTATTACTTCCATACCTTTACCCTCCATTACAATAGAATAACTATACACGTGATTGATTATATTAACGTGCCTACCTTCTATAATGACGTATATGTCCAATTCGTCATTTCTAATATATTTTTTGGGAGATAACGGTGTGATTAAAAGTTTGGTCTCTTTTAATGGTATTAATTTTCTACATATATCAACGCATTCTCGTTCGTGTTGACTTTTAACTAATCTAGTAGGGTCAGAAATTTTTTGTATCTTAATACCCTGTTTTTGAATAAATCGTTTGAATTTGTGTTGAAACTTTTGAACCATAACCGTTTGTTTTTACAAAATTATGGAAAAAAAACTAAATTAACAATACGCACCTGAACATTTTTTCTTTCCGTCTAAACCCGGCATTTTACCTTTACAGACTTGGACCGCATATCCATTGGCATATGCTGAAGGGTAAACATCATATTTTGATTCTGCGGCGGCCTTTCCCCTAGCACATAATTTGGTTCCCGCTTTCTTTTTACCTTCCATCATAGACCCCATCATTTGTTCATTGTCAATTTCTTCACCGTCAGAATTTTTTGTTTCGTTCATTAAAAAATCAAAAACTTGGTCCATGTTGTTTTTAGCTTCAGCGATATGGTCTTGAGCCCAATCGTGTCCATCGCTCAAAATAGATTCAATTTGTTGTTGGTCCATATCTAACAACATTTCACATTGTCTTTTTATTTGTTCTAAGTTTGAAAAAAACATATATCTTTCTGAGTTTGGGTCACCCCCCTCTCTTATAACTCTTGTTATTAATTTTTTTAATTCAGACTCTGTCAATTTTATAATTTTTCTCATTTTGCGTTCACTATTTGGAATTTTAATTGTTTCTTATAAGTATTCACATCTCCACTACTATTCACTTTTATGTCAATAAAATATTCGTTAGGTATTTTATCTTGAGTGTCAAATATGAAATAATATTCATTTGGTGTTCTGTTTATGTTTGACCAATCTTGTACCAACACTTCGGTAGTTCCTTCCATAACATAAACTCTGTATTGTGCGGAAATTTTTTGTAAGGTCTCAGCCGCAGAATACGCTCTTTTAATTACAACACCAACTTTTCTAATATCGGTGTCAAGTATTTTTTCACTTTGTTTAATTCCGTAAAAATCAAAACCATATATTGCGGGGTCTTTACTCATAGAACCCACAGTAACTGTGTTTACGTATTGTTTAATGGCGAAAGTATTTGTTATCACTCCCAAAGATGCTCCGTCTAAATAAACATCATTCCATACATCACTAAATAAACATGGTGTGTTATATCCCGTAATAGGTGGAATTGTTACTTCATAAACCCCTTTGGTTTTTAGACAAGTTGTTAGAGCACTAAATCCTGATGGAACAGTACCTGAACTGTCTTCAATATTTACCGTTGGGTTTGAGTCTAAGTTTGCAGGTACCCCTGCATTATCATAAACATATAGATAAAGTCTATTTGTTTTACCTAAGGCAAAATTGTTTCTATCATCTTGTATTAAATCATCATATGTTGTTAACAAGTATGGTTCGTAAAAAGTTTGGGTATGTCTTGTGAAAAAACCAACAGAATAAGTACTAGTTAAACCCGTGATATTCTCAAATGCGGGTTTGTAAGCGATTACCCAACCTGTAACTCCTGTCAAACTACCATCAAGTATTGAATTGATTTCATTTGACATATCAAATTCAATATCTTCGTTACCAAATTCAAAATGTTGTTCATCAACAATGGTTAACGCTGAGTAGTTACAACCTGTCAAACCTGTTAATGAGTTTAAGTTATTATAAAGCCCGGGAACTGACCAATTCTCAATAGTACTTCTTTGATAGAAATTTGAAGGTCTATCTGAAAACGAATCAGTATCAAAGAAAGTATTGTTAGTGAAAGAACCTAAATAAGAGTTCTGTGTTTGAAGTAAATCACTATAATCATATCCAACCCCCTCATCCCACGTTTGAGGTGAACCAGTACCACCAGAAACCTTTGGAATTCTTAATAATACCAAATCAAAGGATGTTGCTCTTTGAGAACCTGTTGAAGTTGTCGTATTCAATAACGCCTCATCAAAAGATGATGTGTTTCTCATCTTCAATGTATGTGTCATTGATGAAAATGAAGTACAATCTGTTGAAATTTGTCCTGAGACAATTTTTTCTTCCAATAGGGTTAAATCTAATGAAAATAAAAATCTACTATAACTGTAAGGTGAAAATGAATTTTGGTTTGAACCAAAATACAATTCCATAACAGGGTTTCTACCTGTATTTGCCAGGCTATTTTGAATGATAGTATTGTTTCTGTTAAAATATGAATTTAAAATAGACATCTATTATAAATATCAATTCAAACGAATATTTTGATTCAATACTTTTTCTGCAGCATTATTTAATTCTTGTAACAGTTGTGCGGTAGATGTTCCGTCAGTTCCAACAGGAACTGGCGCTAATCCGTGATACGAATGGACGTGTGAAACTAAGAATTTAACCATTATATTCAATAACTCTAACAACTCCTCACCCCTAACAAAAGAACTTGTTTGAGGTAACACGGTATTAATAATTTGTTCTTGGGTTAAACCATATATAGTATTCTCAATATCTAAACTCTTAGCCAAGTGAGATAAGAGTAATACTTTGTCCCCACCTATGATATTATAAGTTGTTGGGTTTGGGTCCACTTCAGTTGGGGTAACCTCAGAAAAAATTGTTTTTGTTGGTTTACCTGTTTCATTTTCATTTAACACAATACCAAAACCATTATCTTGTTTTGACGGGTCTTCATAATTGGCATCCATGAATTGGATGTTATTATAAAATCTATCAAAATTGTTTTGAGCGGTGTTACCTGATGATGATGTTATGGTGGTAATGTTTGGTTTAAAAATAAAAGGAAATCTATCACCTAATAACGGACCACTCTCACCTGTTTGTGATATTGTTAAATTATCAAACGCAACATCCGATATTACGGTATTGATTATCTCAACTGACTCATCAAAACTAACGTTGGTAAATTGTTGTGTAAATACTATTTGCGATAACGCACTTAAGTCAGTATTGTATCTAATAGTTTCTGTTGTGGTATCTCTTGACAAAGGTAAACGATACACATTTACCGAACCTGTGAATCTACCAAATAAATTATCTAAGTTTTGTATATCCCATTCCACTAAAAATCTTACAAACAATTCATCGGCTTGTAATCTAAATGTTTTTTGAGTATTACTTTTCCTCAAACCTTCTTTGAAATTAGACATCTGAATAAATGCCCTTCTTGTGTAACCAATGGGATATTCATTTACGTCTAATTTTTGTGTCTTACCCGCTCTGAGTAAAAGTTCGTCTTTCTTAAGAATAATGTCTGCAGAACCCCTACCCAAAAGTCCATAATCTTCGGGGTTTGGAAATACTCCCGACGATTGTGGGTTATTAAACTCACCTGTATTGTCCCTTAACGCTAACGACCCTTTGATTTGAGCACCTTGGGCGGTTTGTTGTTTCATCGCTTGGTAATTCTCAAACGGAATTGCCATTGGGGATGAAAACATTGATGGGATGTAGTAAGAATCTTGCCAAGGATATAATGAGTTTTGATAAAGAATGTTTACCCTCTCATTTTCCAACATTGGTAAGTTAACAAACAATGGTAATAACGGTTTAACCAAAAATGGGTCAATAGGACCATTATTTGGGTCCATATTCCATTTTGTTTTTTCCGTAATATTATACGCCTGTATAACCGCCAATATTGATTTATCTTCAGGCTCAACACGAAGTCTACCCAAATTCATTGGGTCTTGAGCGTCAATAATTAACCCTGAATAGAGTATTCGTTTATCGCTTTTACCTACTCCCTTATCCATTTGTTCTTCTCTTGAATTCGTTATGTATTAAATCGTACATTTTTTCAATGTTGTCCAAGTGTTTTGTTAAATCAATTATTATGTCTTTTGTTTCATCAAAATCTTCTCT
>Ga0164292_10003693_pt1 | contig 12501 bp, 12 predicted proteins | sample GEODES117metaG_FD_111486 | JGI IMG/M metagenome (GOLD analysis project Ga0164292, IMG submission 111486) | Eutrophic lake water microbial communities from Lake Mendota, Wisconsin, USA - GEODES117 metaG | ecosystem: Environmental > Aquatic > Freshwater > Lake | place: USA: Lake Mendota... | reverse complement strand
GACGGCTACGAAACCCGCATCATCACCCTAGACAAAGAATTAAATGTGGTAAGTATCCTCAATTTAGGAAACCTATTTGGCTGGGGCATTGATGCCCTATCCGGCGCAGTGATGAAGTACGACAGAAGATCCTACGATATCAAGCTCAGCCCAGAAAAGTCAGCTTCAATGCTTCAACCCAACCGCATCGATATTGACACCAAGAGCAATAAAGTAACGCTCACCGTACAGCAATAAGACGATAGGGCTGCCTCATGGATGTGGCAGCCCTTTTATTTTTTTATCCGTCAACAAAAGGGGACAAACTTTACTAGATCAAATTTAGCTTCCTAAACAACCACTCATTTTTAGGGTTAGGAGCCAGTTTTATACAAAACAATTACTAAATTGAACCAATAATATTACTATTGATGCATTATGACAGTAATTAGAAAATCTATCACATTGACTGCGCAACAGGATGCATTCGTAAAAAGCCTTATCGAGCAGGGATTTTATACCAACGATAGCGAGTATGTTCGCGACATCATCCGCCAAGACCAGGAGCGCAGAAGACAGCGTCTGTACCTAAACGAGGCACTGATCGAGGGATTGGCCAGTGGCCCTTCAGATAATTCCCTTGAGCAAATTTGGGAAGAAGCCTTAGGGGAGCATCGTGCTGGTAAATAAAATCGTCCTGAGTGTCAAGGCGAGTAAAGATGTAAAATCTATTCTGCTCTATACACTTCAGGAATTTGGGGAGCGCCAATCCCGCTTGTATTTCGAGGGATTGACCGAGGTTTTGGAAAAATTAGCGTTCGATCCGAAACTCGGAAAGCTATTTTCAGTGGTAAAAAATCAACCAATCCTCCGGTACCGCTACCAGTCGCACGTCCTTTTTTATGGTGTACGCAAGGGTGGCATTTTTATCGTTCGAATACTTGGTGGACAGATGGACTTTACAAGACATTTATAGCAAATCTTGAGAATGCTAACTCTTCCAATAGCTCGAAAAAAATAGCCGTTCTAAAAATCATCGCTTAACAATAACAGAAAAGGATGTCACTCGAAATTAGAGGCTGACATTTTCCACCTCATTTAAAATGTGTGGAGCGATAAACTTACTCAAGGACTGGGGTGTAACTAATTCCACTTTTCTTCCCAATAGTTCCTCTAGAAAAAAAGAGAGCTCCATAAAATTATCAAAGGTCTTTTGCTCTGGGATAAATTCAACAAGCAAATCCACATCACTTGATTCGTTGAACGTACCTTTTGAAAAAGAGCCAAACAAGCCCAAATTACAAACACCATACCCTTTAATCACCTCACGATTTGAGGTGATCGCAGCCAAGAGTTCTTGTTTGGTATGGAGCTTATTTCGATTCATAGATTAAGCTAAATGTAGGTTTTATCAACAATAAAACCACCAGAAAGAGCAATTCGAAACCTCGCCCTTCTCAAGTATTCAAGATAAACCACTCATTAATTGAGTCTGAGTATTGAAAAATTTAGGACAGCCCTTTTATTTTTTCAACTCAATTCGCTCTCCTTCAGTTGCCACACCAAAACCCAGATTTTTCACTATTTCCCGATCTGGTCCCTCAAAAATTAGGGGATTGGTATGGTTGAAGTGGATAAACTTGACTTTACGTTTTTCGCTTTCTGAAAGCGGGGAAAATAAACTGATGGTTTCGGAAACAAATGGATGCGGAATCTCACGCATATTTCGGTTGGGCAGCTCCCCATCCTCATAAAAAGTAGCATCGAGCAACGCAAAATCCACTCGGGCCACTTCTGCACGAATGTCCCGATCCCACAGTGGCCACTTGTCAATGTCCGGGATAAATAAAAGACTCTTTTCAGCTGTTTCAATTCGAAATCCTACGGTCTCCGAAAACTCATCCCGATGGGGTACTTTCAGCGGTATAACCCGAAGGTCGGTGGCCAATTGAATGGGTATATCCGCTTCCATCAGGATGAGCTTGATGTTACCTAAAGATACCAATTGGCTCCAAGGGGCATTGGTTTCGAGGAATTCCTTCATCTTGGGCATCACATACACGGGCATGCCTTTGGCGCCCATAGCTTCTCGGCCGAGCTGCAGCAAACCTGCATAGTGCCCCATGTGTGCATGTGTGAGAAAAATACCTGAGAGGCTTGAGGAGCCAGAAGCCTGCTGGAGTTGCTGCAGTTGGGAAGTGAAATCAGGAGTAGCTTCAAACAGCCAGTTCTGTCCACTTGCTTGATCGGTAAGCCCAAGGCTCACTACATGCCGCTTGGCCTCCTCCCCACGCCAGTGGCGTAGGCAATGCTCAGCTGTGCAGCCCGCCTGTGGATAGCCCCCATCCTGAGCAATACCCAACACCGTGACGTATTGAGACTGCTGGGCTCCGGGCACCGCAATTTGACCCTTGCTTAAAATTGGGGCTAGAAAAAAGAGGATGCTGCACCACAAATTATAGCTTTTCATAAACAGGCAGTTGGAAACATGAATTAAGCGGAAAACGATTACTACTATTACGAACTTCAAGAAACCAATCTAGAAACTTAATTCCTATCTGGATTAGAAGTTCAACTTGACTCCCCCATTGATTACAAATCCATCGACGGGAGCATAGATGTCACGAAACTCCGGATTACTCAGATCACCCGTATAGATCGTATCAAAACGAGTTTGTCGCGCATCGAGAAAATTTTCAAAGTTGATAAAAACGGAGAAATGCTCTCCCAATGCTTTTTCAGCCATCAACCCAAAAATCCAGTACGACTGCCCTTCTTTTCCATCATTGAGCACCTGTGGAGAAAAGTAATAGGCCTCAAGTCCGATTCTGAAATTTTCATGTTGCTCAAACATCAACACATTATTCAGCCGGTGTCTGGCCACAAGCGGATAGGGACTTTTCTGCCCATTGACCTCCTGCGTGACATCTGCTAGGGTGTAGCCAGAGAAAAGCTTAAAATCCCGGTAGTTCCATTTCAAGTTTACCTCTACCCCTTGCGTTTGAAAGTTCCCCTCTGGCTGGACAAACTCAAATCCTGTGGCATTTTTTTCCAACAGCAAGGGATTTTGGATTTGCGTGACAAAAAATAGCGTGTTAGCCACCAAAGAAAGTTCCTCTCCCAACGCCAAGCGGTAGTTGATGTCCAAATTGGCACCAGCAGAACGCTCCGACTGGAGCTTGCCATAATCAATGGGGGCTACCCTGCGAAATTGAATGCGTTCGGTTTCTTCAGTGAAAACCGTCGGTGATTTATAGCCCATTCCTCCACCAATTCGTAGGGTAAGTTCCTCATTGGGGGTGTACAAGACGGATACTTTGGGCAAAGGAAAAAATCCTTCGGTATTCAAATGATCCAAACGGAAGCCCGACTCCAGAGTCAATTTTTCGTTGGCATTCCAGATATTTTGCACAAATGCACCTAGCGTGGTGAGCGAATAATCCAAGGGATTGGAGCGGTCGCCTTGGCTTTGCCTAAAGCGATCAGTCCAGAGGTTGAGTCCAGAAATCCAAGAAGAGTTGGATTTGGTCGAAGACCAGCTCAGTTCACTAAAGGAAGAAACCTGCTTGCCATCGAATTGGTAATCTGGAATTCCGATTGCCCTACTAAATAGGTTGAGGCTGTTTTTGAAGGTCAAGGATTGAGTTTCGGCCCATTGGGTCTTGAAGGTCAGCTCGGTGGAAATTCGATCTGTGGTATTGGCCTCAAAGTAAGGATCACTAACCGTTTTTCCTTGGATATAGTCCATGGACCCTCCCAATCGTTCCTCTTGGCTGTAGTTGATTCCCGCCACCAAATTGGTGTTGGGATTTACATCCCAAAAGAGTTTGGGATTGACCGTAAATCGCTCAAATTCTGGAATGGCCGTCAAGCCAATGCCTGCAGGATCATAGGCAGTCCCTTTGTTGAAGGAGGTGAATACTGTAGTTCCGAATTTCTCCCCTTTGGCAGCATAAAAGGCGCTGGCATCGAGACCCCGGGCGGAAGTACCATTGAATAAAAATGAAAGCTCGGGTTCTTCCTCAGGTCGCTTGGAAATCAGGTTGACCAAACCTGCAATGGCTCCTCCCCCATAGAGTGTGGAGGAAGCGCCTTTCACCACCTCCACCTGCGCCAGATCTAGGGGAGCAATTTGCATCAAACTCAATCCTGAGGAAAAGCCGGCATAGAGTGGCAATCCATCTCGAAGGAGCTGGGTATACTTTCCATCTAGCCCCTGAATACGGATGCTAGAGTTGTAGCTAGTGGCAGAGGTTTGCTGAGTTTGGATCCCTGTACTCTCGTTGAGGAGCATTCGAATATCCCCTGGCTTCATATTGCCTTTTTCGGAGAGCTCCTCCCCCGCAATAATTTCTACTCGGGTGGGTACATCTTCGATGACACGGCTACTTCGATTGGATTGAACTAAGAGAATTTCTAGTTCCTCCTCTTCCTCCTCCAATCTGTAAACAGGCGGTTCGGCACTTTCTAGTGGGAAGCTGAGGCGAAGTCGAAGAGTTTCATAGCCTAGGTACTGCACGAGAAGTGTGTGGGTACCATTGGGGATTGCGGCTACGGACACCCAGCCCTTTTCGTCTGCTGTCCCCCCTAATTCCAGCTGCGGGAAATACAGAGTAGCGCCTTCCAAGGGGTTCCCACTTTCGTTTTCTAAGATTTGGGCTTTAAAAGTAGTTTGAGCAACCGCCAAGGTGCTGAGGCACAATGCGAGAACTACTAGACTAAATCGATGCATTGGAATGGGTGTTGGGATTTAGGTAAGCAAAGTAAAAGTTCCAATTGTTTATTTTTCTCCGTAGGTAAAGGATAGGAGGCTTTACTATTTCCCAAAACTACTGCTCTCTGGTTTTTATCTAGTGAAATTATAAGTATTGTAGGGTTGCAAATTCGCACCTCAACTAAACCTCTGTCCGGAATGCAAAGTAAGTTCAAGATAATTTACTTCAATAATACTGCGACAAATCCAACGTAGTGCCGTTCATGTCTCTGGAAATCTTGGTGATGACTCTTCTTGTTTTGCCATCGTAAACTACTTCGCCTACATTCCCAACAAAACTAGCGGTCGTAAAGGGACTAACTCCTGAGCAGCAAGCGCCACTGCCGGGCTGGGAACCAATACCAATCGTCACTGGGATATTTTTTGAGCCGGTTCCTTTGATCTTGAAACTAACACGCTCGGCACTAGCTACAGTTCGATCTGTCTCTGACGATACCAAAGAAGAAGAAAATACTACGCTGACTGCAACCAGAAAAGCGACTAAGAAAAGGAAGGTCTTTTTCATAAATGAAAGATTTTGAGTGGGTTTATGGATAAACTAAACTAATAAAAAAGTTCAATTGAGATTTAGGTTAAGTTCCATAGGTTCTTTATACTTATTTTTTTCAATGTTACTATTTTTTGAATTCCCCGTAGGTTTAAATGCCCTAGAAATAACTTTTTCGTAATGAATTCATAACCAGAGACAAAGCTAGGTCTTTATCTCTGAACTTAATTTTAATAAAAAATTAAAATATCATGAGACAGATCGCATTAGTGGGTTTAGCATTAGTTTGCTTCAGTTGCCTAAAAGAAAAAAATGATCCCATTCCTTTGGAGAACACAGTCAATGAAGACATCGCTTCCTACCAAGAAATAGGATCCATTGGCCTAGGAGGCCTAGGTGCTGCAGAAATCACGGCCTTTGATCCTGCCACTAAGCAACTTTTTGCAGTCAATAATGGCGCTACTGCCAACAAAATTGATGTGATTGATTTATCCAATCCCGCAGCCCCCACTTTGGTAAAGTCCATTACACTTACAACTTATGGTGGTTATGTAAACAGTGTGGATGTTTATGATGGCAAGCTCGCAGCAGCAATCGAATCTATCAACAAGCAACAGAATGGTAAAGTTGTCGTTTTTAATACCACAACCTTAGCAGAAGTAAAAGTAATTGAAGTGGGTGCTTTACCAGACATGGTCACCTACTCTAAGGATGGAAAATACATTCTCACTGCCAATGAGGGCGAACCGAATGATGCCTACACCACTGACCCGGAAGGAACAGTTTCAATCATAAAAGTGGCCGATTATTCTGTTAAGACGTTAAACTTTGCAGCATTCGAAAGCCAATTAGCCGCACTAACTGCAAAAGGATTTCGAATTTATGGCCCTGGTAAAAATTTCTTAAAGGACATCGAGCCAGAATACATCGCCATCTCGGATGATTCCAAAACCGCCTGGGTAACGCTGCAAGAGAACAATGCCATTGCTGAATTAGATATTGTTGGGGGTGTTTTCAAAAAAATTACTCCACTTGGATTTAAGGATTATGGAGCTGCGGGTAATGAAATTGACCCTAGCGATAAAGACACTAAGGTAGAATTCAGATTGGCAGCTAATGTATTCGGGATGTATCAGCCTGACGCAATTACCCAGTATACCTACAACGGCATTCCCTATTTATTTACCGCAAATGAGGGTGATGCTCGGGAATATGCTGGATTTACGGAGATGCGAAGAGTGGGTTCCAGTGCACATGTCCTAGATGCTACAAAATTCCCAACTGCGAGTACCTTAAAAACAGATGCACAGCTTGGAAGATTGAATGCCACCACTACTTTGGGTGACACCGATGGGGATGGCGATTTCGATGCAATTTATACTTTAGGTGCTCGCTCTTTCAGTGTTTGGAATGGATTAACAGGTGATCAGGTTTTTGATAGCAAAAATGAATTGGATAAAAAAGCGCTTGAATCTCAAGTATATGACGATGGTAGAAGCGATGACAAGGGAACTGAACCTGAGGCAGTGACGGTAGGTAAAGTGGGGAGCAAGCAAATTGCCATCGTAGGACTCGAGCGTGCAGATGCCTTTGCCATTTATGACATCACTATTCCTACTGCCCCAGTTTTTGTGAAACTAGTTAAAACGGGTGATGCTCCTGAAGGAGTATTATTTATCCCAGCAGGTAAAAGCCCAATTCAACAAAGTTTGATCGTTGTTTCTAGCGAAAATGATGGATTTGTAAAAATCTACAAAGCAACTAAATTGTAATCAACAACCATTTCCCACTAATGATGCTGGTTTCGCTAGTCATCATCCTTGGATAAAGAAAAAGCCCCGCAGGTGTGGGGCTTTTTCTTTATTCCAAATACCAAGCCCGAAGGTGCCTGCTGACCCGTCCGCCGCGGCGGATTGCGGGGGTGAAACTAGTTTTTGTATCGCCGCCTTCGGGGCCCTTGTCAAATTTTAGCCACGGACATCCATGCGGATAATCCTATAAAACTATTCTCTACCGTCCAATAGATTACCCAGTCCTCCTAAAATACTACCTTCTTCTTTTCTTGTGGAGCTACCATATTGCATAATTCGTCCTGCAAGTCTGCTGATCGGAAGTGATTGCAACCATACTTTTCCTGGTCCTTGCAATACCGCTAAGAATAGACCTTCTCCGCCAAACATAAAGTTCTTAATTCCCTTTACCATTTGGATATCAAAGTCAACTCCTGCAGTATAGGCTACTACACATCCTGTATCTACCTTAAGCACTTCACCAGGCTGCAACACTTTTTCCACGATGTATCCTCCCGCATGGGCAAAGGCAAGTCCATCACCCTCAAGCTTCTGCATGATAAATCCCTCCCCTCCAAAGAGCCCTGTACCCAATTTTCGTTGAAGCTCTATGCCAATGCTGACTCCTTTGGCAGCACATAAAAAAGCATCTTTCTGTGCGATAATTTTTCCTCCCAATTGCTTTAGGTCGAAAACGATGATTTTTCCGGTATAGGCAGAGGCAAAGCTTACCTTCTTTTTTCCTTGGCCCACATTGGTAAAGGCAGTCATGAACAAACTTTCACCTACCAGTAATCGCTTTCCTGCACTGAACAATTTTCCCATCAATCCACCGGATTGCTCCTGGCTTCCATCTCCAAAAATCGTTTGCATTTCAATGCCACTTTCCATCATCATAAAAGCGCCGCTTTCTGCGATGGCAGTTTCATTTGGGTCTAACTCAATTTCAACAAATTGGAGTTCTTCTCCGTAGATTTTGTAATCAATTTCGTGGTTGCTAATCATGATGACTTTTTTTGAGTGAATAAGTAGTTTCTAATTTAAAAAAAGGAGCCGAATAGTAAGTTGAACTCTTGGTAATTTATAGGAACTAAACCTTCAGAAAAGGAGTGCTTTTTGATCCAATCAAACCCATAGCTGTTCTTTTTCCAACACAATCCTCCACTGAGATCCATTCCCTTATTTTTATAGTTTTTAGCAATTTTCTTGCTCCTGGATTTAAATCATTAAAGTTCCCTTACCCGGATATTTCTAAAGTATACTTTTTGTCCATGGTGTTGAAACATAAGATGCCCCTCCTTATCTGAGTGGAAATTGGGGTTTTCTTTAAACTTACTTCCTGACAACAGGGAATCCATTTCTGCGCTGCCTATCGTGAATTCCAACACTTTAACCCCATTTAGCCAATGCGCTACATGACCTGATTTGTGAGAAAGGACAGCCTTATTGAATTCCCCTATTGGTTTAAGCTTTTTGTTTTTTGGAATGATTAAGTCATACAAGGAACCTGCGGATCGGATGGCGGTGGTGTCGTAAAAGTAGGTGTCCTCCAAAATCTGAATTTCAAAATTATCCATCCAATTTGGGCTATTACCGTTACCTGCCTCCATCGAAAGGTTTTCTTGCATGTGAAAGAATACTCCAGAATTCGCTGCCGTATCTACTGCCCACTCGTATTCGAGTTCAAAATCCTTGTATCTTTTTTTGGTAATCAAATCCCTATTCGAAGTGTCTGGGTTGGTCATCAAAATTCCGTTTTCTACAATCCAAACCCCCTGAGGAAAATCATTTATTCCATAGCCTCGAAATGCATCGGTAGATGAGCCATCAAATAGGACTTCCCATTCCTTTTCAGCTAGCACATCGGCCTCTTTTTTGGATGGATTGCAGGCTAAACACAGCATTGAAACCAATGCAATCATAAGGAATTTACATGCATTTAAATTGGATGGTGACAAGTGAAATGGGCTCATTGTATTTTTAACGATATATAAAACTGATTCCAAAGGTTGTTTCCTCATCCTAAAAGCGCGGCTATTTGCATTAATTGTTCCAATTGAATCTAATTCAATTTTCAACAAATTGAAGTTCTTCACCATTGGTTTTGTAACTAATCTCTTGGCTACTAATCCTAACTTTTTTGAATTAGTAAATTTTTTTCTAATTTAAGAAAAGGAGCTGATTTCAACGTAAAAACTGATCCATGAAAAGAAATATACTACTGCTGACCCTTTGTTGCTTTCTCTCTTTTTCAAGCCTTTTTGCACAGGATAAACCTGCAGAAACCCTACCGAACATCATTTGGATTGTTTGCGAGGACATGTCTCCACATTTGGGTTCTTACGGAGAAAAGGTGGCCAAAACTCCCATTTTGGATCAATTAGCCAAAGAATCAGTGCGCTATACACAAGCCTACTCAACCGCCGGCGTTTGTGCTCCAAGTCGCTCTGCGCTGATTACGGGTAATTATCAAACTTCCATCGGCAGTCATAACATGCGAACCTTAGGAACTTCAGCGTCGCCCTCGAGTGATTATCCTATAGGCCTAAACCCCTATTCAGCTGTAATTCCCGAAGGAGTGAAATGCTTTCCTGAGTATTTACGAATTGCCGGCTACTATTGTACAAATAATGCCAAAGAAGATTATCAATTTGTGGCTCCTGTCACGGCCTGGGATGAAAGTAGCAAAAAGGCGCATTGGCGGAATCGTCCGGATAAAACCCAACCCTTTTTCTCGGTGTTTAACTTGGAAACCACACATGAATCTCAAGTTTGGGCTAGAGATAAAGAACCGTTATTAGTGGATCCTAAGACGGTGGAAGTACCTCCTTACTACCCAGATGATAGCATAAGTCGGCAGGTCATTGCACGATTTTTATCCAATGTGATGGTGATGGACAAGCAAGTGGGGGAAATCATTCAGCAATTGAAAGATGATGGACTTTACGACAATACAATTTTGTTTTTTTACAGTGACCACGGCGATGGCTTACCCTTTGTAAAACGCGAATTGCATCACCGAGGCCTGAAAGTACCCCTATTGATTAAAGCACCTTTTTTACCCAAGGGGACGACAGATGATCAACTAGTCAGTTTTGTAGATTTTGGCCCCACCATCCTTTCTCTAGCAGGTATTCCAATCCCAAAAACCATGCAAGGGCAAGCATTTTTAGGAACCCAACAAGCAGAGTCCAAACGGAAGTACATCTTTGCCGCACGAGACAGGATGGATTCAGAATATGATCGGGTGCGGTCGGTCAGCGATGGCAGATTTAACTATTTGCGCAATTACATGCCTGAAAAACCGTACTATCAGAACATCAACTACCGATTGAAAAATCCATTGATGGCAAATTTGCTGACACTCAAAAAAGGTGGGCATTTAAATCAGAAACAGCTGCTGTGGTTCCGGCCAAATAAGGTGGAGGAAGAGTTATTTGACACTCAAAATGATCCCTATGAATTTGAGAACCTAGCCTACAATCCTGAGTATGCCTCTAAACTGGCAGAACTGCGGGAAGAGCACGAAAAATGGACAAAGAACTTTGGGGATTTGGGAGCAGTCAATGAAATTGAATTGGTTAAAAATTGGTGGGGTGGCCAAGCTGAACCTCCTAAAACAGCCGAGCCAGAAATCCGGATGGAAGGAGGCTATGTAACCATTTCTTGCCAAACAGCTGGTGCCTCGATCGGCTATCGGACCGATACACAACAAACTTGGAAAGTATATACAGAACCTTTTCTTGCGAAACCTGGAGAGAAAATTTTCGTGACCGCACAACGAATCGGTTACCAAGCTTCCTCCAGAATTGAAGCGTTTTAAACCAATGTCCTGGATAATAATTCTCGGAGAACAAGAGGTCGTGAAAATGTGAAAGAAGCTCCTTCAAGAGGAAGTTTGAGAAGATCGTTGAGATAAAATAGAAGGCCGACTATCTACTGCTCACGTTTACTACAAAAATGTCTATTTTTGATTATGACCCTTACGTTTCTACTATTCCTCCTATTAATCATTTGGAGTATTCCAAGCACGCATTATCGGAGTAAGTTTCGGAAAATTGTATACCAAACTGAGGATTGGAAAATTAACATTAGGCCCCTTTTCAAAAAGGAGATACTCGCTTTATTCGGCAATATGTATCCTGAGAATACGGATTACCTCAAAACGAGAAATTTCTACCGCATCTATTTAGCGGTTTATCTGGCTTTATTTCTCATTTACAACTTGGTCAAAAACTCGAGTTAGCAATCTCCACTTTGAAGGCCCATTAGAAATTCTTGAACTCTCATGAAGCAAGCAGCACTTAATCTATTTTTTGCATTAATCGCATTTATCCTGGTGTATGGCATTGCGCTGTTGACTGGACTGCCAGTGATACAGGAGGCTGTATTAGTTGCCTTTATCATCCAATGGATTTGTTTTATTCCTGCTTACTTTTTTCAAACAGAAAAATTTTATGACCTCGCGGGAAGTTGTACCTACTTATTTATGGTAGGTTATGTAAGCTTCACTAGTTATTCATCACTCCATCTCAATACAGCGAGCATTCTGTTAGCGTCCTGCATATCACTCTGGGCCATCCGATTGGGCACCTTCTTATTTCTAAGAATTCATCGAGCTAAAGAAGATAAAAGATTTAAAGACATTAAGCCTGCTGCCACTCGATTTTTCATGGCATGGACTCTACAAGGGATGTGGGTTTGTTTATGTTCCATGTGCGCATTGACAGCCATTGCAAGCCAAAATGGGGTGCTTCAAAATGGCTTTTTTTACAGTGGATTACTAGTATTTAGTCTTGGATTCAGCATAGAAATTAGTGCAGACTGGCAAAAATCGAACTTCCGAAAAAACCCTGAAAATAAGGAGCTGTTTATTACATCTGGCCTTTGGAAGTACGCAAGACACCCAAACTACTTTGGGGAAATCGTCTTATGGACAGGGATTTCTTTAATGTCTTTTTCCTCCCTACACAATTGGCAGTATGTCACATTAATCTCTCCACTATTCACGTACCTTCTACTAGTTTACATCAGTGGAGTACGGATTTTGGAAGCTTCAGGGTTAGAAAAATGGGGGCACTTAGAATCCTACCAACAATACATTCGTTCCACCCCTTCCCTAGTTCCATTTTCTAAGCTGATAAAAAACAAGAAACTTTCAGGAAGCTGAAGATAAATTTCAGCTTGAACTATCAAAAGATTCAAAACCTAACCCTAGCCAATCCCAAGAAATCCTCCCATTAAAAGAGGGATTACAGCTTCAATTAAAGAATTAGCTTCTTGAGTTTGACAGCTTTGAATCCAACCAGGTGAAAGCATCCTCTTGCATCTTCAGGTCAAACCGATGCGTCCCAGGATAGAACGCGGATTTGTATTGGGATTCCGCACCTGCTTTTTTATAGATATCCGCAAGCATGCGATCGGCTCGTTGCACTTCAGAAAGCGTGAAGAGTTGATCGTGTTCGGCATTC
>Ga0164292_10003692_pt1 | contig 12501 bp, 10 predicted proteins | sample GEODES117metaG_FD_111486 | JGI IMG/M metagenome (GOLD analysis project Ga0164292, IMG submission 111486) | Eutrophic lake water microbial communities from Lake Mendota, Wisconsin, USA - GEODES117 metaG | ecosystem: Environmental > Aquatic > Freshwater > Lake | place: USA: Lake Mendota... | reverse complement strand
GGGGAGGCCACCGCGTGGAAGAAGCTCGCCTGGCCGGCGCCGTAGAGCCCGTGCACGGTCGCCAGTGACGGATGCAGGGCGAAGCTGCCGTCGAGCTTGAGCCCGTGGCCGGGATCGACGGCCAGGGCGCCGCGCACACGGGCATAAGCCGGCTCGGCATAGGGAACGACGGTGTTCAGGCCATCGGCAGCACCGCGCTGGATGATGAAGACGAAGCGCCGCGGCGTCGCGGCATGCGCGAAACGTACCGGCGAGGCGGCCATCAGCGCGGCAGCGCGCACGAAGGTGCGTCGGTCCAGGGCCATGCTCATCTCCTCAGGAACTCGGGGCTGACGAGCAGCAGCGCCAGCGCCGTGCCTGCGCTCTCGGCCCGCGCGAGGGCGCTGGCCGTTTGTGCGCCCAGCGCCCCCGGGAGCACGCGGGGGCCGAGCTCGCGCGCATCCACCGCGCTTCCCGCCTGGGCGGCCAGGCGCTGTGCCACCTCCACCCGGCGCAGCAGGGCGTCCGGTGCGGCCCAGGCCGACCCGATATCGGCATATCCGGCCGGCGACCCGGGCCGCCAGACCGGCTGCCCGAGCTGGTTCATCAGGTTGACGGCCTGCGAGTGCGGCAACTCCACCCTGCCCAAGGCACGCAGGCCGGAGACGGCCCAGTCGAAGGGCGATTTGAATTTCACCGCCGACGCAGCCCAGACCTCTGGGGCCGCCACGAGCTGCCGGTAGACCGATGGCAGGTCGCCTCCGGAACGCTCGAAGGTCTCGGCGAGCCGCTGGACGAGGGCTGGGGGCGGGTCATCCGCCACGAAGTGGCGCGCAAGCTTGTGTGCAAGGTGGCGCGCCGTCGCGGGCGATACCGCCAGGTCATGGAGGATGGCGCGAGCCTGCTGCTCGCCGGCGCTGGGGTATGTTCGCCCCAGCACCGTCCGCGCTCCGGGTTCGTGTATCGCCGCCACGAATCGAGAAGTGGTTGTGACCGCCCCGACTGCTTCGTCGGACGGCAGGGTCCAGCCCGTCAGCGCCCGCGCGAACTCGGTCACGTCGTCCTGTGTGTAGCCGCTGCGCACGCCCAGGGTGTGCAGTTCGAGGATCTCGCGCGCCAGGTTCTCGTTGAGCCCACGGGGCCGCTGCTGGCGGTCCGCAGCCCGCATGCCCACAAGGCTGCGTGGCCCGATGGACTGGGCCTGATCGAGGTAGAGCAGCATCGCCGGATGCGACACCGCCGCAAGAAGGAGGTCCTCGAACCGGCCCATCACGTTCGGACGGATCGCATCGGCCTCGAATCCGCCGGCCAGTCCGACGATCAGCAGCTTGTCGACCGACACGGCGAAGTGGTTGGACCAGAAATGAACGAGACGCTCGACGAAGGGCGTGGGCGACTGCAGGGCACTGGCCACGCGCGCGCCGACAGCGGTCACGTAGGCCTCACGGCCCTCGCGCAGATAGGCCTCGCGAATGCCGCTGCGCTGGCCTTCGGGGGCGAGCCTGACAGCGCGTTGCTGACGCAGCCATGCGCCCACGAGTGCCGGCGTTCGCGCTGCAGGTTGCCAAGCCGGTGGAAGCGCTTCGTGGCGTTCGAACTGCGAGAGCAGCCAGCGCTGGGGGTCCTGGGGGATGGGCTCGTCGGATCGGGCGCCGAGCCCGAAGCGGTTGAGAGCGATGGCGGGTGCACTCATGGACTCGATTCTCGATGGACCGACCACTCCGCGATGTTTCCGCCGTGTTTCTGCATGCAAAGTCGCTCGTGAGGCCGTCGTTACCGCCTCGATCGTCTTCCGGCCATGGCGCCGGCGAGTCCCGCGCCTGACGGCGAACCAGAGGCTCCAGGTCTGAGCGCGCGCGAGCCCGCCCTCAGGGCAGGGACAGGATCCACGCCTTGACCTGGCGCCAGCGCGATCACGCCATCGGCGCCCCCGCGATCGGCCATGCAGGCCATCGCCGAATTGGCCCCGAAGCTGTGGCCGGCCAGGAGCACAAGGGCGTGCCCTTGGGCACGGAAGGATGAGATCGGGCTCCGGTCGGCGGGGAATGTCCCGCCGCCGGAATCATGGGCCTGCCCTTCGGCCCTGGTCGCTCCCCATGCTCTGTGGCCGGATGGCATGGCCTCTCATCCCCTGCGGTGGATTACGGCTTCAGGCGCCGTGGTCTTCGCCGCGCTGAGAGACTCCTGCCCGCGCAAAGCGCATTCTTTCGCCTCTACAGGAGCCACAGACCATGCAAACGACCACCCGCCGCTGCTTCATGCTGCACGCCGCCACCGCGACCGGTGCCGCGCTGGCGGCCACGGCGGCAGGCGCCCAGCCCGCCAGGATCGACGAGAAGGACCCGCAGGCCGTCGCGCTGGGCTACCGGCACGACACGAACAAAGTCGACAAGGCCAAGCACCCCAGGCACGCCCCGAACCAGCGTTGCGACAACTGCCAGCTCTACCAGGGCAAGGCCAGCGATGCGTGGGCCGGCTGCCCGCTGTTCGGCACGCGCCTGGTGGCCGGCCCGGGCTGGTGCAGCGCCTGGGTCCGCAAGGCCTGAGCGCCGGCCGGCGCGGGTGTCAGGTCAGAGCCTGAGAGTCATTCCGCCGCGTCCGAAAGGCGTGCCAAAACTGCCCGGATCTAGGCGCAAACCGCAGCCATAGCGCGGGCTATGGCGAGGATTTGCAACGACGAGACGGGGTGTTTTGGCATGCAAGGCGGGCGTGGGGGAATGACTCTCAGGCTCTCAGGCCGGCGGGGGCGAATCGGCGAACATCGTGCTGCGCTTGGCCAGGTTCATCGCCACCACCACGCGCCTCCCCGGCGTGGCCGGGACCTCGTGGTCCAGGATGCCCGGGAACATGACCATCGAGCCCGGGGTCGGCTGGTGCGCCGTCTTGCCCGCGAAGACCAGCGGTGCGCAGCCGGGCTCGGCCTCCAGGTAGACCACGCAGCCGAAGTCGGCCGGGAAGTGGTTGTGCCGCACCGTGCGGTCGCCCTCCTCGTAGACGGCAATCCAGCAGTCGGTGACGACCATGTCGACCTCGATGAAGGACAGGTCGAAGGTGCAGATGCGCTGCGCAGCCTGGCGCGCCACCCAGCACGCCGTCTTGCACAGCGGCAGCAGCTTGTCGGTGAGCACGTGGCTCTTCCACGGGCTCATGTAGACCGCCTTGACGTTGGACGGCGTCGACTCGGGGTGGTCGCGGCGCAGGTCGTCGAGCGCGGCGCGTGCGAGGTCGAGCACCTCGCGCTGGTCCGACAGGTCGCAGACGAAAATCGGCAGGTCGGCAGGGACCTTGCCCTGGAAGATGGTGCTGGGGCTGGCGATCGGCATGGCAGGCGCGACGGCGAGTTTCCGGGACGTTCCAAGCCGAGCGCGGGCGCGGCGCCCGCGGTCCCCGGAAAAGCCGTGCCCGCCCCGCCTTCAAGCGCCTTCGACGATGCGGATCTCGCGCACCACGGCGTCGGTACCGAGCGCGGCCAGGGCCTCGGCGTAGCCCGGGCTGTCGTAGGCCGCGAGCGCGGCCTGCAGGTCGTCGAACTCGACGACGACGGTGCGCTGCATCAGGCCGGCCTCCTTGACGGCCACGGGCATGCCGCGCACGACGAAGCGGCCGCCGGCCGCCGTGAGCGCCGGGCCGGCGAGCTTGGCGTACGCGGCCAGCGCGTCGGGGTTCCTGACTTCCTGGTAGGCACTGATCCAGTAGGCCTTGGGCATGGGCGCGACTCCTGAGTCGATGTGAGAAAAGCCTGGATCATTCCAGAGCCGGCCGGGGGGGCATCCCCCGGGTTTGCCCGCAGTCCGGGCGCGCGCAGGCGCGGCCTAGACTCTCTGCGTGCCGTGAGCCGCCCAGTGACGAGGCGTCCGCCTGCGTACCCAGGAGCCCCGATGATCGACGAAGCCCCCACGATCCAGACGCAGGACTTCACGCGCCCGCCGCCCGAGGCGGTGCAGGCGCTGCGCGGCACGCCCACCGGCTTCGTCGTCGACGCGATGGGCGGCAGCGGCGCGCTGGACTTCCGGCTGCGCCCGGCGATCGCCGAGCAATACGCCTTCTGCGGCGTCGCGCTGACCTGCCACACCGGCCCGGCCGACAACCTGGCGCTGGTGCACGCGCTCGCCGCAGTGCGCCCGGGCGACGTGATCGTGGCCGCGGCCGAGGGCCACACCGGCTGCGCCGTCACCGGCGACCTGCTGCTGGGGATGGCGCGCAACAGCGGCGCGGTGGGCTTCGTCACCGATGGCTGCGTGCGCGACCTCGTCGGCCTGCGCCACGTCGGCCTGCCGGCCTGGGCCCGGGGGGTGACGCCGAACTCGCCGCACCGCAGCGGCCCCGGCACCGTGGGCTTTCCGGTCATGATCGCCGGCCAGCCGGTGTGCAGCGGCGACCTGATCCTGGCCGACCTGGACGGCGTGGTCGTCGTGCCACAGGCGCGCATCGCGCACGTGCTGGCGCGGCTGCCGGCCATCCGCGAGGCCGAGGCCCGCGCCGACGAATCGGTGCGGCAGGGCGCGACGCGGCCGGTCTTCCTCGGCTGACAGGCCAGCCGCCAGGGACTCAGGCTGCGCGCAGCGCGCCCGGCAACCCGCCCTCATGGCGATGCCCGCCACCACCCCCACCCCCGCGCAGGCCTGGAGCGTGGCCGTGATGCGCGAACTCGCGCGCCGGCGCCTGCCGCAGCCGCTGTTCGACTTCATCGACGGCGGCGCCGAGGACGAGGGCACGCTGCGCGCCAACGAGGCCGACTTCGACGACTGGGCCGTGCTGCCGCGGCCGCTGGACGGCGCGGGCACGCGCGACCTCTCGATCACGCTGTTCGGGCACCGGCTCGCCTCGCCGGTGCTGATCGGGCCGACCGGCCTGGCCGGCCTGTTCTGGCCGCGCGGCGAGGTCGCGGCCGCGCGCGCGGCGGCCGCCCGCGGCACCGTCTACAGCCTCAGCCACGGCTCGGTCTGCACGCTCGAGGCGCTGGCGCAGGCCCACGGCGAGGGCGGCCTGCGCTGGATGCAGGTCTACGTCTATCGCGACCGCGGCTTCACGCGCGAGCTCGTCGACCGCGCGCGCGCCGCGGGCTACCACGGCCTGATCGTGACGCTGGACAACCAGCTGCTGGGCAAGCGCGAGCGCGACCTCGTGCACGGCTTCACGATCCCGCCACGCATCGGGCCGCGCCAGTGGCTGCAGTTCGCCAGCCGCCTGCCCTGGTGCTGGGCCATGCGCGGCGAGCTGCGCCGCATCACCTTCGGCAACTACGTGCGGCCGGACCGCCCCGAGTCGGCGGCGCAGCTTGCCGGCCGCATGGGCGAGATGCTGGACCCGGGCATGACCTGGGCCGACATCGCCGAGGTGCGACGCCAGTGGGCCGGCCCGCTGCTGCTCAAGGGCGTGCTGCACCCGCAGGAAGCGCAGCGCGCGCTGGCCGAGGGCATCGACGGCGTCGTCGTCTCCAACCACGGCGGGCGCCAGCTCGACGGCGCGCTGTCGAGCGTGCGCGCGCTGCCGGCGGTCGCGCGCGCCGCGCAGGGCCGCATGGCGGTGCTGATCGACGGCGGCATCCGCCGCGGCAGCGACGTCTTCAAGGCCCTGGCGCTCGGCGCCGACGCCGTGCTGGTGGGCCGCCCGCACCTGTGGGGCCTGGCCGCGGGCGGGCAGGCCGGCGTCGAGCGCGTGCTTCAGGTGCTGGACTCGGAGCTCGACCGCGTGATGGGGCTCGCGGGTGTGCGCCGCGTGGCCGACATCGCCTCGGCCGGCCTGCTTGTGCCCAACGTGGCGCCGCGCGAGGCCGCGGCGCCGTAGCGCGCCGGGCCTGCCGGACGGGCGTGGCGGGCAGGCCCGGCCCGCCGTGTCGCGGGTTCGACGGGCGTGGTGGGCGTCGCCACCGCCGCCTCGGCGCGCGCCCAGGCGGCCTGCCCGCCCTGGGCCAGCGCCCAACCCTCGGTGGCAGCGTCGTCGTCCAGCCAGCGCGCGCCCGGGGCCAGGCCGCGCCCGGCGGCCAGGCGCAGCAGGCGCGCGCAGCCCGCCGCGCCCAGGGCCTGCGCCAGCGCCTGCCAGCAGCGCCGCACGACCGGGTGCGACCAGGCATCCTCGAGCACCTCGCGCAATTGCGCGGCGTCGGCGCCCGGGCGGACGGACATGCGGCGGGCCAGCAGCGCGCTCATGAGCTGGAAGTAGGCGCGCCGCGCGGCCGCCTGCGGCAGCAGGGCCGCCACCTCGGCCATGCGCCGGCCGTAGGCGGGCGCGGCGAAGAGCTGCGTCAGCAGGGCCTGCAGCCCCGGCATCGGGTTCAGCACGCACACGCGCGGCGGCGGCAACAGGTGCAGCGGCTCGTCGGCCGGCCAGCCCGCCGCGCCCGCGGGCGCAACCAGCGCCAGCAGCGTGGCCAGACGGCGCCACTGCGGCGCGTCCAGGGCCGGCGCCGAGACACCCGGTGCCGCACCCGCCGCCGCACCCGCCGCCGCACCCGCCTCGCCCTGGCGCGCCCGCGCCAGGGCCTGCCCCGCGTCCAGGCCGGCTGCGGCCTCGGCCACGCGGCGGCTGACCACGGCCAGGTGGCCAGCGCTGACCGCAGACCTCGGGTGCAGCGGCAGCACGACGGCGTCCTGCGGCGCGGGCGCGCCGGCGGGGTCGCGCAGCGGCTCGCGGGTGACGGGGCAGCGCGCCACGTCGATGCGCGCCATCAGGCGGGGCGTCACGAGCAGCGCATCGAAGGCGCGACCCCGCAGCCAGCACCGCAGGCGCAGCTCCAACCCCAGCCGCGCCGGGCGCGACGGCGCGAGCGCGCGCGCGCCGAAGGCCAGGCGCCCGGCCTGCCAGCCTTCGCGCACCGGGTGACCGGGGTGCAGGTGGTCCGCCGGCGGCGCGATGCCGTGGCGCGCATGCTCCCAGCCGATGCGCCAGCCCTCGGCGTCGAAGGCAGCGTCAGGGCTCGGCGCCGAGGGCGGCAGTTCAGGGGTCGGCCGCAGGGGCTGCCGGGGGCGGGCGAGGGTCTCGAGCGGGAGGGCGATCTGCGTCATGGCCAGGGCCTTGCGTTGCCGCCGGGACGTCCCCGGCAGAGCCAGTCTCCGACCTGAGTAGCTCATGGCGTGAGCTACTCCGAAGGCCGGTCGAAAATCAGAGGTGGAAGCCCGGCGCGACCTCGCCCGCCGGGGCCGGCCGGCCCAGCAGCGGTCCCTGGTACTCGTCGACCCCGCAGTCGGCCAGGCGTGAGCGCTGCGCCGGCGTCTCCACGCCGGCGGCCAGCACGCGGCTTCCGAGCGCGCGCGCCATCGCGACCGTCGCCGCGACGACGGCATGCGCCGGGCGCTCCTGCGGCAGGCCGCCGACGATGCCGCGGTCGATGCACAGGAGCTGGGGCTGCAGGCGCGACAGGCGCGGCAGGCTGGAGGCGCCCGAGCCGAAGCCGCCGACCGCGAGCCCGACCCCCGCCTGCCGCAGCGCGGCCAGGGTGTCGACCGCTGCCGGGTCCGCGGCCGCGAGCGCCGGATCGCTCACCTCGAGCTGCAACGCCTGCGGCGGCATGCCCTGCGCGGCCAGGGTGTCGGCTACCAGGGTGTCGAGCCCGGCCTGCGCGAGCTGCCGCGGCGAGAGCTTGACCGCCAGTCGCGGCGGCGCCCGGCCCGTGCCGTGCCAGTGCTGCCACTGCCGGGCCGCCTCGGCGAGCACCCAGGTCCCGAGCCGGGGGGCCAGGCCGCCCTGTTCGGCCAGCGGCAAAAAGGCACCAGGCGCGAGCAGGCCGTGCTGCGGGTGCTGCCAGCGCAGCAGCGCGCCCAGCCCGCACAACCGGTCGTCGGCGAGCCTCGCCTGCGGCTGGTAGTGCAGGCAGAACTCGTTGCGTCGCAGCGCCTGGTGCAGTTGCGCCACCCACGCGGGCGCCTCGGTGACCGCGCCGTCGAGGCCGGCGTCGAAGCGCCGCGCGGCATTGCGCCCCTCGCGCTTGGCCCGGTAGAGGGCGCGGTCGGCCGCGCGCAGCAGCCCGGGGGCGTCGCACGCGTCGTCCGGGCACAGCGCCAGACCCACGCTGGCCGCCGGCTGCACCGTCTGCCCGCCGTGCCGCCACGGGCGACCCACGGCCTCGAGCACCCGGGTGGCCAGGGCCAGCGGATCGAGGCCCTGAGCCAGGCACGGCAGCACGACCAGAAACTCGTCTCCGCCCAGCCGCGCCGGCACCCCGGCCCCGCCGAGCGCGCCCCGCAGGCGCGCCGCCACCTCGAACAGCAGGCGATCGCCGGCCTCGTGCCCGAGGCTGTCGTTCAGGGCTTTGAAGCGGTCGAGGTCGACGAACATCACCCCCACGCGCTCACCGTCGGCACCCGCCTGCGCCAGCGCCGCCTCCAGCTGCTGCAGCGCGTGCGCCCGGTTGGGCAGACCGGTGAGCGGGTCGTGCAGGGCCTCGTGCTCGGCCTGCGCCGTGCGCCGGTTCGAGGCGGTGACGTCGACGCAGGCGAGCAGCACCTCGTCGACGCCGGGCTGCGCGCGAGCGTCGATGCGCACGACAAGCCCGCGTGGCCCCGGAGGGCCGAGTGCGACCTCGCCCAGGCTCAGGCCGCGCGCCACCTGGGGCGAGGCGATGGCCTGCAGCAGGCGCTCGCGGTCCGGCAGGCTCAGCCGGTCGAGCAGCCGGCGGCCCGGCGCCGCGGCGCGCTGGCCCCACCCGAGCAGTTGCCGCCCCTGCGCGTTCGCGCGCCGCACGTGCAGCCGGCGGTCCACGCTCAGCAGGCCTACCGGCAGGGTCTCGTAGGGGTCCGCGGCCACGGACGACGGGCGGTCATCGACAAGGGCGGCGTTCATCGTGGACGGCAATGTACGCAGGCCCGGCACCCGCCCCTTGCGGCGGCGCAAGCGCCGCACCGCCGGCCCCGTGGCGCCCTTCAGCCTAGGGGGGTACGGGCCGGCACAGCCGTGTCGCGAGCAGGGCGCCCGCGGCCGCGGCGACGCCGGTGGCCATCCAGATGGCCGACCAGCCGCCGCTGGCCGCGGCCCAGGCCGCGGCCAGCGGCGGACCGGCGAACTGCCCGAGCGCCGAGCACTGGATCGTCAGCCCCACGACCACCGGTACCGCCGCGCCGCCCGGCGCCACGCGCACGGCGCAGGCGAACAAGGTGGCCGGGATCAGGCCGCCGACGGCCGAGAACAGCAGCAGCGCGCCGTGGCGCAGCAGAGCCGGCACCTCGTCCTGCAGGCCGAAGGCGACCCCGGCGCCGAGCGCCATCGCGCCGAAGCCCAGGTGCAGCAGGCGGTACGGCGGCCAGCCGCGCTGCAGCAGCCGGCCGGCCGCCAGGTTGCCGACAACGTTGACGAGCGCGACCAGCGCCGTCAGCGCGCCGGCCTGTGCGCCGGCCAGGCCGGCCTCGGCGTGGATGGTCGGCAGAAAGCCGATGACCGTGAGCCACTGCGCCGCGTAGCAGGCGAAGGCCGCGCCGACGATCCACGGGCCCGGCGCGCCCACGCTGGCGCGCAGCAGCGCGGGCCAGCCCGGCCGGACGCCTTCGGCGGCCACGGGCGCCCCCCTCGAACCGGCGGTTTCGCGGGCTCTGGCGGTCGCGGCGGTGGCTGCCGGGTCGACCCCAGCGGCGCGTGCGTCGCGGTCGGTGTCACGGCCTAGCCGCCAGGCCGCCCCGGCCGCAGCCACCGCCGCCAGCAGCGCCAGCGCCAGCCACCAGGCGCGCCAGCCCGCGGCGTCCGTGGCCAGCGGGCCCAGCAGCAGCGCGAGCGCGGTGCCGGCCGGCATGTAAGTGCCCCACAGGCCCAGGCTCAGGTTCAGGCGCTGCGGCGGCACGAGGCGACGGATCAGCGCCGGCGCCGCCACCGACACGAGCAGGAAGCCCACCCCCTCCAGCGCGCGCCAGGCCAGCAGCGCCGCCGCCTGCCCGGCCCAGGCGCCGCCGGCACTTGCCACGGCCAGCACCAGCAGGCCCAGCAGCAGCGCGCGCAGCAGGCCGACGCGCCCGGCGGCCAGGCCGAGTGCGAGCGCGAGCGCCATGGCTGCGGCCTGCACCAGAGAGAGCAGGAAGCCCGCCTGCACGAGGCCGAGCCCGAACTCCGCGCGCAGCAGCGGCAGCGCGGTGGGCAGCTTGCCCACGTGCAGCGCCGACACCACGCCGCAGGCGACGATCAGCAGGTCCGCCGGCAGCCCTGCGGGCGCGCCGTGGCCCCCCGAACGCCCCGCAGTCCCGGCCGGTGTCGGCACGCAGCCACCCGGCTCAAGCCGCCATCGCCGGCGGAGGCCGGCCGCCGCGCCGCGCGAGCGCGACATGACGCAGCACGACCGGCAGCGCGATCGCGGCGCCCGCCAGCGTCGGCCACAGGCCGGGGGCGATCATCAGCAGCGCGGCGACGATGAACACGCCCTGCTCGGCGCGCGTCATCTCGACGAGGAAGAACCTCGACAGCGCCGCCGCCATCAACGTGATGCCGAGCACGCAGCCGATGAAGGTGACGGCGAAGTCGTAGGGCGTGAAGCCCTTGGCCACGATCAGCAGGCTGGGCGAGAAGACGAAGACGAAGGGCACCAGCACCTTGGCCATGCCGAGCCGGAAGGCGGTGTTGCCGGTGCGGAAGGGGTCGCTGCCGGCCATGCCCGAGGCGGCGTAGGCCGCCAGCGCCACCGGCGGCGTGATGTCGGCGAGCACGCCGTAGTAGAAGACGAAGAAGTGCGCCACCAGCGGCTCCACGCCCAGCAGCGTCAGCGTGGGCGCCGCCACCGTCACCATGATGATGTAGTTGGCGGTGGTGGGGATGCCGCAGCCCAGCAGGATGCACACCACGCCCGTCATCACCAGCGCCACCAGCAGGGTCAGCGCCTTCGGGTCGGTCCAGCCTGTGGGCAGCAGCGCGTCGACGCCACCGGCCACGGCCTGGGCCGCGCCGGTGATGATGGTGCTGAGCTTGAAGCCCACGCCGGTGAGCGTGACCACGCCGATGACGATGCCCACCGTCGCCGCCGCGGCGCCCACCGCGAGCGCGTACTTCGCGCCGGTGCCCAGCGCCTCCACGAGCACCGGCATGCCGATGCGGCCGTCGACCTTCAGCGCGCGCAGCAGCAGCGGAGTGGCGGTGGCGGCCACGAGGAAGAGCGCGAGCTTCAGGTGCTGGTCCTCGATGCCGCCGAAGACCAGCACGAGCAGCACCGCGTGCAGCGCCGCGCACAGGCCCCAGTGGCGCACGCTGTTGCCCTGCACGCGGGTGGCGAGGCCGACGATGGCGCACGAGGTGATGCCGGCAAAGGCCGCCAGGTAGGGCGTGCGCCCGCTCACCAGGATGAAAACCAGCAGCGCCAGCGGCACCAGCGTGGGCCAGCGCTGGCGCAGCGACTCGCGCAGGCGCGGCATCTCCTCGGGCGTGAGACCGCGCAGGCCGTAGCGCCGGGCCTCGAAGTGCACCTGCATGAACACGCCGAAGAAGTGCATGAAGGCTGGCACCGCCGCCGCGGCGATGATGGTCTGGTAGGGGACCGAGAGGAACTCGATCATCAGGAAGGCCGCCGCGCCCAGCACGGGCGGCGTGATCTGCCCGCCGGTGGAGGCCGCGGCCTCCACGGCGCCGGCGAACTCGCGCTTGTAGCCCACGCGGATCATGGCCGGGATGGTCAGCGAGCCCACCGTCACCGCGTTGGCCACCGACGAGCCCGACAGCATTCCGAACATCGCCGAGCCGAAGACACTGACCTTGGCCGGACCGCCGGCGTAGCGCCCGGCCACGGCCGAGGCGACGTCGAGGAAGAGCTGTCCCAGGCCGATGCGCGTGGCGAGCACGCCGAAGAGCACGAAGTGGAAGACGTAGGTGGCCACGACGCCGACGGCCACGCCGTAGATGCCCTGGCTCGTCAGGTACTGGTGGCTGACGAGCTGCTGCCAGCCCGAGCCGGCATGCTTGAGCAGCCCGGGGAAGTAGGGGCCCGCCAAGGCATAGACGATGAAAACCAGGGCGATCACGGGCAGCGGCCAGCCCATGCTGCGGCGCGTGGCTTCCAGCAAGGCAACGATCAGCACCGTGCCCATGGCCACGTCCAGCGGCAGCGGGCTGCCGACGCGGAACATCAGGTCGTCGAAGATCCACGGGATGTAGAGCACCGAGGCCGCCACCGCGACGGCCAGCACCCAGTCGAACCAAGGCAGGCCGCCCGGGCTGGCCGGGCGCGAGGGCAGCGCGCGCTCCAGCAGCGCCTTGCGGTGCGGGAAGACCAGGAAGATGAGCCCGAGCACGAAGGCCAGGTGCACGCCCCGGTGCGTGATCTCCTGCAGCAGGCCGAAGCCGGCGGTGTAGTAGTGGAACAGCGACAGCGCGATCAGCAGCCCGCCCACGAGCGTGGTAGCCGCCGTGCCCAGCGGCCGGAAGCGCATCTCGGGGTCGAACTTCTGCTCGAGCTGCTGCAGCGCACGCTCGTCGGGCAGGGTCGTGGTGCTCATCGCATGGGCGTGCCAGGGTCAAGGAAAACGGGCGGGCGACCGATCGGCCGCCCGCCCGGACTCGGTCAGCGGGGGCTCCCGCTCACTTGAGCACGCCGACTTCCTTGTAGAAGCGCTCGGCGCCGGG
>Ga0164292_10003691_pt1 | contig 12502 bp, 10 predicted proteins | sample GEODES117metaG_FD_111486 | JGI IMG/M metagenome (GOLD analysis project Ga0164292, IMG submission 111486) | Eutrophic lake water microbial communities from Lake Mendota, Wisconsin, USA - GEODES117 metaG | ecosystem: Environmental > Aquatic > Freshwater > Lake | place: USA: Lake Mendota... | reverse complement strand
CTGGCATGCCTTGCGGACACCGACGAGGACCTTCTCACGACTAAATGGTTCGGTCGCGCCCGAGCGCTTAATAATGTTGAGCAGGGCTACCTCTTGAGTAGAAAATCTCTGAGAGCACTGTGGGCATTCGCGGCGGCGGCGGATCTGTGTGCCATCTTCGACCGGGCGAGAATCGATCACGCGTGAATCATCGTGGCGACAAAATGGGCAGATCATCCGGCGTGTCCTTTCTCTAAATGCGTAAGTTTCCATCCAACTACATATAGTGGAGAATTGCGAAAGATACACTAGAAACACTACTAATGGAAACTTTCGGCCTTTCAACCCCTACATCTAGTAGTAACTCTAAAGCATTTCTAGAGAGTTACAAGGATGCGGCGCGCGACACGCCAGGGCGAATCCCAATCTGGGCCAATTCCGCCTTGGACTGTCTCAAAATGCGGTGGCAAGACAGGAAATCGTTATAAAAAACTCACAGATTAGCGGGGCAATTTGAGTACGGTTTCGTAATGCACATTGCAGAGAATGAAATCGCCCATCACTTCAAGGGTGAGAGCCCTATTCAGACTCTGAAATTTCTCCTTCGAGATCAGAAGAAGAACATCATTTTGGCCATTATCTTCTTCAGCATCAAGCACTCCCCCGCCTGGTTTATACCGCTCATTACCGCCAACATGATCGACATAGTTGTGCAGAAGCGGACGATGCTCGAACTTTCGCTCAACGCTGCTGCGCTGATATTTGTGGTCTTGCAGAATTACCCGACCAACTTGCTCTATGTGAAGTTCCTGGCGATCGCCATTCGAGATACCGAAAATAGAATTCGTTCTGCGCTCGTCGTTCGCATGCAACAGCTCTCCTTTGGTTACTATCAAAAAACCAGTACTGGAGCCTTACAAACCAAGGTTGTTCGCGACGTCGAGAACATCGAACAAATGTTGCGTCATCTATCTGATGGCGGATTGGCCGCAATAAATAGCCTCTTGGGAGCGCTCATTGTCACCGCCATCCGGGTTCCAAATTTTCTTATCTTCTTCATCCTTGTAACGCCGGCTGCATCCCTTGTCATTATTCGATTGCGCAGATCGCTCAATGAATACAACGAGGATTTCCGCGGAGAAATTGAAAGAATGTCGAGCAAGGTGAACGAAATGACAACGTTGTTACATGTCACTCGCGCACATGGCCTCGAAAGGCGCGCAATTAAGCGTATGAATCACTCATTTGAGAGCGTCCGTGAAGCAGGCTTAAAACTCGACCGCATCAATGGGCGCTTTAACGCTGCTGCTTGGGTTACCTTTCAATTTGCAAACGTCTCGTGCCTGGTTCTCGCTGCTGCCTGTGCGCTGACCGGAAAGTTTGGTGTTTCAGCCGGCGACGTGGTGCTCTTAAGCGCAAACTTCGGCGCATTAATCGGATCCGTCATTCTGCTAGCAAGCCTGGCACCTGCTATCTCCAAGGGCTTTGCCTCCATCACCTCGCTCGGTGAAATTCTGGAATCGCCTGACATTGAAGAGAACCACGATAAGAAGGCCGTCGATGAGGTAATTGGAAAGATTGAATTTAAGAACGTTTCTTATACCTATCCAACCAACCACAAGCCATCTATTCACAACTTAAATCTTCTTGCCGAACCGGGCAAGATGATTGCTCTAGTGGGTCCATCTGGATCCGGTAAATCAACTCTTATTAACTTGATCATCGGATTTTTGCGGCCTACTTCCGGAACTATTGAAATAGATGGAAAGAATTCGCAAGAGCTCGATCTTCGGACCATGCGCAAGTTCTTATCTGTAGTTCCTCAGGAGTCTGTCTTATTTGATGGGACGATTGCCGAAAATATTGGCTACGGTCTCAACGACGTCAGCGTTGCCGAAATCGAAGAATCACTGCGTGATGCCAATGCCCTGACATTTGTGAACAGCTTGCCGGCTGGAGTCGAGACGATTGTCGGCGAACGTGGCGCCAGATTAAGCGGTGGCCAGCGCCAACGCCTGGCAATTGCCCGCGCACTCATTCGCAATCCAAAAATTCTCATTCTCGATGAGGCAACATCTGCATTGGATTCTGAATCTGAAAAATTGATTCAGGAAGCGCTAAAAACCTTGATGCGAAATCGCACGACTTTTGTAGTTGCTCATCGCCTTTCCACGATTAAGGAGGCCGATTTAATCCTGGTGCTCAATGAAGGCGTGATTGAAGAATCAGGCACCCATAAGGAATTAGTCGAAGGTAACGGGCTTTACCGAAGACTCTACGATGCCCAATCTTTTATTCCAGAGGAGTAAGAAAATTACTAGCAAAGAAAAGTTAAAGAAGGAGATGTAATGCTTATTGGATCTAGCCGAGAAGAGCTCGAGAAAAGCCAAGCGCCAAAGAGTGCCCGGGATGACTTTGCGCAATTTTGGCAGAGCACACTAGAGCAGATGCTCCCGCGAGAAAATCAGGTATCACTGACTCCCTATAAAACTCCAATGAAGAATGTCTCTACCTGGGATGTCACTGTCGCTGGATATAACAGCGACCCGATTCGTGGTTGGTTTCTCGAATCACAATCAGCGCCTGCGATTACACCATGCATCGTGATGTACGACGGTTATGGTGGCGGACGTGGCTTGCCACACGAATGGCTCTTCTGGGTTGCCGCAGGTTATCGAGTGCTCGTCATGGATACACGTGGCCAGGGAGGCGGGTTTCGACTCTCAGATACCCCTGATGGCTCATATTCTCGGCCATCCCAAACTCCTGGATATATGACTCAAGGAATTCTTGCTAAGGAAGATTATTACTACCGAAGAGTTTTTGTGGATGCAGTTGCATTTGTGCGGGCGGCGCAGAATTTACCTGGGGTTGATCCGGGGCGAGTGATTGTGGCTGGTGGAAGTCAAGGTGGCGGAATTGCACTTGCCGCCGCATCGCTCTCTGATGGTGTTTTCGCAGCAATACCCGATGTGCCATTTCTGTGTTCATTTAGAAGAGCGACAGAAATTGTTGACACCTACCCGTATCACGAGATCACCTCCTATCTCAGAATTCATCGTTCTGAGGTCGAGCAAGTCTTTAACACTCTCTCTTATTTTGATGCGGCAAATCTGGTCACTATGGCAACTGCGCCAGCCCTAGTCTCAGTTGGGTTACACGATCCGGTCTGCCCACCAGAAACAATCTTTGCAATGCGTAATCGTTATGCCGGAAAAATCGAGACTGAGGTCTACGAGTTCAATACCCACGAAGGCGGCAGTGTTGCCCATCAACTCGTGCAAGCAGCATGGCTTGAAAAACTACTAGCAGAGAAGAGTTCGTGATGATTAATGCAGATCAAAACCTTGGCTATGGATTCAATGCACAATGGGCATATTCCCAGGGCCATATGGATGCCGCGCTTCCGGCAGATACTCGCATGCTCGACTTTATGGCTAAGTACGAATTCAAATTCTTACGGCTGCCAACTGACTATAGGTTCTGGATAGACACTCTTGATGGACCGGTACATGAATCATTTTTGAGGCTACTCGATTCATATATTCACGAATCGATTTCGCGTGGAATTCACATCAGCCTCAATCTTCATCGCGCCCCTGGATATTGCATTAATGGGTGGGAGCTAGAAGCAACCAATCTCTGGGCAGATGCGGAACCACAAGCTACTTTCCATCGCCTCTGGTCAATCGTTGCCGAGCGCTATAAAGGAAAGCATATGGATTTGTTGAGTTTTGATTTGGTCAACGAACCACCTGCAGAAGGCCAACGTGGCTTCACCCGAGAGATTCACTCGACAGTGATTCGATCCGTTACAGCTGCAATTCGCGCAATTGACCCAGAAAGAACTGTGGTGATCAATGGGCTCGCAGGTGGGCATCTGGCAATGCCCGAACTCGCAGATCTTGATGTAGTCCATAGCGGACGTGGGTACCAACCGATGCTGGTTAGCCACTACAAAGCTGAGTGGTGGGATGGCAGCAAAGGGATGCCTGTTCCAACATATCCATGCACCTATGAAGGAAAGTATTGGGATCGACAAGCGCTATGGGATTTCTATCAACCATGGCGAGATGTGCAAGCGATGGGACGCCCAGTTCATATCGGCGAATTTGGTTGTTATCGCTACACCGATAACGAGGTCGCACTTGCTTGGTTTAAGGATCTCTTTGATATCTATCGCGAATCTCGCTGGGGTTATTCACTGTGGGAATTCGATGGCAATTTTGGTATCGCAAACCATGGCCGTCCCGGGACAAAGTATGAAAACTTTGAAGGGCTCAACATTGATCGAGCTTTACTTGAGTTAATGTTGGAAAGTCGCGCATAAACATTAGTTTCATTGGGTTGACAACGATGGAACTAAGTGGAAATCTGCGCCCTACATAGAGGAGTCATAATGAATAAATGGAAATTTATCGTGCCTTTGGCCTTAGCCAGCGTCGTAAGCATCGCTTATTTCACGGCCGGTCCGCGCGTGCCGATGGATGGTGACACTACATCCGAGCTCGCATTGGAGGAGAAGGCCAACCAAGAGACTCCAGATGAAGTCGAGGGCGGGTTCGGTGCAGATATCGATCTCGGTAATGGCTTAATCCTCAATGTCACAGACCCGGCAACTTTTAACGCAAAGGATTTCGAATCACTCGGTGTTGAAGGTTTGCCAATGATTATGGATATAACCGTCACCAATAAAGGCGCTAAAGATGCTGATATAGCTTCGTTTTCTATCATTCAGAGCGCTTTTGACTCCGATAGCTCACTCGCGTGTTTCGATGTTTTTGAAGAGGCATCCGGTGTCGTAGGCGTACCTATGGACACAGTCATCCCGCCAAGTAAGAGCGTTACTTTTAAGTGGGCGATTGTCTGTCCTACTACAAAGGGTGATGGCCTGCATTTAACATTTAGCGTCACCGGTGAAGAACAGATCACTCTCGACTCCACGGTCAAATAGTCGGCAGGGTTTAACTACGCACAACAGCTGCGCCTAAATGTCTTGTCCTGTCCTTTTTACACGCCAAATGTCCCAATAGACTTATCGATTGTTATCAAACTGTGCCTATAGATATCGTTGACAACGCTGTCATTTCGGTGAAATCTACCCACAAGACGCAACGAGGTTCGTCTGCGTTACTACGAAGGAGTGATACGTGAAGCGAATAGGAGCAATAGCGGTAGCTATTTCCATGGTCGCTGGAGTCGCAATGAGCGCACCAGCGAACGCTGCAAAGCAGACACTCACCATCTGGGCGACCGGTGGCGATGCGGATGCAGCAGTAATGAAGGCAGCAGGTAAGGCATTTGAAGATGCTAACCCTGGTGTCAAAGTCAACGTCCAGGCAATCTCATGGGGCGACGGTTATGCAAAGGTCTTGGCGGCAGCTGCTGCTAAGAAGGGTCCAGATATTTTCACTGGTGGCCTCTCATGGGGTATCTCAGCTGGAAACAAGGGCGCTCTTGCCGATCTCCGTACTCTCGGAGTAGCTAGCTACGTCCAGCCAAAGGTGCCTGCACAGATTTACAAGGCTCTCGTCGGTTACAAGTCAACAAAGGTTTACGCAGTTCCTTTCGACCTTACATTGATGATGATGTTCTACGACAAGAACACAATGGCTAAGGCTGGAATCACAGCTGCACCAAAGACTGTTGCTGAGTTCAATGCTGCTGCAGCAAAGCTCAAGACAACTGATGGAGTTACAACTCCTGTTTACAACGAATGGGGAAATGCTGACTGGCTCGGATACTTCTCATGGTTGTACTCAATGGGTGGCTCACTCTATGACGCGACCTGTAAGGTCACGATCAACAATGCTAAGGGCGTTGCAGCTCTTACCCAGTACAAGAAGCTCTACTCTGATTTCGGCGCACCAAAGCCTGGTGTAGCTGACTGGAGCATGAACGACAATATCAAGAAGGGTACATACGGCATCGGCTTCTCTGGCAACTTCCAGGCAAGCGGCTATTACACCTACTTCAAGGACTACAAGGACTGGACAGTTGCTCCAGTACCTGCTGCACCAGGATCTAAGAGCGTTGCATTTATTGGTGGCCGCGGAATCTCAGTAATGGGTTACGCATCTAAGTCACAGCAAGCACTCTCAGCTAAGTTCATCAAGACTCTCTACGACCGTAGCGTTGTACGTCAGATGAACCTTGTCGGAGCTGCTCAGAATGCAATCTTCTTGTCTCCAGTGATCAGCAACGCTGACACTATTGATGCATATCCAGCATCTGTGCTTGCAACAATCAAGAGCCAGTTGAAGGATGCACAAGGTCCTCCAAACTGTAACGGTTGGGAAGATTCACAAGCTGGCGTAACAACAGCTATTCAGAGCTTCCTATTTGGATCAGCTACTGCACAAGCAGCTCTCAATGAGGCTGCTGGCGTAATGAAGTCCAAGCTCTAAAAAGCAATCCCCTAGGTAGGTGCGTGGGTAGGGATTTATCCCTACCCACGCACTTCTAGAAATAGAATTTAAACAAGCAAAAACGGCGAAGGGTGAGGTAAAGGTGACGCAACTATTAACGCGTTCCAAGGCCGATGGAGTCAGTCGCAAGACTGGATTCAGACGCTTCAGTGAAGCAGGAGTTGCGACCTATTTGATGCTCGCCCCGTTTGCCATTCTCTTTATCGTCTTTAGTATTTATCCCGTCCTATCAAGTTTGCGCTTGTCATTTATGCGCTACAACGCAATCTGTAATCCAGATCAGGCCCCATGTGGCAGCGTTGGTTTTGGAAACTATGCACAATTAATTTTTCATGATGATCGCTTTCACAAAGCACTTTCCAATACTGGGCTCTATGTCATTGGCGCTGTGTCCCTTGGCATGCTCGCCTCGCTTGCGCTGGCACTTGCTCTGCAAGAAGATACGCGCGCCAATCGAGTCTTGCGCGTAATTTTCTTCCTCCCCTCAGTGACCTCAGGAATCGCGGTCGTCCTCGTATGGGGTTGGGTTTTCCGGGGCGATCAAGTAGGCCTACTCAATGCCTTCCTAAATATCTTCGGCATCGCTCCCATCGAATGGCTGGCTACCACCTGGATGGCTATCCCAATTTTGATTTTCATGTCGGTATGGGGCGGGGCTGGCTTTGGAATGATTTTATTCCTTGCTGGGCTTAACTCTATTCCAGCGATGTACTACGAGGCAGCTGTAATTGACGGCGCAGGTCCTCGCCAAAGATTTAGATACATTACATTGCCACTTCTGAGGCCCGTGATGGTCTACGTCGCAATCACCGGCATCATTGGCGCGTTTCAAATCTTTGAAGGCGTCTATCTGCTCTTCCCCACCAGCGTTGGCTCTATTGGTGGTCTCCAAGATATGGCGCTGATGATTGTTCCTTATCTCTACGATGCAGGATTTAATAAATTTAGATTGGGATATGCCTCTGCAATTGCGTGGATTCTCTTTGCAATTATCTTCGTTGTCAGCATGATTAACCTCAAAATTTCACGTTCTTTGGAGGATCTCAAGTGACCAAGGATCTCACCAAGGCCGAAACAAAGCGTAACGATAAGCTCATGGAGCGAAGCGGCGCATTTACCAATCCATTTGAATCCAAGTCCAAGTCGGCAAAACTTCGCCGGATTCCGTTGTACCTACTGACGGTGGTCATGATTGCTCCGTACTACTGGATGATCACCTCATCATTTAAGTCAGTAAAAGAACTCCAGGAAGTTCCACCAACGTTTTTCCCCAAGAAGTGGATTACCGGAAACTACTACGACACAAATTACAACCCTGGCATGTTCCAACAAGATGTTTTGCAGGGGTTGTTTCAACGATATCCAGATTTAAAATTCGGATTCTTCAGATTCATTTTTAACAGTATCTTTGTCAATATCTCAATCACCGTGCTTACCCTATTTATCGGCTCTCTGGCAGCTTATGTAGTCAGTAAGCATCGTTTTAAGGGCAAGAGGATTATCTACCTCGTCATTATTGGATCCATGATGATTCCATGGCAAGTGGGGCTGATTCCAGGATTCTTGCTGATGGATTCATTTGGTTGGCTCAATACATTCTGGGCCTACATCGTCCCGGCACTTCCGAAAGCCTTCATTGTCTTCTTCCTTACTCAGTACCTTTCTTCTATCCCGGATGAACTCGTGGAAGCTGCCAGAATCGATGGCGCCTCTGAATATACGATTTACTTCCGAATCATCTTGCCGTTGCTCAAGCCAGCCTTGATTGCGATGATGATTTTTACTGCAATCGGCGAGTGGAATAACTTCTTGTGGCCGCTCATTATTACCACGAGTCAAGATATGGCAACGCTTCCAGTGGCACTTGCCAACTTGAGAAACTCTGGTGCTGGAAATATTGGTACCCAGGGCATCATTATGGCTGCCTCATTGATTACTAGTATCCCAACAATTGCGCTTTATTTTGCAACCCAAAAGCACTTCATTCGCGGAATCGCACTCTCTGGATTGAAATAATGTTTCACTCCAGGCGTTTTTCAATCAGATTGGCTACGGTCATATCGCTATTTGCGGCAACTTTGATTGCGCCAACACAAACACAAGCAGCCAGTGAGCCACTCGTTGAAGTTGTCTCACTTGGCTCCCCCACCACTCCGGTCATTCTCTCAGTCAACGGCCTGCCACAAGCCTCCAACAATTTTGATAGGGATCAAGCGCTGGTGACTGCGCGCTTGACGCGTCCAGATAATTCAGTGATTTCTGTTGATGGCTACTGGTATCAGGATTACAAGCTTCAAAATATCAATGGCAACCGAAACATTATGAAGGTCGGAGATCCACATTGGCGGATGGCATTTTCATCTACCGTGCCTGGTCGTTACTCGCTAGAAATTCTCGCCACCATCAAGAGCGAAAAGTACACAATGCCGCTCTATACAGTGGAGACTAGCTATTCAGTTTTGCCAAAGATAAAGACTGAAGGAAAGTCATTTAAGCGCGGAGATAAACCCTTTATTCCGATTGCCTACAACATCGCATGGGCTGGACGCTTTGAAGAAGTTGAACGTTATGACCGTTGGTTCTCTCAGGCCTCTAAAGCTGGCGTCAATGTCGCCCGTGTTTGGATGGCCTCTTGGTCACTTGGTATTGAATGGACCGATACCGGCCTAGGTGATTACACCAAGCGTCTGGATCGAGCCTGGTTGTTAGATCAAGTTTTCTTACTAGGCGCTAAGTACGGAATCGGAATCAATCTCGTATTTATCAATCATGGTGCGTTCAGTGTTTCTACCAACCCTGAGTGGTACTCAAATCCATTTTCAAAAGAGAATGGCGGACCACTTGCATCCGCAGGTGAATTTGCAACAAGTGAGATTGCCTGGAAATTCTGGGAGCGCAGGTTGCGTTACATAGTTGCTCGATACAGTGCTTACCCATCGCTTATGACATGGGAATATTGGAATGAAGTCAACTACACCCCGATTACTTCAGCAGATCTGAAGAATTGGATAATCAAATCCAATAAGGTCCTAGATGAAACTGACCCATATCGAACGCTGCGCACGAACTCATGGTCATCAGGTGCTAGCCAGCAAGATTGGAGCGACCTTGATTATGCGGTAACGCACGTCTATGACCCGAGCGATCCGATTAAATCACTGACTGTCCAAGCTGAAGCCCTCAGGGCAGTAGTCACCAACAAACCAATTCTTGTTGGCGAAATGGGATCAGGTACCGTCAGCGAAGATCCATTCTCAGATCCCCGCGGACTACATCTTCATAACTCACAGTGGGCCGCTACCTTTGTTGGTTTTGCTGGACCTGCCTCTTATTGGTGGTGGGATAACTACATCGAACCGCTCGGCCTTTGGGGTCATACAAAGGGTCTTAATATTCTTACTAAAGATCTTGATCCCGCCTCGATGCAAGTCGGACGCGTTTACGGACTGGCTGCAACATCTATCTTGACTCTTAACTCGCAGAATTCAGTCATCGGCTGGGTGCGACACAACAACTTTGACCGTTCCGCAAAAACTCAGTTATTACTTGAAGCAGCTATAGAGGCTCTTAAGACAAAGAAGAAAATAAACACCAATTTTCCTGATCCAGTATCAAAGGGTGGCACGATTCTCGTTCCAGTCGCGCAACCGGGAAGCTATAGGGTGAGTTTTCTGAACACATTCACCGGCGCTACAATTCGCGTGCAAACCATCAAAAGCGCAACAACTACCCTGAAGATTGTGGTTCCGAAATTTACAGGTGACATCGCTTTTAGAATTGACCAGGTGTAATTCTCATGACTCTTAAAGATTTGAGTTCTTCACAAGATTCAGTCAATGTCATCGCTCATCCGACGCTCGCTGATGTAGCCGCTATCTCTGGTGTCAGCATCAAAACCGCATCACGCGTCATGAATGGTTCTAGCCAGGTTTCCGGTGATACCGCAGAACGAGTAAAGAAGGCTGCAAATCTAGTTGGCTATCGCTCCAACCGAATTGCCCGAGAACTCCGAGTTGGTTCACTGAGCAATCTTGTAGGCATGGTCATTTCAGATCTATCAAACCCGTTCTATGCAGGATTAGCAGCTGGTGCTGAAGAGCGACTCGCCGAAGAAGGCCTCGACCTCATTCTTGCAACAGCGCGCGATGATGGCGAGCGAGAGCGCAACTTGATTGAATCGCTCTTAGAGCGTCGTGTCCGGGGTCTCATTATCGTTCCATCTGGTGAGGACTACAGTCACTTGCACCAAGAGCGTAAACGTGGATTCTCATTTGTCTTCGCGGACCGTGTCGCTCCTTATCTAGATGCTGATTCAGTTACGGTAGATAACCGCGGCGGAATTACCGTCTGCCTTGATTACTTGCTGAGCCAAGATTGCAAGAAAATTGCAGTCATTGCTGACAACATCAGTATCTGGACAGCATCTGAACGCGTTGAGGCATTTAAGCAAGCGATCTTAAGTCGACGTGTTGATTCAAAAGACACTCACATCATTACCAATATTCACACATCCGAAGAGGCGGCTCTAGCAACGATGGCACTTCTTAAGGCTAATCCCGATATCGACGGAATCATTGCAACCAATGATGTGATTGCTTTAGGGGTAGGCCAGACGGTTAGCGCCATCTCCCCTAAGGTCAAAGTTGTGAGCTTTGACCTCTTCGCCACCGCTAACTTGCTGGGCATTAAGACTCTCAACCACGATCCACGTCGCATTGGCAGAGTCTCCGCTGAATTATTGCTACGTCGATTTGAAAATCCCTTTGACACCAATTACTCCTCTGAAATCCTAAAAATTGAGCTTAACGATGCAACCCTCCCCCAGAAAGGTGTTGGAAACAGTGACTAGGTATGCAATTGGCATAGATATCGGGGCAACCAAAGTTGCTATAGCAACGGTTTCGGAAGATTTCAGAGTCCTGCGCAAACATGAGGTCAGCACTCAAGTAGCAAGCGGTGAGATTCTCTGGGAGAGCATTAAAGATGTCACATCAAGCTTTATCAATGAATCTACCGGAGAGCTTCTAGGAATCGGAATCGGATCTGCCGCACCCCTGGATGTGCGCACTGGGTGCTTGAGTCCAGTAAATATTCCGATCTGGAGAGATTTCCCAATTGTTGCTAACTTCACAGAGCTATCTCAGGGAACTCAGGTTATTTTGCACGGTGACGCCCTTGCTCTTGCACATGCCGAAAACAAATTAGGAGCAGGTAAAGGTTTTAGGAACATGCTCGGCATGGTCGTCTCTACTGGTGTCGGTGGAGGGCTGATTATTGATGGAAAGATCTTTACTGGTGACTCCGGAAATTCTTTCTTTATCGGTCATCATTCAATTAACTTCGAAGGACGCCTCTGTGTTTGCGGACGGCGCGGATGCTTAGAAGCGTACTCAAGTGGGCCACAAATGGTCGCTATTGCAATTGAGAACGGCTGGAAGTCAACTGGTGAAACATTTATCGACCTAGCCCAATCTGCTCGCAATGGTGATGCAATCGCAATTGATGCTATTTCTCAGGGAACTCATGCTCTGGCGCGAGGAATCGTAAACATGGTGGGTTCATTGGATATCAACCATGTAGTAATTGGCGGTGGAGTTGTTCAATCAGGAGATATTTTCTGGAAGCCACTTGAAGCACATATGAAGAACGAATCAAAGGCGATTGAGTTCCTCAAAGATGTTCAGCTACACAAAGCTGAACTTGAGAGAGATGCGGGCGTGCTAGGTGCAGCGCTTGCAATCCTAGGATAGGGAGAGCAATGGAACTCGAGAAATCAGAACGTCCTTGGGGGCGCTATGAGGTTCTGCAGGAAAGTCACAGCCACAAAGTCAAATGCATCTGGGTTCTTCCAGGAAAGCGCCTTTCATACCAGCGCCATCAAAAGCGTGCAGAGCACTGGTTTATCGTTGCTGGTACCGCGCTCGTAACTATCGATGGCGTCGATCGCACTTTAGGCGCTGGCGATACCGTGGATTTTGCAATTGGCGTGCTTCATAGAATTGCAAATGTTGGCAGTGACGAAGTTGTCTTTGTCGAAGTTCAAACTGGTACCTATTTTGGTGAAGATGATATCGAGCGAGTAGAGGATGACTTTG
>Ga0164292_10003690_pt1 | contig 12503 bp, 8 predicted proteins | sample GEODES117metaG_FD_111486 | JGI IMG/M metagenome (GOLD analysis project Ga0164292, IMG submission 111486) | Eutrophic lake water microbial communities from Lake Mendota, Wisconsin, USA - GEODES117 metaG | ecosystem: Environmental > Aquatic > Freshwater > Lake | place: USA: Lake Mendota, Wisconsin... | reverse complement strand
TTTCTGTTACGAGGTATGTCTTACCCTAGGTAGCCTTTATCAAGCTGCCAATGCGAACTGTGAGTCGTTTGCGGTTACTTTTTTTGCTTCTACGACCGAGTTACCCCAATCCTAACGGCTTCTGCTTTGCCGAGCTGTCCACTAATTTACTTGTTGCCCTGTCGAATCTATATCAGGCCCATCATAAAGAAACTAACTTGTCATTTCATTAAAAATAAAAAGCATAATAACAATTAGTACTATCCATTTGCTAAAATTATCCATTATATTCCTTTATGGTGGACCTGGGGGGATTCGCACCCCCGTCCAGAACACTTTTCTCTTTGCTTCATACAGCAATAACTTCAATTGTATTTAGTGTAATATGTATTGTATGACGTTCTTTTAACTAACTTAAATCCATATTTGTACATATGCTCTGCAACTGACATTGGTGCTTCTGTACATAATAATTTTAAATTAGGAAATTGATCCCATTCAATTGATTCTATTAACGCTAAATCTAAACCTTCTACATCGGTAATGATGTATGAAAAATCATTACCCATCTTATTTAAGAAATCTTGAAAACTCAATGTGTTTGCTAAAATAGTAAACTGTTTTGATTTCTTAATACTATTACTAATGTCAGGAGTGTCTACCCATAATTGGTCAAAACTCGAAATACTAGATCGACCTAATGCTAAATGAAATTCACTTATTTTACTCTCTAGTGTAATACCACCATTAAAAATAGTTACATTGTCAGATAGATTATCTTCATCAACACATTTAATTAACTCTACACATGCATGCGGATCTGGTTCACACAACACACCGTGCCATCCTGATTGTAATAACTCCCAACTCGGTGATAACAAATTATGTGACATTTTTGCACTGTTACTACCAATCTCTAAAAATCTTTTAACTTCACAATCTTTAAGAAAATTATGAACTATTTCAGATTCAGTTTCATCAGTAATAGCTGTTAGTCTGTTAAGTGCAGGCCAGTGTCGATTTTTGATAATCTCATCATATGTCATGTTTTGTATTTCTTATCAAAATAACTTCTTAGCCAAGGCCAATCATAACTCAACTTCAACTTTTCCATATCACCGTCGACACTATCATAATATTCAATAGCATCTAATGCGCCATCAATACTAAACTGACCATAATCTCCATCACCAATAGTAGACCATGCTAGTAATCGTTCAACTGAAATTGCATCATCTGGTTTTGCAACCACTGTAGCCTTTAACTTCAATGCTTCACGGAAACTAGTACGCCATGTACTCCATTCATCAGTATTGTACATCGCTACACCACTTAACATATCAACAACTTCATGTTCATCGTCAAGTGTAAAGTCAAGACCTCTACCACTATTAGATAATGTAATCTTCTTGTTGTATGCAATCATAGCTTGATGACCGTATTCAAGCAAGTTTACAGGATTTTTTGCATTAAAGATGTAGTGTTTGGGTACCTGCAATCTATCAGGTTGCCATGTCCAATCAAATTTGATATCTACACGCAACTTAGCAAATACAGTAAACATCCAAGGTGTTTCACTTGCTTCTGCTGCCGCATGATAGGCAGCAACACGACCATTCACCCCATCAACTCTAACAACACGATTAGGTAGTCCTTTAGTCACTTTCATTAAATGTTCATAGTTCTCGTCAGCACCAGTTTCACCGTTGCTTAGGAAGACTATATCCAGTGGCTTTGACTTAATCAATTTGTTTGAACGACTAATGTACGGGTAATCATACAACTCACGCTCGACATATTTCTTAGCTTCTTTAGGCACAGTAATTGCTGTGCCACCTGTGCTATGAATAATAATGTTTTTAGTGCTAGGAGTCCATAGACTCATTGGCTCATTGTCAGTTACTACTATTTCTTTGTTGTCAACCGAGAGAATCGTAGCATAAGGCCAATTATAATCAAAATCGCTAATAGAGACATGTGTATCACTTTCATTAATAAAAATTGGGGCAGGTAGTCGTTTAACTCTTTGGTGACCATTGTAGTTAACCTTTTCATAATCTTCTAACATCAACATATCATCAACTAGACTACGCAACTTGTTAATATTAACTAAGAAGGTGTCCCCAAACTTTTGTTTATCACTAGGGAATACATGCAATTGTTCTTTGGCATACGGATCACATACATAACTAAAGTCAAAGTTTTCATAATCACATATTGAGCTTGCTATCCAAATGTAATGCTCATTCTTAGTTGGCAATGTAGTTAATATTTGTTTAAATGTTTTTAAATAGCTATGAGCATACTTTACCGTAGTTACAGTTCTACCTAGTGCTTTATTTTGCAACAATTCAACTACTGATTTCGTTTCATCATTACCTTGGTCAATCAATACAATGTCATACAATGATCCTGAAGCAATTGCACGTTTATCTTTTACAAAATTAAGAACATTTAGATGTTCAATTACTTTAACATACTTTGTATCTTCTTTAAATGTATTACGATTTACTAGATATGTATTTCCCCAATGCGTCCATTGTGTTCCGAATACATGTATCATACGCATCTGCCATGGATTAGGATTGTAGTTAAATGAAAACTCTGTGTAATCTACTTCACTGCTTAATACCCAAAACAAATCTTCATCACTCTTTGTAGTACAACGTGCGATTGTATCTACCCACGAATTTAAATAACGAGTTTTTTGTAGTTGGGGATACTGTAGTTTTAATTTGTCAAAACGTTGTTGACTTTCACTATTGCCCCTATCCACAAAGAACATAGGACGTTCTACAACTTTATCAATAACTATTTCTTGCTCTGCTTCTACGATAACAGTATCATCAACAATGCGTGTACTAGTATCATAGTCAATATTGATTGTTTCTTTTGCATCAGGCACTGTGTAAACAGGCCCATCATCACCCCATTCATAGATTGAAGCAACAGCAGATGGACTAGGTCTCCAACTAAAATCAAATGTCTTTAAGTCTAATTGATTACGCACAGTCCAGTTAGTCATGTTAACTTGAGTAGTTGCTATTAAGTTATTCATAAACTTGTATTCGGTAGCACCTTCAACTGTGTATATGACTGTGGGTTCTGACTCAGCATCATTCCATTTGTTACCCCAAACATAAATGTATGCAGGCTCACGTGGATCGGGTCTCCAACTAAAATCAAACTTAGTAACTGGAATTAAAATATTCCATTGCTTCTCTTTATTAGTCTGACTAGCAGTAGCAACTTCTTCCATGTACTTAACATCTGTCGCACCCGGTACAGTGTAGATTACAGTAGGTTCTAGCTCACAATTATTCCATTGATTTCCCCATATGTATTTGTACGGAGGACTATCGGGATGTGGTCTCCAACTGTAATCAAAGTTGTCAACAGGTATTAATGTTTCCCAATTGTCTTTAGTAGCACTAACTGTAGCTATCATATCCGGCGGATAATAAATGTACTTACGTTCTGTTGCACCCGGTACATGATATTCTACTGTAGGTTCTGTGATTGCATCAAACCATTGATTGCCGAATACATAAATGTAGGGTTCTTCTGTACTATCTGGATGCCAGCTGTAATCAAATTTATCAATAGGTATTAATATTTTCCAATTAGGATCTTTACTATCAGGTAAGTGTTTAGCTATTAGTACATCAACATACTTTGTATCTGTTGCATCGGGAACTATTAGTTTGGGACCATGTGTCTTTTGCCATTGCGTACCAAATTGATAGATGTATGGTTTATCTTCAACATCTGGATGCCAACTGAAGTCAAATTTAGTTACATCTACATCCGCTGGTATTACCCAATTAGTTCTATCTTGTTTTAACGTTGCCTTCGGTCCATCAATGTATTTGATTTCGGTTGCACCTTCAACTACATAACGAGGTCCACCATTTCTATTCCACTGACTAGGGAACTGATAGATATATGGATCTTCTGTACTATCTGGGTGCCAACTAAAATCAAAACTATCAATATTAGTTGGTATTTGCCAATTATCTTTATTAGGTAAATGTTTAGCTTTTAATACATCTACATATTTTGTATCTGTTGCGCCAGGTACAATCAATTTAGGACCATGAGTCTTTTGCCATTGAGTACCAAATTGATAGATGTAGGGCTTATCTTCTACATCTGGATGCCAACTAAAATCAAAATCAGTTACATCTACTTCAGGTGGTATCACCCAGTTAGTTCTATCTTGTTTTAATGTTGCTTTAGGCCCGTCAATGTATTTGATTTCAGTTGCCCCCTCAACTACATATCTCGGTCCACCATTTCTGTTCCATTGACTAGGAAACTGATAGATATATGGATCTTCTGTACTATCTGGGTGCCAGCTGTAATCAAACTCAATTACATTAGAAGGTATCTCCCAATTATCTTTGTTAGGTAAACGGGTAGCTTTAACAATATCCATGTACTTGACTGGAGTATCAGGAGTACAGCCAGGTGCAGTAAACATAGGTCCACTAGTCTTTTGCCATTGTGTACCAAATTGATAAATCAAAGGTTCATGCATAACATCTGGATGCCAGCTAAAGTCAAAGTTATCCATATCAATCAAACTAGCATCAGCTACATGCCAATGTGTCATATCTTTGACTGCCGTAGCTATCGGAAATTCAACATACTTTACTTCAGTTGCGCCTTCAACTACAAATCTAGGGCCGCCATTTCTATTCCATTGATTACCAAATTGATAGATGTATGGTTCTTCTGTACTGTCAGGGTGCCAACTAAAGTCAAAAGCTTTTTGGTCTATGTTCTTGGGTACTAACCAATTGTTAAATTGCCATGGCACAACTTTTGCTTTGAGCGAATCAATGTATTTGATTTCTGTTGCACCTTCAACGATGTATCTAGGACCATCTGTCTTTTGCCATTGTGTTCCGAACTGATAGATAAAGGGAGGGTCATACTTTGATAAGTCAGGTTCCCAACTGTAGTCAAAACTTCCATGCTCAACGGGTCCAGGTACTTCCCAATTATCCATACATTGTTTACGTTTAACACGATCTTCCATGTACTTGTATTCAGTTGCACCTTCTACTGTGTGCTTAACACTAACTTTGAATTCAGGTTTATTCCATTGATTACCCCACACATAAATGTAAGGTGGTGATAAAGGATCAGGCACCCATGACAAGTCAAATGAATCTAATTCTATTTCTTCAAAGAACTCAAACGCATGTGGCTTTGCAGCCAATTTAGGTACAATGTTTTCTATGTACTTGCGTTCAGTTGCACCCGGTACATGAAACTCAATCGTAGGCATTACGATTGCAGGGTACTGTGTATTACCAAATACATAAATGTAAGGAGGACTAGTTGGATCTGGTCTCCAACTGTAATCAAAATTTTCACATTCATGTATGATGTTAAACAACATTGGCATAGCTAACAAATGTGCAATAATGTCTGTTACATGTTTCTTTTCCGTTGCACCCGGCACGTGATATTCAACTGTAGGCATAATAGTGCCAGAATACCATTCATTACCAAACACATAAATGTAAGGCGGGTCAGTGGGGTCTGGATGCCATTTAAAATCAAACTTACTTTTGTCGATGTATTCAATAATTTTCCAATTACTAACTACCTCATCTTTCATTGGGATAGGGTCTACATCATTACGATAGAGTGTGATTTCACTTTCTTCACTAGAACATAACCACGTACCGCTATCTTTTTGATAGCTACTGGGCCATACGTTGTTGTGCTCGGTAGCCCACACATCTTCATCAGGGAGAAAGTCAAAGTCCCAATCCCAATCAAAGTTTTTGTAATCACAAAATTCATTTATGATCCAAAAATGCTCAGTTGTGGATTGTCTTCTAGCGTCAGCTAAATCAGTTGCAAATTTTTCTCTGGGGTGAGCGTTGGGTTTATTACCGTAATAAAATACATCTCGTAGCATTACATTACTTAGTCATTCAACTTAATGCTTTTTATTTTTTCAGTTAATTCGTCAGCTAGTTCTACATTTCTTTGTGTAGTCATGTGATTATTTGTCCAACTGTCCCAGTCAGATGTAATTTTGGGTTGTTCAAAAATACCGGTAGTACGAGCACGTTCAACAATACCAGGATTAGATGTTTCCATACACCAAGTGTTCAATGGAATATCAAACACATTGCCTTGCAATACAGATGATTCTTCAAATGAATCATTTAGACAACAAATATGAAATACTTTTTTATTTTTTAGTAATTCATTTAATTCTTTAAACCAACTTGACATTGCCCATCGTTGTACACCTTCGTCATACAAATAATTGTAGTACACATGTTTAATGTTCTTTACTCGCCCCGGTGGTAATAATAAATTTGTATTAAAATCACGTATTCTTTCAGTGTTAGGAGAAATACTTAAATATGGATGCAATATTCTACTAGGTGAGGTATGACAGAAAACAAAATATTCTGTCTGATTAAACCCAGGAGCATTTATGTAATCAAGTAAAGCTAATCTAACAGGCCACCAACCTCGTCCTGGAAATCCTTTCCCCCTCAGAGGCATATTTAAATTGTTTGCTAATCTAAGAGGCCAATCAGTTGCTTCTGTCCTCTCTGCACAAAAACTATCACCGGAAATGTAAATCACGATATTACTTTGACTCCATACAATTGCTCAAATCTGTCTGCATCTTCTCTATTGTTGACCATTGGTTCCCCTCGTATGTTCAATGATGTATTCAGTAGCATTGGGCATCCGGTTAACACATACCATTTCTCTAATAGTTCTCGTATTCCGGAGCCATCTTTTGGTACAGTCTGGACCCTACTAGTACCGTCGTGATGAACGATAGCAGGAAATAACTGAGTATGCCTACAGCGAGCGATGACTTGCATATACCTACTGTTGCTGAAGCCACGAGGCATATCAAAATACATATCAGCATACTCCTCCAGAATGACCGGAGCAAAGGGTCTGAACTTCTGTCTGCGTTTAATTTCATTTACTTTATCCTTTATTTCTGTTCCTCTTGGGTCTGCAAGTAAGCTACGATTGCCCAATGCTCTTGGTCCAAATTCTGCTCTACCACTTGCGACCCCTACTATCTTATCAGTAATCAAATAATCAATAATACGATTAGTAGGGTAAGGGCCACTAATATCATAGCCAAGAAAAGCATTAGTCCAGTTGACACGTTTGCCGTAACCAAGGCAAGCCGCTCCAAGACTAGAACCAGCATCGCCAGGATTAGGCATAATCCAAATGTTGTCATAAAAATTTCCTAATAATCTATTCGCTAAACAGTTTAATGCTACACCGCCGCCATACACTAAATTCTTACTACCACCTAAACTTTTTGCTTTACTAATAATATTAGTGATTAATTGTTCTGCAATTAGTTGTGTACTATGTGCAATGTCCATATTATCAATACCTTCTAAGAAATTGTCAGGTACACCTATTTGTAAGTTGTCTTTAAAAGTAATATGTTTGAATGACTTAACTAATGCATTGGACATTTCTTTTAGTGATGTTGTACTACCATATGCAGCCATACCCATCAATATGTATTCTTCATCTAACGGGCGCAACCCAACTCTTTTAGTCATTGCTGAATAGAATAGGCCAATACTGTCTGGATAACTTTGTCCCCATAACTTTTTGTACTTGGCTATTCCGTTCTTATCGTAGTAAGCATTGTAAATGCTAACAGTGTCAAACTCACCAATAGCATCAATAACAACTACTGTAGCATCATCATAAGGACTTGTTTGAAACCCTGCTGCCGCATGACTTAAGTGATGCCCGTGGGTATGAATCTTTTTCTTGCGACCATCTTCTATTTGATGCATGTATCTAGTGCCAATAATCTCCCTAGCTGATAGATTAGCTAGTACTGGCTTCTCACCACTACGCAATTGACGCAAATACTTTAATAACGGACGTTCATAATAATGAGTGTCAATGTCACGTGAGGTTGCATAACTCAACGCATCATTGACAATATCCATACATAAATGTTTTGTATGCTTATGTTTATTGTAACGTTCGCTATGTCCGGCAAATAAAATATTACCACTGTCATCTAGCAAGGTGACTGACGCATCATGGAATCCTGCACTTATTCCTATGTAATTCATTTAATGTACTCTACAATTTCATTAGCCCACTTTAGATGATGCTTAGGTCCTGGATGTAGCTTGTCTCTTGCAAAGTCATCTTGTAACTCAACTAAACTAGTCCAACCCGGTAACAATACACCATCATTAAATTTCATGTATGTCATAAACTCGTAAGTGTCATTACACCATGATGAAAAATATGTTTTGATTCCTGCTTGTACACCTAATTCTTCAATCAAGTAAATACTATCTTTAAATGTTTTTAACATTTCTTCATCAGTAATTGCTGTGTAAATTAATTTACCATCTACTTCAAAGTTAGTTTCTAATCTACTTTTGTAGTTAGGTATTAATGGTACTAACTCTACTTCATCTGCGTGTTTACTTTTCGCCGCAATTTGTAATCTATGAAAAGGTGGCAATAAGAATATTGCATGTTTCATCTTAACGTGCTTAATCAACAATGCAAACGTGTCCGCAATGCTTTTAACATTGGATGCAGGCTGACCAAAATTGTAAGCACTTAGGTTCAATTGCTTAGATAGAATATCATGCCACAACATGTTAATCGGCAATGCTTGTCCAAACGTAAAACTACAACCAAATGCCGCCAAGTCTACATTATTTGGTAATGTAGATCCACGTAATCCTAGCTCTGATATTGTGTAATCAAAGTCTTCATATTCCCATGATTCGTAATTAAAAAACTCTGCAGGACTAAAGTGTTTAACCTGAGTCACATCAGTAACCATAAGGTCTTGCCTAGTCGTAACTACAGTTAGTTTTTTAATATCGTTTATTGACGATGGCTTAAAGAAGTTAGTTTTGGCTAAGTTCTTTAGCCCTTCGGTAATAATCATTTGTAAATAAAAGGATCTCGTTCTTTTAATTCTTTCATACGCTTACGATAGCGTATTTCCATCATTATTTTCTCATAAATGCGTTTAATCCAGCCCATAGTATTCTCCTATTGTTCTGTATTTATGTACCGATGTGTTTGCCGTAATTTACTGGCTTGTTTCTACGAACAGTGTATTGCTCAAAGAATACATCGCTATCTTTGCGTAATTCAGCTTGGTTCTCTGGAACTAATTCCGGATTCAGAAACGTAATTAATCTATTGCAATGCTCATGTTCAACTTCAAGTAAATCGTCTTTGATTTCTTCAAACAACTTCTTGTACTTTTCCGTGTAGAAAATACGTTCTTCTTTAGTTAAACAATCTAAACTTTGAAATCTAGGTTTATCAACCATGTTAATAGATATGTAAGGCTTGATTCTAGTTGTACTACGCAATTCAATAATATCCCTGTACAATTGATCCAACGTTTGTAATGATATTGCACTGCATGTTGTGCTTACTGAGGCTTCTTCAACTGTGCTGTTACATAACAATTTCATGTTACCCAACCATTCATTGTAATCCATACCCTCACGAATAAACTCAGCTACACCGCCTGCACTTTCATTACTTACATTAATACGTACATGCTTTAGTTTAGCAATCTTGTCTAAGAATCGTTCCATAACAACAGGCTTCTGGCACAAATTAGTATGTACCACACATTCTACTTCAGGATTTCTATCTGTCATCATCTTAAACACACGGAATACTTCTTCGTGCATTAATGGTTCACCCCCTGATACACGAATGGATTCTAATGAATCTGTAACTGAGTCAAACCACTCCCAGAACAAGTTCATGTCAGGTGGTTTAATCATCTCATTCATTTCATTAATGTCTTTTTGATAATGCCTACGGTCATCTGTCACAATACTGTGATAGACACCGTTCTGTTTAATGTCATTCATCCAGCTTGTACTAAATTGAGGACTGCAATAGCTACATGCTAAGTTGCATGTATTTTGAAATGCTAACTCTAATGCTTTGGGTTTAAACACATACTTAGGGTCTAAGTAGTTTTCTAAAGGCAAATGGTCTTTGAAACTCATACTCTTGCGTGTTCTATCACTACGTAAGTTTAAGTTCTCAAAGTTCCAGCAACTGTTACATGCTGTTGGCTGACCACCTGCTAACATTTCTTTTTGATGTTCACGTTTTTCTGCAGGGTTGTAGAATGTATCAACTGTGTCACCTACTTGTAAGAAAGGGGTGTAATGGCAGCTTGCTATTTTACCCGAGTAAACCCATATACTTGCTTCGTGAAACTTAGCTAAACACATTGTAGGGCTAAGTTGATTTCTAATCTCAATTATTTTTTCGTATTTCATCCAAGATATCCGGTAATATCATAAGGTGGGTAGACCTTATTATCAAATTCATAACCCTGTTCTCTCATCCATTCACGCATATCATTGTGTTCCGGGAACACATCAAAGAAGCTTTCTTCTCTTAAGTAATCTAAACGTGAAACAATTCTGTGAAACGGCTTTGCAGGGAATTCAGGCTCATACTCACCTGTATCCATAAACTTAATAGCTGATTCAAATGCATTGATTGTATGTCCAGTAGCACGTTTACTTTTCATCCATACAATATGTTCTTCAAACGCTTGTGTAATCTTTTCTTTTTTCCAATTAGGAACGTTCTTTAGTGCAAAATAGATAGGGCCATGTAACTCACTAATCAATACTTGATTAACATTGACTAATCCTTCTTCTACCCACTCTTTGTGAAAGTCTAAGAAGTTAAACGCATTAGGCCAGCTTAATGTGCAACTAATATTGAATCGCACATGTGGTACTTCTTCTATCATACGTCTTCTGTTAGCAACTGTTTCTTTCCATACTGTGCCTTTACGCCAGTATGCCGCTTTGTCATGGCTTGCATCTAAACTAGCATTGACCATAACATTTTTTAGCTTCTTCCAATAGTCAATCACATCCCATCTGCCCAAGCTTAACTTACTAAAGTTAGTATTGTATTTGATTTGTACATCTGTGTTACCACATTCAACTAATTTCTCAATGGTCATGTAGTGTTCTTTTTGCATCATGGGTTCTCCACCAGCAAAGTACAACTCTTTCAAGTATGGAAGATGAGGAACAATCTCGTCAAATGCTTGTTCTTCTGTTTTACCCGGGAACTGGAACTCGTTATCTGTTTTGTCATCTTCTGGTTTGTCATAGATTTTTCTATGTTCCATAATCAATGATGTGCTGAAACGAGGACCGCATGTTCTGCACCCAAAGTTACACAGATTATTAAAACGAACGTCCATGTAATAAAGTTTGTGGTCTTCAACCGTACCATCTATTTTAGTAGAAGCAACTACTTCACTAATTTCTTCATCTTGTTTGAAGTATTCATCATTAAACCAAGACTTGTAAGCGGTGTTGTTATCTTTACATCTAAAACATTCTTCACGTTCAACTCCGTTCAACATATCTAAACGCAATTGTTTAGTTCTATCGTTGTTCCATATTTCGCTTAATGTTTCTTCTTTAAGACTTCCAATATCATATCTATGGTCGTATGCACAGCAAGGTTTTACATCACCTGGAGGTCCTACATATTGATGCATCCATGGCAGGACACAGAAAGTTTTACTTTCTAGTGCTTTCTGTTTTGGATTCCATTCACTCATCTATCACCCAATGAACTTGGCATTAAAGTTAATAGCGTGTGTAGGGTAAACATCAGGGCCGAATTCATACCCCTTTTCTTTTAAGTATTCACGCAAGTCTTCATGCTCAGGGAATGTAGCAAAGAATTCTTCATTTCTAATGCGATCCAACCGATTAGTAATCCAGTGGAACTGTTCTGCTGGAAATTCTTCATCTACACGATTAATATCTGTGTACATGAATCCAATAACTGATTCAAACTTAAAAATAGTTGAATGTGCGGCATGATTCTCTTTGCACCATTCAACGTGCTCACGTATTGCTACTTCAATTTTCTTTTTCTTCCAATCAGGCAAGTTCTTTAGTGAATAGTACAAAGGCCCATCTAGCTCATTCAATAGAATATCATCAATACGGATTAATCCTTCTGTAGCCCATTCTTTGTGAAAATCTAATACGTTAAAGATGTTAGGCCAGCCTAGTGTAGAACTGATTCTGAAAATAACGTGCGGGCATTCTTCTAACAAACGTTTTCTATTGGCTATTGTTTCTTGCCACACTGTGCCTTTGCGCCAATATTCTGCACGTTCATGGCTTGCATCTAAACTAGCATTGACTGTGACATATCTAAACTTCTTCCAGTATTCTACAACATCCCATTTATTCAATGTAAGCTTACTGAAGTTAGTATTGTAACGAATCTTTACTTGAGTATTGCCGCATTCTAGTAACTTCTCTAATGTCATGTAATGCTCTTTTTGCATCATAGGCTCACCACCTGCAAAGTAAACTTCTTTTAAATAAGGTAAGTGCGGTAACAATTCTTCATATGTCTGTTCTTCGGTTTTACCCGGGAACTGAAATCCGTCATCTCTATCTTCTTTTTCTTTTTTGTTG
>Ga0164292_10003688_pt1 | contig 12507 bp, 8 predicted proteins | sample GEODES117metaG_FD_111486 | JGI IMG/M metagenome (GOLD analysis project Ga0164292, IMG submission 111486) | Eutrophic lake water microbial communities from Lake Mendota, Wisconsin, USA - GEODES117 metaG | ecosystem: Environmental > Aquatic > Freshwater > Lake | place: USA: Lake Mendota, Wisconsin... | reverse complement strand
GGAGGATGGAAGCCTTTCAGTTGACCCTAATACTTTCGGTACATCAATAGGAGGATCATCTGCTAACGGAGGGATAAAGACTAGAGGAACTAAATCGTTGATGGAAAATCTCCAAGGAATGCTATCGGGTGAAATCCAGGATATACCTGACGAAGATGTTGAGGAGGAGGATGAAATGACCACGGTAGATGCTAGAAGGAAACTTCGAACAGAAATGGAGAAAAAGATTGAAAATAAGAAGGAATCTACTTCTAAATTAGATGACGATATACAGATTGGCGATGAACTATTTAATTAATAAATCGCATGAGAAGCAACAGAAAAAAGAAAAAACAGGTCGTTGGTACGAGCCCATTCGGTGGATTTCAGCCATCAGCTGGCAATGTACAGCCGGCCACTAATGTTTTTGGTACGCCAAAAACAAATACCACTAATCAGCAGCAGACTGAGCAGGAAAACACAAATGTATGGACAACGGAGAAAGTCGATGAGTTATTAAGACTTGTTGATGACGAGGGTCTGGATTTTAAGCAGATCTCCAACCCATTTTTTGATGGTAATCCAGAATACAAAGCTCCCAATGTAATCTGGGAATACAGCCCACAGGAGTTAGATGAAGTAAAGAAGTGTGCACAAAGCGCAGTCTACTTTGCTAAATATTGCCAGGTCATGACTGACGATGGCTTAAACTATATTAGACTTAGAGATTATCAGGTATCTGTGTTAAATCAGTACCAGAAAAATAGGTTCAATGTATTTTTGGCACCCAGACAGGTTGGTAAGTCCATCACATCATCTATTATTCTAGTTTGGTATCTATTATTCAATCACGACAAAAATGCCATGATATTGGCTAACGTCGGTGATACAGCTATAGAACTTATGGATAAGATTAAAGCGATCGTCAGAGGCCTTCCTTTTTTCCTTAAACCTGGGATGATAGTTAATAATGTAATGAAAATGCAATTCGATAATGGATGCAGAGCAATCGCAAAAACAACTACGAAAACATCAGCTATTGGTTTTACTATTCATTTTCTGTACATGGATGAGTTTGCACACATTCATCCTAACTTTATAGAATCATTCTTTAGATCAACTTATCCTACGGTTTCCTCATCAAAGGTATCCAGAATTATTATTACTTCAACACCTAACGGGATGAATAAATTCTACGAGATATATCAATCTGCTCTAGAGGGGGAAAACACATTTTACCCAATTAGAGTTGACTGGTGGCAAGTTCCCGGTAGAGATGAAAAATGGAAGCAAAATGAGATAGCTAACCTTGGTTCAGAGGAACTATTTAACCAGGAGTACGGTAATCAGTTTTTAAGTTCTTCCTCCTTACTTCTTGATTCTACAGATCTTAAAAGAATAAAAAACAATTCAGCTGAATATATCTGGAAAGAGATAGGACCACTGCATGACAGGGATTTCAATTATGAGAATCTTTCATGGCACCCTAAATTTGATGTCGATTCAATAATCGAGAGTGGAGGAAAGTTTGTTTTTAGCGTAGATATTGCTGCGGGCAACAGTGGGGATTTTACAGTTGTGAATATGTTTAAGGTTGTTCCCTTACCCAAGCAGGTCATACAAGAAATGGATGAAAACGATTTCCAGGATGAAAGCGATTTCTTTGGATTATTACAGGTTGGTATATTAAGGGACAATCAGATGAAATTAGAGGATCTTAAAAAATTCCTAGAAGTAATGTGTCTAGAGGTATTTGGATCTGATAATATTAAGCTACTCGTTGAGATGAATTTTAAAGGTGAATTGCTATTTGAAAAATTGACTAGCAATGAGGATTTCTACGAGGAAATATTTGTTTTTACCAAACAATCTGAAAATGCAAGACAATTAAAGCCTGGTATAAGATATACAAACGATAAAGTTAAGCTAAAATATTGTGAAAACCTTAGAACATATGTTAAGAAAAACAGGGTTATGCTTAATGATCAGAAATATACAATACCCGAAATGTTTACATTCGGTATGAATAATAAGGGATCCTACTCTGGAATGGGATCGCATGATGATGTAGCAATGACAGTTGTGAATCTTGGTGCAATCTTTGATAGCGAAGAATTTTCACAATTGGCTGGCGAATTGTACGATGACCTACGACTCGAGGATTATAAATCGATGATTGAAAGTAAGCTTCAGGACGATAATGCTCCACAGGCAGATCCCTGGGGAAGACCCTCATACAACACCAAGCAGGGCGGTGATTTTAAGAGTTTCAATGATTTGATCTAGAAACTCCGAATAACCAAGACGGAGGACTGATATATAGCAACAAGTCTTGTTGCCTTTAAATAACGGGCAAATGCAAGATATATAAAGCGAAAATAAATAGTCACGAATGGCACAAAAAGTCAAAATTGATCTTTCCCAATTCAAGGCCTCAGGAGTTTATACCCTAGAATTCGACTCGTCACAAAGCGTAGTTTTAACTTCGCAAACGATTCGTTTGGTAGTGGGATTCTCAAATGTAGGTCCTTTCAACACAGCGGTATTCTTACCAGATGCTAAAACCGCAGTGGCAATTTTTGGTGAAATAGACCGAAGTCTTGAAAATAAGGGATCATTCTTTCAAAGATCGATCTTAACTTGTTTACAGCAAGGACCGGTGTTTGCACTAAATCTATTGAGATTAAATAACGATCTGGATAGCTCTAATCCTGATATCGTTCCTTATCGTAGTTACTCCGTAGATACGGAAGAAGCAAATGGAGTCTTAACAGAAAGACTTTATAGCTCATACTACAATAAAGAACGCCTTTGGTATGCAGACCCCGAATACTTCTTGGCAACAAGATCTGTAGTAGATCAAAGCTATCTTCTGAATTTTGTAAACCTTGGTCAAAAGCCAATGTCCATTATTCTAAGAAAATCTACTGATTCTACAGCACCTTTGCTAGGATATAACATCTTTGCAATAGATTGGTACGGGGCAAACAACGTTCCTTCCTTTATGAATCCATATGATTATGTAGAGGATTATTTTATTGACGCCATTGCTATTAGCGGAGACTGGACAGATTACACTGCTTTAAGCTTAGATCCTAAATGGAGCTCATATTTTACTCCTAATGGATTTATTAAATCAAGAATGGATTCATTCTTGAATAACCAAGACGTTAATATAGTAACAACCGTAACCGGATGTATTATTCCTGACTTCGTGGATCTAAATGGTGTTAACCAATACATCCAAACCCTGGTTAATAATAACAGTGCATCAACAGGCTTATTCTGTGCAGTAAATGAACAGGCAATGGATGATATCTGCAACAATGCTTCTAGAATAGATCTTGTTGGTAATCATTTAATCGATGAATTAACCGGTGATCGTGATCTTTCTAGTCCTAACCTTAACTTCCTAAGTTACTATCAGCCACTATTGGCAGATTTACTTTATACGCAAAACGTATATGGGGTAACTGGATACGGTGGAGCAACAGGGGCAACCGGAACCGGATTAGCATCAGGTACCCTTTTCATAGCTAATGGAACTACTGGTGGATCTGCTGGTATGACTGCATCTTATTTCAACCCTTTCAGCTTTGACCTGACAGATGGTGGATTACACTATCTTCAGACCAATGCTACTGGACCAACCGGTGCTAGACTTGCTTTACAGAACTTCCTTACCGTTACAGCTTCTGAAGATGCTTATATCGTTGGACAAGTTACAGGCATCTCTGGATTAAGCGGACCAACAATCAACTTATTCAACGAGTTTGATTACGTTAAATTGGAGGTTAAAGCTGTTACTGAGGTATCTGGACAATTAAGAATTTCCTATACACATCCTTTGGATAATTCCTCTTATTACGCACAGGGAATTAGGATTACACCTTCCTACCAGCTTACCGGATATGAAGCTGAAGCAGGAAATCCAAGCACAGATCCTACATTATTCAATAATGCTTACCAATTTGGTGTATGGGATACAGTTACAAGAGACGTGGTTTCATCACCTAATGGAGCTACTGGCCCTGCAATACCTGGTGGAACAGCATACACCTTAGTAGGCGGATCAAATAGCCAACTCTACTATGACGTTTCTTCTAAGAATTTGCAAGATGGAGATACCTATTGGCTGAATAGCTCAGGATCACAAATCAGATACATTGAATCTTCTACGACAGTAGATAAAGATCAGTTTGGTATTTCTTACACCCGTGCATACTCTAATGTTTCATTGGGTGAAACAACTCAAACTGATGTTGCTTCATTTGGAGCAACCTATTCTTCTGCAAACGTAGGAACACCAGTTAGCGCTGGTAAATTCGACATTATTTCAGATGTTGGATCTATTAACAGCTTCGTTAACGTTATCACCAAGGTTGATTCTGTTACATTTACCTGTTCTTCAGTTCCCGATTCACCAATCTCTGTTGGCGACCTATTGGTTTCTACAGACCTTGATATCTGCACAGTAGGAAACACTAATAGACAAAATCGTTTAACTAAGGTATTAACAGTTAGTCAAACAACTACAGAGGGAGTTATTAGAGTTACGACTGCTCGTCCGATACTTTATTATTCTTACTCAGAGAATGGTACAAACGGTATCAGAGTTCAGAAGTTCAAGTCTATTCCACAATTTACTAGATCTTTCGACTTTACCTATCTAAGAGGATTTACAATGACCGACTACCATCGTCCGAATGGAACAGATGCTAGAATAAGCGAAATCCTTGATGTAATGTATACAACTAGCATAGCAGCAACACTTGCTTCTAAAGACGTTATTGCTTACCGTTATATCATCGATACATTTAGCGGACAGATACTTCCTAGTTCTAAATACCAGTTGAGTTTATTGGCTCAGAGAAGACAACAAGCATTGGCTTTGATTAATGCTCCTTCTATGGCTCAATTCAGAGCATCTACTGATCCTAGATTTACCGATGCACCTACTGCTACTGATCCATATCCAGCTTTACAAGCTAGATACATTACAGACGGTGGTAATCTTGCATTGAACCCTAGTTACACTTTCAGTCTTCCTTCAGAAGCACAAGGTTCTAAATTTGCAGCTTTCTATACCCCTTATATCACTATAAGAGAGAATAACAGAAATCTGAATGTACCTCCTGCAGCTTACGTTTCGAATAACTTCGTTCTTAAGTTCTCAGCTGGACAACCTTATGCTATCGTAGCAGGACAAAAAAGAGGTGTTATCTCGGGTGCAAATGTAGTAGGCGTTGAATATGACTTTACAGATGACGACAGAGGATACTTAGAGCCTTTTGGATTAAATCCGGTTATCAAAAGAAGAGGATTAGGTGTAGTTATCTTTGGTAACAATACTGCTTATCAGCAAGTTAGTTCTGCATTTGGATTGGTTCACGTTCGTGATCTTTTGATCAGCGTTGAGACTGATACCATCCAAATCCTTTCTAACTACTTATTTGACTTCAATGAGGACTCAGTACGTCTTGAAATTAAGACACTGGTAGACAATTATCTTGACGGAGTTAGATCAGCTGGAGGTATTTATGCTTACCAGGCTATTATGGACGCTTCTAACAACACCCCTGCAGTCATTGATATGAACATGGGTATTATTGATATCATAATAGAACCAGCAAGAGGAATACAGAAATTTGTAAATAGAATTACTGTAACAAAAACTGGTGGTATTGCTTCTGGCGGATTTACAACCTTTGGATAATACATCACAATAAACAATTATAAAAATAAAGGCTTAGATTTGATCTAAGCCTTTATTTTTGTATTCCCATTTATAATTACCGTAATCCCAGAGCTTGTAATATCCTCTGGCCGTCATTATATCGCTTTCCGATAAATTTGGATCTTCTCCTTCGCTAACTAGTTTATCTTTTCTGAAGTTGAATCTATGGAATCTGATATTTCCTTTGCACCAGTAATAATTTGGCTTAGGCTTTTCGATCATCTCAAATCCTAGCTTTTCGTAAAGATTACCTGCATGCCAATCATTATCCTGATATGATGTAACCGAGCTAAAATTATAATTAGCTATAAAATGGGAAAATAGCTTAGATGCACCGCCTATAACTTGCGTGTTTAATTTATTACAGAATCTAAGCATCTCGTATTTTCCTGACTCGCTATTTTGACCTAGTACTTTCCTCCTTGATCCAAAAGTCATTATAGAAACAAGATTATTCTCGTAATATAGTCCTATCTTTATTTTGGATGGAACGTATCCCTGTATATGATTATTTACCAGGAATTCCCTTTCTTCCGAAGGAGTCATAGTCGAAACTGTACATTTTCTTGCATATATCCTATACCCGTTAGCAATAGCAGAAGATATCCTGCTTTTCATTATATCTTTTTTTAATACCCAATCATCCTCCCATATATTGTATACCGATATTCCTTTGTCTTTTAGCAAATCCTTTTTTGAGAGGTTCCCCATTTTTCCCTTGAATATCTCGCTGTGCCAATATACCCCATCAAATTCAAAAGCAATATTTAGGTCAGGTAAAAAAATGTCTATTTCTTTTTTGCCTATAGATATGTTCCTATAATTCTTTATAATACCTCCATTGTAGATACTCCTTATATAATCGTATACCTCAATTTCTGATTTGGATTCGGATACAAGCTTGGGGTTACAAGTCAAGCATGGGTTTATACCTGCTGAGATATTCTTTGAGAAAAACGAAGAGGAAAAGGAACTCTCCTGATTGCATTCTTTGCAGTAGATTGTTGCCTGATCGTCACCATATCCGGTTTTTAATACCTCTATAGGGATTGAATGTTTTTCTATAAGATCGCTTCTTTTTTTAGAATTAGACTCCGTGATCCTCTCTGAGATGTAATCCCTATTCTTCTTAACCTTTAGCCAGCTGGTTTCACCAAATCTCTCAATGTTGGTTTTTCTAATCTTTTCTATAACATCTTCACTCTTTCCCGGATTATCCACTCCATACTTTTCTATAGACGATCTCTTGAAATCCTCCTGGAATTCCTTGGTTGCAAATAAATGTGTTACTCCGTAATTCTCTAGATAAAAATTTTTAACCGATTCAACATTGCATTTGGTGGAGCATTCCAAATTTCCACATGTTTTATTATATCCCTTCTTAAGATTTCTCCATCCTCTTGGTCTGCCGCATTCACATAGATTTATCTTCTTATCCGAGAATAGGTAGTTCATCCGCTGAAGTATACCTGCTTCTGGGTATAACTCATTAATCACTTCGGATTCAGCCATTAATCTATCGTAAAGATCCTTTCTGTTCTTACACCATTTAGGAAATGTGTTTGACTTTATCGTACCTTCTACTAAATCCTTGTATTTTTCCCTTAATATCTCTAGTTCCATTTATACCTCTTGCTGGTTTTATTATATATACAAACGTAAAATGTTTTCGTTTAGGTTCTTCGATTGGTAATGATATATACATAAAATAAAGAATAGATGGCAGGATTACCTCACTACTCAAACTCGCAATCTGCATTAAACCTTTTTGAACCGGTTTTTCTAAACCAGTTCGAGGTTATAATCATTCCACCAGCTTCGGTGCCGGGAGGAAATTTACTTTTGGAACATGTTAAATCCATCTCTGGATTAACACTGGATAAAACCCCAGAACCTATTTTCCAAAAGTATAAGTTTGCCAAGCGTAACTATGCGGGAGGAAAGCCAGCGACAACTTACATGGATCTTTCAATGAACTTTAACGTGAACTTGGATGACAAAAACTCTATGTACGTTTTTAAAACTCTTCGTCAATGGAGTGATTTGATTTACAATCCAGTCACTGGAGCACAAGGCCTGAAAAGGGATTATGCTGGATCTATGACTATCAGTATGTTTAACAAACAAGGCGATGTTTATCGTCGAGTTAGATGTATCGATTGTTTCCCAACTAAGCCTATTAGCCCTATGCCCCTTAACTATGAAGAGGGAGAAGCAGTTTATGAAATTTCCCAGTTTGGTTGGGCAGTTGATTACTGGGAAGATCTATTCTTGTAAAAATAAAAGGAAACAAAAGGCATGGCCGGTTTACCACACTTTACAAATTCAAAAGCAGGACTTTTCAACTACGAACCAGTCTTTCTAAATCAGTTCGAGGTTTTAATAACACCTCCTAATGGAATCGTTGCTGCGTCAAGAACTTTTAAGGGAGAAAGCATTTTAACCCAACAAATTAAAAGCATTGAAGGCTTAGCAGTTGATATTGCACCAGCTTCACCAGTTGAACAAAAATACAAATTCGCAAGTCGTCGTTATGCTGGAGGTGAGCCTTCAACATCAGATTTGCAGTTTTCTACAGTATTTGAGGTCAACTTGGACGACACAAACTCTATGACCGTTTATAAGATTCTCAGACAATGGGCAGATCTTATTTACAATCCACTTACTGGAGCCATGGGTCTTAAAACTGATTATGTTGGATCTATGCTTATCTCTATCTTTAATAAAAGGGGTGATGTTTTCAGAAGAATACGTATACCTTCTTGCTTTATTGCTTCTTCAATCAACGAGATGCCTCTTTCATACGATCAAGGTAATGCTATCTATACAGTTACGCTGGAATGGAAAGCAGATTATTGGGAAGATCTTTTCCTATAAGATATTTAGAAACTTATCTGGGCAGATTCGATAAAATAAAACGAATCTGCCCTTTTTTTGCTGGGTGGTTATATAACTATACCAAAAAGAACCATGACATCTAAATTTAATTTATCCCCAGGAGACTTAATATCTGGAAGTGATGCTGATGAGGCATTAAGAATCCTGCAAGAAAAAGAAAAAACCGGGGGCTTGAAGTATGATGAATTGCCAGAATCACCGGAATTAGATAATAAAGAGCCTATCGAAGAGGAAGCTCCTGTGGTAAAAAAACCGGAAGGACCGCTTGGTAAATCCATCTCTGCACAGCAGATGGAACACAATAAAGTTCTAGCAATGCAAAATGGCTGGAAGAATCTTCCTTTACATCTACTGCCAAGCCAGGGATTATTCTATCCTCATGATACTCAGATTGCTATTATAGCTGCTGAGGTAAAAGAAATTAGGCACTTTTCTTCAATAGACGAAGGAGATTTAATTGATATCGAATCTAAGCTCAATTACATACTCGATAAGTGTAGCAGGATAATGTTTGGCGATGGTGGTGTAGTTTCCTATAAAGACCTTAAGTATGAGGATAGATTCTATATAGTTTTGGCAATCCGTGATTTGACCTTTATAAAGGGTGAAAACAGAATCGTTCTCCAACCAAAGACAGATTGCGAAAAGAAAGATTGCTTATTGGCTAACGGGATTGAATTAAGAACAGGTGTATTATCAAGATACGAGATACCTGATAATATCATGAAATATTATATCCAGGAGACAGCATCATTTTCATTCACAATTAAAAAGACGGGTAAAAAAGTTGAGATGACTATACCATCAATCGGTGTAATGGAAAGAATCTCAGAATTTTTTGGATCGCAAAGAAGAAAGGGTGTTGAAATGGACGAGGGATTCCAAAAAATAGCTCCATTCATTTTTCCTGAGTGGAGAGAGCTTAGCGATTCCACCATAATGAGTAAAATGAGGGAAATTGATTATTGGAGTAAAGAAGAATATTCTTTGGTTTTTGAGCTTAGTGAAAAAATTAAAGTAGGTACTAAACCACATCTTAACTTAAAATGCAATTGCGGTGCCGAGGTCGCCGCTGCTATAACCTTTCCCAGCGGATACAGATCTCTTTTCGTTATTTCAGATATCTTTAGCGAACTTCTTTGATATTAAGTTCAGGCTATGGCATGAATATAGGCTTGACCCTGAATGGGTTGAGGGAATACCATATTGGGAATACCAACTTTGGATCGATAAATTAAACGATGCAATAGAAAAACAAAATCAGGAAGCTATGACGGATGGAGGAAAAGTACAGGTGTTCAACCTGGTAAATCCCTCTGTGAAGTAACCGGATATATAATACGTGCCAACTAATAAAATTCCAGAATCAGCCATATTGGATCTAGGCCGGAATCTAGATACCTTTATGAAAAAACAAGACCAGATGATTGGTAAGATATCTAGTAGTCTGGATAAATTTGATTCTATCCCTGATAGAATCGGGAAAGCACAAAACTCTGTATTTGAAAAAATAGAAAAATCTTCTTCTCAGATTAATCTTGGTTCCGACATAGGAAAGAAATTGGATTCACTCGTTAAGGGAATAGCAGAACAAAATATAGAAAGCAAAACCAGTTCGGAAAAAATACTTTCTATTTTTAAACCAGCTAAAGCTGAGGGCGAAAGAAAACCAGCAGATTTAACCTCGATATTATCATCATTACCTAAATTTAAAAATGGCGGAGAGGTAAAAGAGGGTGGCATGGGTGTAGTTGGTGATGCAGGTCCTGAGGTTGTTTTATTGCCAAAGGGAGCTGAGGTGGTACCACTTAAATTAGAAGATGTATTTAGAGAGACCTCACAATATTTTAAATCTATAGATCCTGCTATTTCATTGAAAGAAATATTTGGATCGGATGATCTTATATTTTCTAGATCTGAAGGGGAATTTCTAGCTTATAGAAAAAAGGCTGGTTCCGAAGAGCCTGATGATAATTTCGACCCTATTTCTCTTACTAAAAAAGTTGAGGATCTCCAAAATCTTGCCGAGGAGACCAGTAAAAATCCAGCTTCAACCGACGAGGAAATGGAAAATAGCAGGGAGCAGGCCAGAGCAATAAGTGATCTTATGGATCTGGTTAAGATTACCCCGTCCAAAATACTGGAAGGGCCTAAAAAGGAAGAGACTGCTGCTTTTATAAATACCGAGGATAGAGTTAAATTAGCTGCTGAGAATAAAGTAGCTGAAGAAAAAACAAAGGTTGAAAATACTGTAGAATCTCTTTCGCAATCAGCTAAACCGCTTAACCCCATAAAAGAAACTGTTGAGGATCTAAAGGGCGCGACATTAAAGAAAACCGAAATACCTAAGCTAGGAGAACCAGTTTCACCTAGACAACTAAATATACCTAAGCTAGAGGAGCCAGTTTCGACCAGGCAAGTAAATATACCTGAGCTAAAGAGACCTCCGGTAACCACGGCAAAATCTCAGGAGAATACCAAAAACTCTGATACTGAGAGAACTAATGAGGTTATAGTTAAACAAGCCGAAGCAGTTACGCCAACTGCGGAAGCTTCAGCCACTGCGGAAGCTTCAGTAAGACAGGAAAAATCTAAAGGAGAGGCCAGCGAATCTTCTAAAGCAGAATTCCAACAAGTTGTACAGATGATGTCAGAAATGTCTAAAACTTTATCTGACATAAGCTCGTCTCTAAAAAGACCACTCATCGTGGCTGACGGAAATCCGATCAGACCTAGAACTACTAATTTTTAAATTCTAAACTTTTTTTAATCCCGGGGATTTTCTTTATATTTGTAAGATTATCACAGAATGAGTAAAATTAAAGCCTCAGAATTTTTTAATTCTCCAGAATTAATTAATAGCAATTATTGGACTATTATCCAGCATCCTACATACAGGCCACTAGATATGGTTTCGTACGGGAACGACCTATCTGATATAGTGGGGGCTCTGGACGAAAAGACAGTGAAAATGGATTTGATCTACCTTAGAATGAGTACTATATGGTCTGAATGCTCAAAATGCAATAGAATGCAGGTTGGATGTTTAATGGTAAAAGATAAGTCTATCATATCAAATGGATATAATGGATCTCCTCATGGATTCCCTAATGTTTGCGAGGATGAAAATAATAACACATTGCCGTATGTTTTACACGCAGAAGCAAATGCAATTACCAAATTGGCAAAAAGTACTCTTAGTTCAGATGGATCAACGATATATGTTACGGTTTCACCCTGCTACGAATGCTCGAAACTAATAATCCAATCGGGCGTAAAAAGATTAGTAATCAAAGACTTATACAGAAAAACCGATTCTATACCCTTCCTCTGCGAGGCAGGAGTAGAAATAACTAGGATAGGAGTAATTTAATATAGCAGCACACACGAGAATATGACAAAAGAAATAAATATACAAAAGCTAGCGGAGGAGTTTATACTATCCAAAAGCGAAAGGAGTTTTCAGAAATTATTCGAGAGATTAAAACCTGGATTAACAAATCATTGTTTTGTTATTTTAAAGGATATCGAATTAGCACAGGATTCCTTCTTAAACACAATGTCCAAAATATGGCAAAAGATCGATCAGTATGATATGACAAGAGGTAATTTTTCGACCTGGTGTTATAACATTGCTAGAAATGAATCTTTACTCCTTTTAAAGTCAAGAAAAAGGTACGTAAGCACGGAGGACGAAAATATTGAGAATATTTTCAATATGAATGCCATGGCAAATGGTGATTACTATGACTTACATGACGATCCATCATTAACATTTATCAACGGACAAAATAAGGTGGACGAATTATACGAGAGTATAATACAGGAGATTAAGGAACTTCCTGAGCTCTATAAGGATATAATGATAGACCGGGAGATCAATGGAATGAAGT
>Ga0164292_10003686_pt1 | contig 12509 bp, 9 predicted proteins | sample GEODES117metaG_FD_111486 | JGI IMG/M metagenome (GOLD analysis project Ga0164292, IMG submission 111486) | Eutrophic lake water microbial communities from Lake Mendota, Wisconsin, USA - GEODES117 metaG | ecosystem: Environmental > Aquatic > Freshwater > Lake | place: USA: Lake Mendota, Wisconsin... | reverse complement strand
GTCGCACCCGTGGCAGGAGTGCTGCCGGCCGACGCGGTCGAGGGCGAATCGCCCGAGCAGACGGCCGCCGTGTCTCCTCCGGCCGACATGGCGCAGGACCCTGCCCCCGACGCGCTGCCTCTGCCGACGATCCGCGACGGGGCGGTGCGTCGCACCGGTCTGGAGGTCCCCTCCCCTGCCCTCGCCAGAGTCGGCACCGCGGGCCTCATGCCCGCCCTTCCGGTAGACGCCACGAATCCGGCCGGCAGCAGCTGCCAGGATGGGCGCTGCCAGCCGCACGCGGACGCCGCTTGCCGCGGTGGCGGATGTGGTTCGCCCCGCTGTCGGCTCCATGCCTGCCGGATCCTCGGCCACCGTGGCGCCGGCTGCCAGGGAGGAGATTGCCAGCCGGGCAACTCCGGGCCGATCGTCCCCACCGTGGCGATCCCGGTGATCGGGCCGTGCCTGGTCTGCGATGGTGGTGACCATGGGCTGCCGGCCGTCCCTCGCGGGCGGACGCGCCTGGGCAACATGACGTCCGGTGACACCGTCGCCCGCTACCGCGCCGATGGCCCGGGACCGGCCCCCGAAGACGACGCCTGCGTCGAGTCGGCCAGTTGTGTCGTCGCCTCCAACTGCACCTGCGTCTACGCGCCTCGCTTCTCATCGGTCCGCCGCGTCATTCGCCCCTTCGAGGACGCTGTTCCCACCGGTCCGAAGGGGGTCGCGCTCGACACGATCGCCGAGGCCGGAACGGTCGGCCAAGCGGTGCGTGACAAGACCCAGCAGACCCAGCTCGTCGCCACCCGGCTCGCCCAGCCGGGGATCGCCGTCGAGGATCGGATCCCGGTACTCGCCGTCGACAAGGTGGTGCCGCCGGTCCTTAAAGAGGGGCTCGACGGCCCCGTCGCCCACGCACTCGATGTACCGGTCGGCAGAGCCGACAACGTCGTGGCACCGCGGTTGGCGCGGAAGATCGAGGTGCCGATGGCCTGGACGTGCGTGTCTGGAGCCCAGGTGACGGTCAACGGCGAAGCCGCCGACGTCCTCGCCGTCGACCACGGCGTGGCGACCCTCCGCCTCGAGTCGCCGGGGCGCTGCGAACTGACGCTCTGCAAACGGGCCGGCAGCGACACCGCCCGCCCCGGCGAGGAACTCGACTTCACGATCTTCCTCCTCAACTCTGGCGACCGGCCGCTCACCGACATCACGCTCGTCGATGCCGTCCCCGGTCGGCTCGCCGTGATCGAGGGGAGCCCGGTGTCGAATCTCCCGGCCGACATCTCCACATCCAAGGCGGAGGATGGCTCCACGCACCTCTCCTGGACGTTCAAGGGAACGCTCGCCCCCGGTCAAGGTGGCTTCGTGCGATTCCGCACGATCGTCCACTGATCTCCCGATCCCACGCCGGCTCGACGCCGCATCCGGGCTCGTGGCACACGCGTGGAAAAGAGGTTTTCCGCGAGCGCGGCAGGGGGTGAACCGGTGGACTTTCCCCACCGATCGGGCGGATCGGATTGCCCCGTCACGCCTGCCGCCGCTAGGATCGGGGGATCCGTTGCCCAAGCCCCCCTTCCTGCTCCCACCGGGAGCGAATCCCTCGAGGTCTCCATGCTGTTCCCGATGGCCCGTACCCGTCGCGCCTGCCAGGCGCTCTTTTGCGCCGTGGGCTTGATGCTGGCGACCGGCGGGAGCCTCGTGGCTCAGGTCGTGGTCGACGACGTCGCCGACCCCGCCGCCGCCAAGAAGGAAGGCGCCGCGGGCATCCCCACGATCGACGACGTTCCCGATGGGACGCCCGAAGACTTGCTCGCCTACATCGAGAAGCTCCACAAGACGAACTTCCAGCCCAAGAGCCGGGAGCAGGCGGAGGGCTATCTGCGGAACGTCGCCGCGAACACCGTCGCCGCGGTCGACAAGATCCTCGAGCAGACGAAGCCGGCGGACGAGGCACACATCCGTGCCTCTCGGATGAAGCTCCAGAGCCTGACGCTCCTCTCCCAGATCGGTGACGACGAGGCCGAAGGGAAGATGGCGGAGTTCGCCAAGACGCTTCTCGACAGCGGCGACGAGGAACTCGCCGCCGAAGCCGGGCGGATGCTGCTGATCAGCGAAGCCCGGCGGGTACTCACCAAGCAGGATGTCGAGGGGGCCGACGCGCTCGTCGAGCGGATCGGTGAACTCCTCGCCAAGGACCCCAACAACGGGCAGGTCGTCCAAATCGCGATGCAGATCGCCGGAGCCCTGGAGCACATGCCGGGGGGCAACGAGGTGGCGAGCAAGGCCTACGCCTCGTTCGGTGCGTCGTTCCTCAAGAGCGACAACCCGCAGATCAAGGCGATGGGAGAAGGATTCGCCGGCATGCTCCGACGACTCGGGCTGATCGGCAACGAGATGGAAATCAGCGGCACGAACCTCGACGGCAATCCGTTCGATCAGAAGACGCTCGACGGCAAAGTCGTCCTCGTCGACTTCTGGGCCACCTGGTGCGGGCCGTGCATCGCCGAGATGCCGAACGTCCTTGCGGCCTACGAGAAGTATCACGACAAGGGCTTCGAGGTGGTCGGGATCAGCCTCGACACCGATCGCAAGGCCCTCGAGACGTTCCTCAAGGAGAAAGAGATTCCCTGGACGATCCTCTACGAGGAGCCGCAGGGAGAGGGCTGGCAGCACCCGCTCGCCGCGTATTACGGCATTACCGGAATCCCCACCGTGATCCTCGTCGGTCGGGACGGCAAGGTGGTGTCGATGGATGTCCGTGGGGAGAAGCTCGGCGAGGCCCTCGCCAAGATCTTCAAGGACGCGAAGTGAGCGACTCGGTGGCCCCTCGGCGGACGATCATCTCACGGCGGGCGAGCGCCTTCGATTCCTCCGGGATCCGCAAGGCGTTCGACCTCGCCGCGAGGCTCGAAGACCCGATCAATCTGGCGATCGGCCAGCCTGATTTCGCCATGCCGGCAGCGGCATGCGAGGCGGCAAGGGTCGCGATCGACTCAGGGAAGAGCGGCTACACGCAGACGCAGGGAATCCCCCAGCTCCGCGAACGGCTCGAAGGGGCCGTTCGCGACGAGCTCGGGCAGGCCGGGCGGAAACTGTGCGTCACGAGCGGATCGAGCGGCGCCCTCGTGCTCGTCCTCATGGCGCTCGTCGACCCCGGCGACGAGGTGATCCTCTTCGAGCCGGCGTTCGTGATGTACCGACCGTTGGTCGAGTTCCTCGGTGGACGATGTGTGATCGTCGACACCTCCCCGTCTTTCCGGATCGACGTCGAGGGGGTGGCGGCGGCGATCACGCCTCGTACGAAGGCGATCCTCCTCAACACGCCCTCGAATCCGACCGGGTTCGTGGCGCCGCTCGACACGGTGCGCGATCTCGCCCTGCTCGCCGAGCGGGCCGGGGTGACGCTCATCAGCGACGAACTGTACCGGTCGTATTGCTACGACGAGCCCTTTCACTCACCTGCCGCACACAGCGACCGCGTCGTCGTCATCGACGGCTTCTCGAAGTCGCACGCCATGACCGGATGGCGGGTGGGGTGGGTGCATGGTCCGGCCGAGGTCATCGATGCCTGCACCATGCTGCAGCAGTACACCTTCGTCTGTGCACCGCAGGTGGGGCAATGGGCGGCGATCGCCGCGATCGACGCGCCGATGGAGATCCCCCTGGCCGAGTGCAAGCGAAAGCGTGACAAGCTCATGGCCGGCATTGCCAGCCACTACCGCTTCGTGAAGCCGGGGGGCGCTTTCTACCTCTATCCCGAGGCTCCCGGTGGATCGGGGAAGCGGTTCGCCGAATTGGCCGCCGAGCGGGAGAAATTGATCGTGGTGCCGGGGAGCGTGTTCGGCGCCGCCGACACCCACTTCCGCATCGCCTACACCGTCACCGATCGGACGCTCGACCGGGGGATCGCCGCCCTCCTCCGCCTCGCCGGGGCGGCAGGCGCCTGACGGTGCCGCAGCCGACCCCGAAGCCACGGTCGGGCAACGGCCCTCCGACCTCCGTGAACGGCCGAGATCCCGTCAGGCCGACTTGTGACGAGCCGTTTCGCGGGCCGGCACGACCGGCTCCTTGTCGTCGACGTTCCGCTCCGTGATCACGTACGAGCTGCCGGAGTGCTCCGGAAGATCGAACATCACGTCGAGCATGACGTCCTCGATGATCGAACGCAGGCCACGGGCTCCGGTGTCCTTCCTCATCGCCTTTCGGGCGATCGAGCTGAGGGCCTTGTCGGTGAACTCGAGCTGGCAGTTCTCCATCCCGAAGAGCTTCTGATACTGCTTCACAAGCGCGTTCTTCGGCTCCTTGAGCACCTTCACGAGCGATGCCTCGTCGAGGGGCTTGAGCGAGGAGATCACCGGCAGACGGCCGACGAGTTCGGGGATCAGACCGAACTCGAGGATGTCGTCGGAATCGACCTGAGGAAGGAGTTCGGCGAGGGTCGCCTCCCCCTTGTGGCCCGACGGCTGGCCGAAGCCGATCGTCCGCTTGCCGAGCCGCTTGGCGATGATCTTGTCGATCCCCACGAACGTTCCACCGCAGATGAAGAGGATGTTCGAGGTGTCGATCTGGATGTACTGCTGTTCGGGGTGCTTGCGGCCACCCTGCGGCGGAACGTTCGCCACCGTGCCCTCGAGCATCTTCAGGAGCGCTTGTTGCACTCCCTCGCCCGACACGTCACGGGTGATCGAGACGTTTTGGCTCGTCTTGCCGATCTTGTCGATCTCGTCGATATAGAGCACACCGCGCTGGGCCGCCTCGATGTCGAAATCGGCGGCATTGAGAAGCTTGAGGAGGAGGTTTTCGACGTCCTCACCGACATAGCCGGCCTCGGTGAGCGTGGTGGCGTCGCCGATCGCGAACGGCACGTTCAAGACCCTGGCGAGGGTGCGGGCGAGCAGCGTCTTGCCGCAGCCGGTGGGGCCGAGGAGAAGGATGTTCGACTTCTCGACCTCGACGTCCGAGCCCTCGCTGCCGAGCGTCAGCCGCTTGTAATGGCTGTGGACGGCGACGGCCAGCACTCGCTTGGCGTGCTCCTGCCCGATGACGTACTCGTCGAGATGGCCGACGATCTCACGGGGCGACGGGATCGACGTGAAGAGTTGCTTGCTCGTGCCGCGGCGCTTCTTTTCCTGGTCGAGGATCGACTGGCACAGTTCGATGCACTCACCGCAGATGTACACGTCGCCCGGCCCCTCCACCAGAGGACCGACGTCCCGGTAGCTCTTGCGGCAGAAGGAGCAGAACGCGTTCTTCTTCGTCGTTCCACCCGCCCCGCGGCGACCGAGGTTGTTGACGTCCTTCCCTGATGGCATGTCGGTGATTCCCTTTCGGACTGCGGTTGGGCGTGTTCGGGCCGGGGTGTGGCGGCGTCAGTCGCCGTTCGACGTTCGCGGGGCCGGCCTGGCTGGCGGAATGCCGCCAGGGTCGGCCTTCTGCATGTGAGGTTCGACGAGCGTTCTTATTTTTCGGTATTCCTCCTCGCTCAAAACACCCTCGTCGCGGAGATTTTTGTATCCGGCCAGAGCGTTTTCCCAATCGCCACGACCGGACTCCGGTTGGCCCTCCTGGGACCGGCGGACCCATACCTGGAGGGCGCGGAGGCTGACGATCAGGGCGACAAGACCGCCGATCACGAGGGCTGCCAGGCCCACCAGATCGCGCATCGAGGTTTCTGGGGAGAACACGGGAGGGTGGAGACCGAGGAAACGGCCCGGGAAGAACTCGCCACGGCGGCACCGGCGTCGCGCGGATTATGGCAGTCTGACGATTGCCGGGTCCAGCACGAAAACCACCCGTTTCCCCAGATCGCCCCGATTGCCGGGCCTCACGAGTCGATCGCCGGCCGCGGACAAACTGGGGGGACTTTACCCGTCATTCCGGAAAATCGGGACGGTCCTTCAGGGTGTGGACGATTCCACCGGCATGCGTCCGATCAGCAGACACTTTCGCAACCTCGCCTGCCGGAGGTGGCTCGACGCCCGCTCGAGCCTGCTCGCCGGGGTGGTGGCCGTCTGCCTGACGGGGCTGCCGGGGGCGCGGGCGGATGAGACGCCTCCCGTTCCGCGGTTGCCCGATCTCGTCCGTACTGCCAGCACGGCCTTCGCGATCCCCTTCAAAGTGGCGCCGTCCCAACAGGCTGATCAGGCAGCCACGCGGGTTCTGCTCCAGGTCTCGAAGGATCTCGGTGGGACCTGGGAGCAGGCCGGTGAGGCCGCACCCGAGGCGACGTCGATCGTCTACAAGGCCGGGATGGACGGCGAGTACTGGTTCCGGCTGCGGGCGATCGATGCCAAGGGGCGTCAGCGCGGGGGTGAGGGGCCGGACATGCGCGTTCTGGTCGATGCCGCCGCCCCGCGGATCTCGGCCCGGGTGTGGCGCGGCACCGACGGGGAGATCGTCTGCCGCTACGCCGCGGCCGACGACACGCTCGACCTTCCGAAAATGGTGGTGGAATACCAGACCAAGGCGGAGCCGACCTGGAAGAAACTCGCCGCCGAGGCAATTCTCTCCCGCGAGTCGCCTGCCCACCTTCTCGGTGAGGAGATCTGGTGGGCCGGAGAAAAGGTCGAAGCGCTGTCGGTGCGGATCTCGGTCAGCGATGCTGCCGGGCACCGGACCGTGAAGCAGTTCACGATGGAGCCGAGCGATCCCGGGGTCGACCAGGGCATGCTTGCGGCTGAGATCGGTGTCCCGGCCCTGCCCGGGCAAACGCCCTCGATCGTCGCCGCCCCCTCCCCTGCCCCGGCCGTCACCCCGCCGTCGGCCCCGGCCACCGACGTCGCCACCGTGCCCCCGGGGGGCTGGCCGGCCGACACCCAGACACGCTTTCCCGTCGATGCGCCTGCCATGGACGTTCCCCCTGCCGAGGCGGCACAGGGGCGGAGCGTGCTCGCCCGCCCGGTCGCGGCAGGCTCCCGCACGGGCATCGCCGACGGAGCCGCCGGGCCGGAATCGGGAGGATCGCTTCCCCACCCTCCGGCGCCTGCTGCACCGGCCATCGAGGCCCCGGGGCCGGCGGCGCGGGCGCTTCCCACCGAATACCGTGGCCGCCCGCTGCAGATCGTCCGTTCGAGACGATTCTCCTGGGACTACGAGATGCAGTCGGATCGCCCCGACACCGTCCCGGTGCGCGTGGAGCTCTGGAGCACCAGCGACGGCGGAGTGACTTGGCAGCGGAGCGCCGTCGACGACGACGGTCAAAGCCCGATCGACGTGACGCTTCCGGCGGCCGGCCTGTACGGCTTCCGCCTCGAGATCGTGCCCGACCTTCCCGACGCCGGCGGCGGCCCGCGGTCGGGCGAGATGCCGGAAGGATGGATCGGCATCGATGACGAACCGCCGCAGGTCGAGATCGTCGAGGCGACGCGTCTCCAGGGGAGCGACCCGGGGGGCGTGATGATCCGCTGGGTGGCCCGCGACCAGATCCTCGTGCCGAAGAGCGTCCGCCTCATCCAATCTCCCAATGCCGACGGCCCGTGGGGTACGATCGCCGAGGGGTTGGAGGCTCAAGGGGAGCACCGCTGGCAGCCGGAGCGGGGAACCCCGGCCAGGGTCTTCATCCGGGTCGAGGCGAGCGATGCCGCCGGCAACACCGGCCAGGCGACGACCCCCCAGCCGGTCACTGTGGCGATGCCGCGGGTGGTCGGCAAGCTCGGTGGTGTGAAGGTTCTCCCGTAACGCACGCCCAGGCCGGCACTTTTTCCACAGCCTTCTCAGCTGATCGGCCGTGGATCGCCCGGGCGGCAAAAAGTTACACTCCTCGCATGCGGCCCGGTGGCTTCGGCGCCGCGTCCCACCGGTCCTGTGTCTTTCGAGGGGCTGCTCTTGGCTGAATCCCGTTCCGCCCTCGAAATCCTCCGCGCCCCCGGCGAATGGGTACCACCGACCGCGGCCGTCATCGCCCTGGTGGGGGATGAGCCTTTTCTGGCCGGTGAACTCCTGCGGCTGATCCGCGGCCATCTGGTTCCCGATGAAGCGGATCGATCGTGGGCCTGGCGGGAGTTCGACGGGGACGCGATCGAGGATCCGCGCGACGTGTTCGACGAGGCGGCGACGGTGCCGATGTTCGCCGGGGCGACGCGTGTGGCGGTCGTCCGCGTGGCCGACCCGTTCGTGACGAAGTGTCGCGCGACGCTGGAGACGATCGTCGCCGCGCCACGCGGCCATCGGGGGCTCGTGATCCTCGACGTGAAGACGTTTCCGTCGACGACGCGGCTGGCCAAGTCGCTCGCCTCGCAGCAAGCGGTGATCGATCTGACCGTGCCGGCGAAGGTCGATCTCGCCGCCTGGGTGCGTCAATGGTCCAAATCCCGGCACGGCTGCACGCTCGAAGCGGCCACCGCGCAGCGCCTCCTCGAACGGCTCGGGAACGATCTCGGGCAGGTCGATCAGGCGGTGCAAAGGCTCGCCGCCGCCTGGGAAAAGGGTGGGAAGGCGATCCCCCCCGAGGCGATCGACGACATCGTGGGGAGCCCACAGGAACGCTCGGCGTGGGGCATGGTCGACGCCGCCGCCGCCGGTAACGCCCCGGAGGCGCTCGCCGCCCTCGCCGATCTCCTCGCCAACGGTGAGAATCCGATCGCGCTGTTCGCCCAGGCGGCGACGAGCCTGCGGCGACTGGCCTCCGCCGCCCGGCTCCTCGGATTGCCCCCCGGCGGGGGCCGCCCGGGCGGCTTCGACGAGGCGCTGAAGTCGGCCGGCGTGGCGGCGTGGCCCAAGGCGCTCGCCCAGGCCCGCGAGTCGCTCCAGCAACTCGGTGGCCGAAGGGCCCGGCAGCTTCCGCAGCGCCTCGCCGATCTCGATCGATCGCTCAAGGGGGATGCTTCCCGTGGGCTGCGCGCCAGGCTGGCCCTCGAGCGGCTGATCTGCATGATGGCCCGGCAGTCGCCGGCGGCCCCTCCCCCGGGCGGAATCCGCCAGCGGCACTGAACCATCGGGTCGGGCGCCGGACAAACCCATTGGATCGAGCACAGGACGAAGGAGAACGCGGACGTGAACGTGGATGGACAGCAGGATGCGCGGCGGGACGTGTGGGAGAATCCGTTGGCATCCCGCTATGCCTCGGCCGAGATGGCCAGGCTGTGGAGTGACCGCAACCGCTACCGCATCTGGCGGCAGGTGTGGCTGGCGCTCGCCGAGGCGGAAGCCGAACTCGGGCTGTCGATCACCCCTGCACAACTGGCCCAACTGCGTGCCAATCTCGAGCCGGTCGACTTCGCCAAGGCCGCGGCCTACGAGAAGCAGATGCGGCACGACGTCTTTGCCCATCTCCACACCTTCGGCGATGCGGCGCCGCTGGCGCGGCCGATCCTCCATCTCGGGGCGACGAGCGCCTTCGTCACCGACAACACCGACCTGATGCTGATGCGGGATTCTCTCGATCTGATCGCCGCCCGGCTCGCCGGGGTGATCGAGGCGCTCGCGGCCAAGGCGGCGGAGACGAAGGACATCGTCTGCCTCGGTCTGACCCACCTCCAGCCGGCGCAGCCCACCACGATCGGCAAGCGCATCTGCCTGTGGATCCACGATCTGCTCATCGACCTCGAAGAGATCGTCCACCGTCGCCACCTCCTCCGGGCCCGAGGGGCGAAGGGGACGACCGGCACCCAGGCGAGCTTCCTCGAACTCTTCGATGGCGATCATGCCAGGGTGCGGGCTCTCGACGAGGTGGTCTCTCGGAAGCTCGGCTTCAACGCCTCCTACGACGTCACCGGCCAGACCTACACGCGCAAGATCGACTCGCAGATCGTGGCCTGCCTGGGGGGAATCGCCGAATCGACCCACAAAGCGGGCAACGATCTCCGGCTGGCGGCCGCCTCGGGCGAACTCGAGGAGCCCTTCGAGCAGGATCAGGTCGGATCCTCTGCCATGCCCTACAAGCGCAACCCGATGCGGGCCGAGCGGATGTGTGGCCTCGGACGGTTCGTGATGGGGCTCGCCGCGACGGCGGGGCAGACCGCGGCCACGCAGTGGTTCGAGCGGACGCTCGACGACTCCGCGCCGCGGCGGCTCGTCCTTCCGCAGGCCTTCCTCGCCACCGACGCCCAACTCGTCCTCTACGCGAACATCGCCCGTGGGCTCGTCGTCATTCCCGGGGCGATCCGCCGGAACCTGGAGAACTACCTCCCTTTCCTGGCCGCGGAGCGGATCCTCATGGCGGGGACGAAGGCGGGGGGAGATCGTCAGGAACTCCACGAAGCCTTCCGCCGCCACAGCCATGCCACGACGGCAGCGATCCGCGAGGGAAAGCCCAACGACTTGGCTGCGAGGCTCGCTGGCGACCCGCTGTTCGTGGCGGTCGATCTCGATGCCGCCATGGAATCGCAGGGGCTCGCCGGGCGGGCGTCGGCGCAGGTCGACGAGTTTCTCGCCGGACCCGTCCGCGAGGCATTGCGGCGCAATCCCGGCCGGGCCGCCGCCGCGGCCCTCCATGTGTGACCGTCCGTCGCCGCCATCATTCCCCGGCAAGGGTGAACGAGACCACGAACGGCGTGAATGCGGTCGTCATCCGTGACGACTCATGCCCGGCCCGCGATCCGTGCGCGACGGGGAGTACAACCGGGCCGGGGAGCCATTCCGGCAGGTCGACGAAGCGATGCTGAAGGGTGCCGACCAGAATCCGCGCCGCTTCATAGGACAACGATGACAGCCCATGGAGGCTGACCTTTTCGGTGCGTTTTGCGATCGCCTCGGCTGCCTCGGCCGAGAGGGAGTCGACGCCATTGAGGCACAGATGGCCACGGTGGCGAGCGAGTGCCTCGATCACTCCGTCGTCGGTGGCCTCGAGACCGTTGAGGGCGAGGAAACCGTCGTGGGCCGAGAGCGCCTCGGCCGTGGCCCGGTCGATCGACCGCAGGCCGTTGAGGTGGATCGCCCCGGCATGTCTGGCCAGTGCCCGGGCGGTGTCGGCCGGAAGCGCTTCCAGCCTTTCGAGTCGCAGATCCTCGCCGTGTTCGGCGAGTTCCCCTGCCGCCGCCGGGGAGAGCGTCCTCAGGGCGCAGAAGTTGAGGAAGCCGCGGCAGGCGGCAAGCTCCCGGGCCGCTTCCGGGGCGAGCGAGCCGAGATTCCGCAGGGAGATGCCGAACGGATTCGCGGCGAGGCGGTGGGCCTCGGAGGGGGGAAGGATCGTCTCGTCATGATCGGCGGTGCCGCGACAGAACCAGTCGTCGATCCAAAGGAACGATCTCGGCAGACTCTTGCCGCTCGAGGACGATGGCGGAGAGCATCCGGCAACGACAAGAAGCGCACACCCGATGCCGAAGATCGCTCTGCAGAGCACCTGCCGAGGGAGCGAAGGGGCACCGTACGCGCGCGACGCGGCGGCCATGAACCACCTCGAAATTGTTGGGCGGGAGCGATCCTCCACCGGTGACGTCGCGCCGGATGGGAGAATGCCTGGGGGCGGAGGAGCGGGTGTCGTCTCGAGCACCGACTCCGGAGATGTTTGTGAGCAACCGACGTGCCGCTCTTCCAGGCGCGCCGCAAGGATCCCGTCTCGTCGGCCGCAACTCTTTTGTGCGGATGGACTTGGGGGCGATCGCGGAGGCGATTCGAAGGCCAGGAAGGCAGCCCGAGCCGGAAGCGACGCCTTCCAGTCCGGCAACGACTGCCTGTCTGGAGGGCGCTCGGCGGAGTCAAACCCGGTCTTGGTGCCGCGATCGACTACGGTTGGAGCGGCAGTTCATGCACAGTCCGCTGATGATCAGACGGTGCCCCTGGGCGCGGAACTGGTGGAGAGCCGCCACGGCGTCGAGGATCTTCCCGAGGTCGGTGCTCGAGAACTCGATGAGCGTCTGGCACCCGGTGCAGTGGAGATGATCGTGCTGGGGATAGCCGTAGTCGTGCTCGTAGACGGCCCGGCCGCCGAGCACCATCTTTCGCAGCAGTCCAGCTTCGACGAGTTCGGTGAGCGTCCGGTAAACCGTCGGCCGGCTGGCGGAGGCGCCGTCCGGCGTGCCGCGGAGATCGGCAAGGAGCTGCTCGGCGTCAAAGTGCTCGTGCCGGGCGCAGACGTGCTCGACGATCATCCGCCGCTGCCGCGTGATCCGCTTCCCCCGCGCCTGGAGAAACTCCTCGAACCGCTCGCGTGGCGTCAGCGCCACGTCGACCTTGCCGAGCGAGAAATCGGACGTCGTGGGCATGGTGATGGACCACGGGGGTGGCGGGGACGCAATCCACGGCGTTGGGAAGGCCGTCTCTCCGACATCGTAGCAAGAGTCGGACCGCTCGGTTGGCCCGTCGCGGGCACCCCGTTCCGAACCGACCAAAAGCCCCGAAACAAAAAAGGCCAGGCCGTTGCCGGCCTGGCCAATCTTTGTCGTGCGGTCCTTCATGCCGGCCGACCGGACCGTTCCCTTGGAGGAGCGGCGAGGATCGGGGCGGGATCACGGGGCCAAGCCCGTGTCACGCTCCGGCTGTCGGAGCGTGTTCAGCTGATCCGGTCGAGGAGACGCTCGAGGGCGAGATCGAGTTTCTCGGGCGTCTCGTACGAGCCCTCCGCGATGGCGGTGCGGATCGCCTGGACCCGGTCG
>Ga0164292_10003685_pt1 | contig 12509 bp, 10 predicted proteins | sample GEODES117metaG_FD_111486 | JGI IMG/M metagenome (GOLD analysis project Ga0164292, IMG submission 111486) | Eutrophic lake water microbial communities from Lake Mendota, Wisconsin, USA - GEODES117 metaG | ecosystem: Environmental > Aquatic > Freshwater > Lake | place: USA: Lake Mendota... | reverse complement strand
GCAGGGTCAAAACTGCCTGGAGTAAAGATAAACTTTTTATCAAAAATCTTGTCCAGAATGTAGTAGCTCACCCAAAACTCATTGGTCAAGGAAAACACAGCAGGATCTATGGGTTCAATCCGTGCCACTGAATCTGCACCAAGCTCCTCGATCAGGTGTCGAAGGGTGGAGGTTTTGCGAAGCTCTCCCTCCAAATGACCATAGCCTTGGGAGGTAATCATCACGGTGGTGAGTTCGATGAGGTTGTAGTTGATCAGGTAGACGGCCCATTCCGTGCCCCCTTCTTTTTCTTCTTTAGCAATGGCTATTTTCACTCCAGTGACCGGAGCAAAGTCAATGTCTTTTTTCATTCGGATTCAATCAAATTCATTTCAAAAAGTGCAGCGAGGTGTTTTTTTACCTTTTCCTTGACCTCTTGGACGTTTACAGGATGACCCAACTCTAGGTGCAATGAGGTAACTGCCTTATCGTCGATTCCGCAAGGGACGATGTGTCCGAAGTAGGAGAGGTCCACATTTAGGTTGAAAGCAAATCCATGCATGGTCACCCATCGGCTGGATTTTACGCCCAAAGCACAGATTTTTCGTGGGTTCTTTCCTGTGTCGTAATCCAGCCAAACGCCTGTAAGCCCATCGATTCGTCCGGCCGGTACGCCGTATTCTGCAAGGGTGAGGATTATGGCTTCTTCCAAATACCGCAAGTAGCGGTGGATGTCGGTAAAAAAGTGGTCCAAATCCAGGATGGGATAGCCCACCAATTGTCCGGGGCCATGGTAGGTGATGTCTCCTCCGCGGTTGATTTTGTAATAGGTGGCGGCATGGGATGCCAATCCTGTCTCATCTAGCAGGAGGTGCTCCGGTTTGCCACTTTTCCCAAGGGTGTACACATGGGGATGCTCCACAAATAAGAGGTAGTTGGGCGTGATGATCTGCTGATCCTCCGGAAGGTTTCGGTTTTGTATTTTTTTGGCGACGATGTCTGCAAATAAGTTTTCCTGGTAGGTCCAAGCTTCCTGGTAATCCATGCTGCCCAGATCACGAAATGCTACCGTTTTTTTTGTATCTTCCTTCATTGTCGTTTTTTAAGCATTTTTTAGACCCATCTGGGTAGGCCTTTCATTTTTCAAAATTAACCAATAATTCCCATGGCAGCACACAATGATTCAGGAAGAGTCGCGGAGCAGGAAGCCGCCAAATGGCTGGAAAGTAAGGGCTACACCTTGCTTGAAGCAAACTACCGACACCAACATGCCGAGATAGATCTCATCATGACCCATCAGGGGCTCTTGGTATTTGTCGAAGTCAAATTTCGAACGGGTACAGGCTTTGGCTATGCCGAGGAGTTTGTAGATGGCACCAAAAAGCGATTGCTAGTGAAGGCTGCGGACCAATACATTTACCAAAAGGATTGGCACCGGGATATCCGCTTTGATATCGTGGGGGTATACAAAGATTCTAGGGGCACCCTCCACTTTAAACAGTTTGAGGATGCCTTTTATTGACTTCCCTAAAGGGCAAGTTTTAAGGGTCTCTTCGGTAGATTAGCTTGCCTTCCTTGTCCCACTCTGCTCGGATGTAGGGGCGGAAGTTTTTGGTGTAGGGATTTTCTTGGTATTGGATTTCCCGCTTTCGGATCGCTTGTGTATTGTTGGTATTCCAATACTCGGTCCACAACCCTACCTTTTCCCCAAATCGGTACTCCCCGGTCACGGCCACCTGCTGGTTTTCATAAAAGTGGAAGAAGTTGCCTTCCGCCAATCCGTATTGTATGGGTGTAAGTTTTTCTATGGCCCTGCTGGAAGTGTTAAAATAGGTGATTCGTGACTCCCTAGCCCAGCCTTCTTCGTAATGGGCTTTGTCTTGCAGGACATTGTCTCCATCAAAGGTAAGCCAGGTTTGGTGCTTGGTGCCGTAATAAAACATGCCCTGTTCCACTACCGTTTGGTTGACCAAGCGCTGGTAAGGTCCATGAAGCAGGAAGCCTTGCCCTTCTACAAAGCCCTGGGTTCGGATGGTCCGCTCCTTGGTATCGAACCAATACCGATCGCGGAGGTAGGGATTACTTTTCCAAGAGGCATTTGTGTAGTAAAAAACCTCGAGGTATTCTTGGCCTCGAAGACTTCTACGGGTACTTCCTTTTCTCGTTTTTACCCCAAAAAAGGTGTTTTTACGCGTCTTTTTTTTCTTTTCCTTCTTGGCTTCCTTTACTTTTTCTTCATCGAAGAGGAGCAGTGGCGCTACGGTAGGGAGCAAAAAGGAACTAACCAAGCCGGTTGAGTCTTCCTTCGCTTTTTGGTCTTTGGTGACGGTTTGCCCCTGAAGGAAATTGGTCCCTACCAAAAAGAAAAGTAGAAAAAGAGGAAGCAGTTTCATTTCAGAATTCAAACGGCTGAGGTACTGACTTAGTATCTTCAAAAGTAACATTTCGAGATCAAATCTTATCGATTGTTTATTAATTATAATCTTCTGCCTACTTTTGAATCCGTGCTACCAAACCCTAAATTCTTATGAATTCTATTTTATCCGATCGCGTACTTCAAATGGAAGAGTCGGCCACCTTGGCCATGGCAAAAAAAGCCAGAGAACTTAAAGCTCAAGGAATTGATATCATCAGTTTGAGCTTGGGAGAACCTGATTTCAAGACGCCAAAGCACATTCAGCAGGCTGCCAAAGATGCGATCGATGAGGGGAAATATTTCTCCTACCCTCCTGTTGCCGGCTACCAGGATTTGCGTGAAGCGATTGCCAAGAAGCTACGAGAAGAAAATAACATCCAAGAAGCGAAGGCGGAACACATTGTGGTTTCCGTGGGCGCAAAACACTCCATCGCCAATACCTTCATGTGCTTGCTCAATGAAGGAGATGAGGTCATTATTTTTTCGCCGTATTGGGTGAGCTATGCCGATATCATCAAGTTGTGTGGAGGCGTGCCTGTCTGTATTGAAGGTACACTTGAAAACAACTTTAAAGCTTCAGCAGCACAGTTGGAAGCCGCAATTACTTCCAAAACAAAGGCAGTCATCTATTCCTCTCCTTGCAATCCAACAGGATCAGTATTCTCCCAGCAAGAATTAGAAGCCATTGCCAACGTGGTGAAAAAGCACGAGGGAGTGATGGTCATTGCAGATGAGATTTATGAACTGATCAATTTCATGGGCAAAAATTTCAGCATTGCATCGCTACCGGGCATGTTTGAACGCACCATTACAGTGAATGGATTTTCCAAAGGCTATGCCATGACAGGCTGGAGAGTGGGGTATATCTGTGCTCCTTTGGAGGTTTCGAAAGCTGTGGAAAAAATGCAGGGACAGTTTACCTCAGGCAATACGGGCATCGCCCAGCGTGCAGCTTTGGCCGGCATCGCAGGAGATCAAGGTCCATCTCAAGAAATGGCCGTTCAGTACTTGAAGCGCCGTGACTTGGTATTGGGCTTGTTGAGAGACATCCCAGGTATCAAAACGCATGTGCCTGAAGGAGCTTTTTACTTCTTCCCAGATGTCACAGCCTTCTTTGGCAAGTCAGCACACGGACATCAGGTAAACAATGCGGATGAGCTTTGCATCTACTTGCTTGCCATCGCCAATGTCTCTCTAGTGACTGGTTCTGCTTTTGGTGCGGACAACTGTGTGCGGATCTCCTATGCAGCCTCTGAAGCAGACTTGATTGAAGCGATGAAGCGCATCAAAAAGGCCTTGGGAGAGCTGGCTTAGGCCTCCTTTCTCCCTGCTCAGCAGCAATCCTACTGAGCAGGGAGTTCTATTTTGCCCACCTTCCCAACCCTCCAGCTCATGGCTCAGGTACTAGTCATCACGCCCGTCAAAAATTCAATCGAAACCACGCTGGATACTGCGCGGGCGGTTGCGGCTTCTTCGGTGAAGGTGAAGCATGTGATCTTTAACGACTTCAGTACTGCGGAAACCAAGGAAAGCCTAGAAAAGCACCGGGAGGAGATTGGTTACGAGTTGATCCATATTGAAGACCTGACGGACCATCCTTCGCCCAACTACAAGTTGGTGCTGCAACTGGCCCAGCAGCAAGCCCTGGAAGCAGGAATCCCGCTTTTGGTGGTGGAATCGGATGTGGTGGTGACTTCGAACACTATTGAAATACTTTTGGAGCAGTTGAATGCAGACCCTGCTGCGGGCTTGATTGGATCGGTGACTGTGGATGAAAAAGGGTTGGTTAATTTCCCCTACCACAAATTCAAAGCTGTCAAGGAACCGGTAATCGCTACCCAGCGGAGCTTGAGTTTTTGCTGTACCTTATTCTCCCCAGCATTTTTACAAGCCTACGATTTTAAGGGATTGGATGAGGCCAAGGATTGGTACGACACCTTTATTTCTCAAAAATCGCTTGCGCTAGGTTTCAAAAACACGGTGCTCATGCATGCACCCGTTTGGCATCGCCCACATGCTAGTCGCCCTTGGAAGCAGCTCAAGTACAGCAATCCGCTGAAGTACTATTTTTTGAAGTTTTGGAAGGGGTTGGATAGGATTTAAGTCAACTGTTGACCGTCCACGGTTGACAGCAAATCGAATTTCATTGAGTACTAATTACAGTTTACCGAAAAGTTTGAGGAGCGTATTGTAGGGTTTGGACCAGCTGCGCTGAATCCGTAGCGGACCATTCAGCTCCCGCTCAAAAAAATCGGCATGCTTGGCATTGAGGTAAGCGATGCGGGCCTTTTTGAAGGCTGTTCCTCCCGTCTTTTTCCGTTTGCTGTTTGGGGTTAGTCGGTAAAAGAAGCCAACCAAGGGAAGTTGAACTACCTCTCCGCCATTTTTGAGGAGTTTGATCCAAAACTCCCAGTCTTCTCGTCCCAGTTGCATGTCTTCCGAAAATCCTCCCACGGCTAGGGCATCGGCTTTTCGAAAAAGGGCCGACACGAAAATCATGTTGTCCTTGGCCAATTGCTGCAGGCTGAAGGGCTTCAGTTTCCAAGGCTTTCGACCTGAGTCGGAGAATTTTTCAGCTTGGCAGTAAACTACTTTCACTTCGGGGCGAGCGGCTAGGATAGCCAAACCCTGTTGGATGTAGGCAGGTGAAATCAAGTCGTCTCCGTCCAGTGGCAATAGGTATTCTCCCTGGGCAGCTGCGATTCCTGCATTTCTAGCTTTGGTGACGCCGGCATTGGCTTGGTCGAGTACCCGAACTTCCGGATGCTGAGCTTCCAGCTCTTGGGCAAGTTCCAGTGAATTATCTGTAGAGCCGTCGTTGATGATTAGGATTTCTATCGGGCGGAAGCTGGAGGCCAGTGCCGATTGGATGGTTTCTTTCAGGTAGATCCCTTGGTTGTAGCAGGGGACAATGATCGAAATCAATCCAGGTATCATGCGTTGAAGAAGGAAGCAAATTCACCCAGCGGCTTTTGCAGGGCTAGGGTATTGGGTCCAAATTTTTTCAACTGGTAATTCTGCTCTTCCAAAAGTTGGAGGCAGGCGGCATAATCTGCGGCATTCAAGCCCACATTTTCAAAGATGATGGCCTGCGGTCGGGTTTTCGGGATGTCGAAAATCCGAATGACCTCCAAGTCGTAGCCTTCCGCATCGATTTGAAGCAAGTCAATATGATCCAATCCATAGGTTTGGATTAGGGTGGCCGGCGCGATCACTTGCACTTCTTCCTGGCTGATCCACTGGCTTTGGTCTGCAGGGATCTCAATGCCAAATCGTTTGCAGTTGGAGGCGACGATGCCATCTTTAAAGGCCTGTTCAATTTTCTCCTTGGAAAAGGAGGCCAATCCTGTAGCCCAACGCATGGTAGAGAATCCAACTTTGTAGATGGGCTGGCTACCGTCCTTTTCGCCAATGGCAGCGCAGAGGGGAGTGATGCCTTTGTTTTTGGCGTAGATTTTTGTGAGAAACTCATGGAATACATCCGGTTGAGGCTCCAAAAGAACCCCTTTCCAATCGTCTCTTTTGATAAACTTGTGGATGGGATCGTGGGTGATCCCGTCGTTGGCACCGATTTGCACTACCGTAAAGTTTCCCGGTTTAGACTTCGAGTATTGACTCAAAAAATCAGATAGGCTTCCTTTTTTCGGATTGTAAAAATTTCTGTAGAATCCTAGAAATAGCGGGTTGTTGGAGGCACTTAGGTTGAATCGAATCATCTTCCAGCGCTGTTGGAGGTTTCTTTTCAAGTTCAGGAGTGGGGAGGATTGGGTAGCCATAGTGCAATTCGGTGGGGAGGCAAGATGCCTGAGTTCAAAATTACCATTTTTTGTGAAATATGAGGGGCCTTCGAGCTCCCGCATTTTGGTTACCTTTGTGGCTACAAATCAATCGCCTAGCATGAGTAGAAGCCTTGTCTTCTTCTTTCTATTCCTATTCCTTCAATCAGGGATACTTTCGGCTCAAAGCCGCTGGGATAGCTCCTATGTAGCAGAGGAACCTGAAGTGATGGTGCTGCGCAGCTATTTGTCCCGCAAGTTTACGGCACTCCATTTTCCCAGTGAGAACCTTACCTACCAACCCAACAGTGGGTTGAATGCAGGTATTGGATTTACCTACCAAAATCTAACCCTTAATTTGGCCTATCCTTTTGGCTTTTTAAACCGGAATCGGGAAACTGATTTCCCTCGATTCTTTGATCTTCAGGGACATATTTATCCAAAAAACTGGGTCATCGATTTTTTCGGACAGTTTTACAAAGGTTACCGCATTCCAGGTGGAATCGGCAAGGCACAAGGTTACCTACGTCAAGACTTGGATGTACTCAAAGTGGGGATTCATGCCAATTATATTTTTAAGGGGGATAAAATTTCCTTGCCTGCCGCGGTACATCATGCTGGAGTTCAAAAAAAGTCTGCCTTTTCTCCAGTTGTTGGTTTCGAGGTGTATCGAGTACAGATTGCGGGGGATTCTTTGATTTTTCCTTCTCAGCTCGCTCCAAAGCAGAATTACCAAAACGCAGACTTTCTGCAAATGGGCCCCAATGCAGGTATGATAGGAACTTTGGTGCTTGGGAAAGGCTTTTTTGCAACGGGTACCCTTACTGGAAACCTAGGGGTAGCGTCTACCTGGAACTCGGATGCCGATACTTGGAATTTGGGCTGGGGCTACCATGCTCGTGCCTACATCGGCTACAATGGCCCTCGGTTTGGGGTAAATGTGAATTATGTGTACAAAACCTTGGCGCTTCAACCATTGGAAAATTGGACACAGGAAGTGCAAACGGGCAACTACCGCTTCGTCTTGGTTTATAAAATTCGCCCCACTCAAAAGTTTGCATCCACCTTTGCCAAGTACAATCCACTTAGAATTTTTAGAAAGTAGCAGGAGAGTGGGCCGCAAAATTTTAACTTTACGTAATCAATAGACACCTCCCCTATGAACGATTCATTTGGCATTCAGCAGTCCTTAAGAAATCTTGGCATCCACGAATCCAATTTGGGTTCTTCCACCGGCCTCCACTGGCTTGATTCGGGCGCCGCATCCCTGGCATCTTTTTCTCCTGCCGATGGCAAAAAAATTGCTTCCGTGCAGCTAGCCACGGAGGAAACCTACGAAGCGGTGGTCGCGCAGGCTTTGGTAGCCTTTGAAACCTGGAGGAATGTACCCGCTCCCAAGCGTGGCGATATCGTGCGTGAGATCGGCAATGCCCTTCGCGAAGTAAAAGCTGACTTGGGCAAGCTCGTCTCCTACGAAATGGGAAAATCCTACCAGGAAGGTTTGGGAGAGGTGCAGGAGATGATTGACATCTGTGATTTTGCAGTAGGGCTATCCCGACAGCTGTATGGCTTGACCATGCACTCCGAGCGTCCCGGTCACCGCATGTACGAGCAGTGGCATGCACTTGGGATTGTAGGAATTATTTCTGCCTTCAACTTTCCGGTAGCTGTTTGGTCTTGGAATACCGCCTTGGCCTGGGTGTGTGGGGATGTGTGTTTGTGGAAGCCTTCGGAAAAAGCCCCACTTTCTGCCATCGCCTGCCAGCACATTGTAGGAAGAATATTTACTCAGCACGGCTTGCCCGAAGGGATTTCCAACCTGATCGTTGGGGATGGGTCGATCGGCGCCCTGCTGTCTCATGATGCACGGATTCCGTTAGTTTCTGCTACAGGCTCTACCCGCATGGGCAAGCAAGTGGGCAAGGCAGTGGGTGAGCGATTGGGTCGCTCTCTGCTGGAGCTGGGTGGCAACAATGCCATCATCATCACTGAACATGCTGACTTAGAGATTGCCATCCGTGGCGCACTTTTTGGAGCCGTGGGCACGGCAGGACAGCGTTGCACGACCACCCGACGTCTGATTGTTCAGGAGAAGGTATACGATGCGGTGAAAAACAGACTCGCAGCCGCTTTTGGCAAATTGGTTATCGGTAATCCTTTGGATGAGAAAAACCATGTAGGCCCCTTGATCGATGTGCAGGCGGTGGAGCAGTACTTGGAAGCGATTGCAGAGGTAAAAGCGGCTGGAGGAAAAGCGGTTGTAGAAGGAGGGGTGCTCTCGGGAGCAGGCTATGAGTCCGGATGCTACGTGAAGCCGGCCATCTACGAAGCAGAAAACCACTTCGACATCGTGCAACACGAGACCTTTGCCCCCATCTTGTATTTGATCAAGTACAGTACCTTGCCGGAGGCTATCGCCTTGCAAAATGGAGTTCCTCAAGGACTTTCCTCCGCCATCATGACCACCAACATGCGTGAGGCAGAAGCCTTCCTTGCGGTCTCTGGATCGGATTGCGGCATCGCCAATGTGAATATCGGCACCTCGGGTGCAGAGATTGGCGGGGCCTTTGGGGGAGAAAAAGAAACCGGCGGAGGACGTGAGTCTGGATCCGACTCTTGGAAAGCCTACATGAGACGCCAAACGAATACCATCAACTACTCCACCCAGCTGCCGCTAGCGCAGGGGATTAAGTTTGATATTTAATTTAGTCAACGGTTGACAGACCACGGTCTGCAGGCGGTCCACTGTTGACAGCTCGCTTTCTTGAACTTCAAACTTTGATTTAGTTTGTTGCTTTAAAAATAGAATCTAATCCTACTTTATTTATTGAAAGCCCTTCGTGAATAACAGAGGGCTTTTTTGTTGTCTACCCCGCCCAGCCTTCTCGGTCGAGGCTGCGGTATTGGATGGCTTCGGCCAGGTGCTCCACGCGGATGTCATCGCTCTCGGCAATATCCGCAATGGTGCGGGCTACTTTTAGGATGCGGTCGTAGGCACGCGCAGAGAGGCCTAGACGCTCCATGGCGGTTTTGAGAAGGGTTTTGCCGGCCTCAGAGATCTGACAGACCTGCTTGACCTGGTGGGATGGCATCATCGCATTGCAAAACACTTCTGGGTTCGATTCAAATCGTATTTTTTGCCTTTCTCGGCCTTTGATCACCCGCTCCCGAATGTCTTTGCTGGATTCACTTTTGCGGGTGGAGGTCATCTCTTCAAATTTGACTGGAGTCACTTCCACATGCAAGTCAATGCGATCGAGCAGGGGGCCACTGACCTTATTCAAGTAGCGCTGCACGATGCCTGGCCCACAGACGCATTCCTTCTCCGGATGGTTGTAGTAGCCACAGGGGCAGGGATTCATGCTGGCAATTAGCATAAAGTTGGCCGGGAAGTCCACCGATACCTTGGCTCGGCTGATGGTTACCTTCCGCTCTTCCAAGGGCTGCCGCATCACCTCCAGTACGGAACGCTTGAATTCGGGGAGCTCATCCAAAAACAAGACCCCATGATGGGCTAAGGAAATTTCTCCGGGTTGGGGATTGCCTCCTCCACCAACCAAGGCCACATCCGAGATGGTGTGGTGTGGGCTCCGAAAAGGGCGCTGTGCAAGTAAGGAGGCATGCTTTCCGAGCCTGCCTGCGACGGAGTGGATCTTGGTGGCTTCCAAGGCTTCCTGCAAACTCAAAGGAGGCAGGATGGAGGGCAGGCGCTTGGCCAACATGGTTTTGCCGGCACCTGGAGGGCCGATCATAATCACGTTATGGCCTCCGGCTGCGGCAATTTCCATGGCACGCTTGATATTTTCCTGCCCTTGCACATCTGCAAAGTCAAATTCGGGGGCATCGATGCCCTGGTTAAAAATTTCTCGCGTGTCGGTTACCAGCGGTTCGATTTGGAGATGCCCCTGCAAAAAGTCCGAGGCCTGATCCAAGGTCTCTACGCCAATGATGTCCAAGCTATTGACAATGGAGGCCTCTTTCGCATTTTCGAGGGGAAGGATAAATCCCTTAAATCCTCGCTTTCGTGCTTCGATGGCGATTGGAAGCACCCCTTTGATGGGACGAAGTTTGCCGTCGAGGGAGAGTTCTCCCATCAGGACATAGTCATGCAAGGTGGGGAAACTGACCTGCTCTGAGGCTTGGAGAATGCCCATGGCGATGGGGAGGTCGTAGGCGGAGCCTTCCTTGCGCAGGTCTGCAGGAGCCAAGTTGACCACGACCCGCTGTCGAGGCATGCGGTAACCGAAGAACTTGAGAGCTGATTCCACGCGCTGCTGGGATTCTTTGACCGCGGAGTCGGGCAGTCCGACCATAAAGAAGTTGGTGCCTTGGCCCACATTGACCTCGATGGTGATGAGGTTGGCGTCCACGCCAGAGACGGCGCTTCCAAAAGTTTTTGCAACCATAATTGAGTTTAAAAAGTGTACCTACGAATATAGCCGATTTTAGGAGGGAATTCGCTTCTCCCTAAAAGTTTTCCTAATGCAAATCTGGGGTACTTGGATCCAGTCTGTTAGACAGACTGTATCGTGGAAAGCTTTTGGTACAGTCCTTCCTGTGCCATCAATTCGGCATGGGTGCCTCGCTGCACAATTTTCGCCTTATCGATCACCAAGATCTCATCGGCATGTTGGATGGTGCTTAGGCGGTGTGCGATGACCAGCGTCGTGCGGCTGCTCATGAGCTTTGTGATGGCTTCTTGAACAAGTAGTTCCGATTCGGAATCCAGTGCCGAAGTGGCCTCATCCAAAATAAGGACGGGAGGATTTTTCAGTACCGCTCGGGCGATGCTCAGGCGCTGTCGTTGCCCTCCTGATAGTTTGGATCCTCTGTCGCCAATGTTGGTTAGGTACCCGTATTCCAGCTTGCTGATAAATTCATGGGCATTCGCAATTGTTGCAGCTTCCATGACCTGGGCCTCAGTGACCCCATCGATGCCAAAGGCGATGTTGTTGAATACTGTATCATTAAACAGGATGGATTCTTGGGTGACGATCCCGAGTTGGCCTCTCCAGGTAGCGGTAGCAATGTCCTTGAGGTCGATTCCATCTACCAAGATTTGGCCAGAGCTTGGATCGTAAAATCTGGGTACCAAATCGGCCAAGGTAGATTTTCCTCCGCCGGAAGGGCCTACGAGCGCGATGGTTTTACCTTTTTCGAGGGTAAAGTTGATTTGGTCCAGCACCTTGTTTTCCCCGTAGGCAAAGCTGACATTCTTGTATTCGATTTGCTTGCTAAATCCAGGGAATGGTTTTGGATGTGCTGGAGAGGGCAGTTGGTTGGTCGTGTCAATCACCTCAAAAATCCGGTCTGCGGAGGCAATGCCGCGCTGGATGGTGGATACTGCACGGGAGATCTCCTTTGCAGGATTCAGTACTTGAGTAAAGATGATGATGTAGGTGATGAAGTTGGAGGCACTCAAGGCGGAGGTTCCACTCAAGACCAAATTGCCTCCATAAACCAAGATCCCGGCGACCACACTTACTCCGAGAAACTGGGAAACTGGGCCTGCCAGTTCATTTTTGCGCGCCATGCTCACATTGACATCGGAGTAGAAGTCGGTTTCGGAATCAAACTTTCCTTGCACAAATTTTTCCCCATTGAATGCTTTGACTACACGCATGCCGCCTAGGGTCTCGTCCAGAATGCTGACGATGCGTCCGAGCGATTCTTGGCTTTGGATGGCAGTTTTTTTGAGTCGCTTCGTGATGCCGCCAATGATGGCTCCAGAAATTGGGATAATTAAAATCGTGAAAAGGGTCAAGGGCACCGACATGAAGAAGAGTACCCCAAAATACAGCACGATGGTGGCAGGCTCTCGAAATAAGATTCGTAGGGATTGCACGATGGTGTTTTCCACCTCTTGAATGTCGTTGGTCATTTTGGAGAGGAGGTCTCCCTTTCGTTCGTTGGAAAAGTAGCCCAGGTGGAGTGCGCTTACTTTTTCAAAAATATCCATGCGCATCCCTTTGATGACCTGGGCACGCACTTTCGCCAGCACCACTCCAGAGAGGTAGGTAAATAGGTTGGAAAGGAATACCGAGCCTACGATGATGGAACAGACGAAAAGCAAGGTGCCAAACTTCCCATACGTCTCACTCACCTCTAGAAACAGGTGGTTGAATAGGGAAATTAGGTAATCCAGGGAGAGGGTAAATTCGGGCTGTATGCGGTATTTTTCTAAACTTTCGGGTGCTACTTGCTCAAAAATCACATCAAAAAGTGGCTTGAGTAGGGTGAAGTTCATCAAGCCAAAAATGATGGCCAATAGGGTGTAACCGATGTAAACCGGAATAAATCTCCCGAAGGGTCGGGCGTAGGAAAGAATCCGAAAATAG
>Ga0164292_10003682_pt1 | contig 12515 bp, 6 predicted proteins | sample GEODES117metaG_FD_111486 | JGI IMG/M metagenome (GOLD analysis project Ga0164292, IMG submission 111486) | Eutrophic lake water microbial communities from Lake Mendota, Wisconsin, USA - GEODES117 metaG | ecosystem: Environmental > Aquatic > Freshwater > Lake | place: USA: Lake Mendota, Wisconsin... | reverse complement strand
CCCGGCACAACCTCGATCGCGATGCTCGACCCAGCGACCGGCCGCCTGCTCTGGGAGCGGCACCGGTTGCCCGCCGGTCTCGAATGGTTCGTCGATGGCGAATTCCTCTGCGGCTGCACGGCGGATGGCCGGGGCTCGATCGTCTGCCAGGCGATGGATGGCCGTCTGCTCCATGCGACCGATGTGCCGCACCGGCGGCAGCGGGTGGCCGCCGCCGGGCGGCGGTTCGTCGCCGTCAGGCCGCTCGACGAGCATCCGGTCGGACCGGTGGCGGAGCGCGTGCGGCTCGAACTGGTCGATCCCGTGGATCGCGAGTCGCGGCCGATCGGCGAGTTCGCCGGGGAGGCGCGGGCGGTCACGGCCACCGACGGACGGCTGGCGGTGCTCGAGCCCGGCGGCCGCCTGGCCGTGTTCGACCTCACCGACGGCTCGCTCGTGTTCCGCACGACGCTCCCCGAACCGCCGCCCGGGATAGAGCGGCTACAGGTGACCTTCTGGAAGGACCGCTACCTCGTCTTCGCCGGCGCGGTCGACGACGATCCCGACGCCGTTGTCGCCCCGCTCAATCAGTTTCTCCATGCGGGCGGTGCGGCCGCGCCGCTCTCGGGCGCGGTCTGGGCGGTCGATGCCACGCACGGCCGGCCGCTCTGGCCGGTACCGGCGCTGATCGAGCGACACTGCCTCCATCCGGCCCAACCGGCCGGCTTGCCGATCCTCACCTTCTGTCGTCTCCTCGAGCGGCGCGAAGGGGGCACCCCCGTGCTGAGCGTGCTCTGCCTCGACAAGCGGACGGGCCACGCCGTGTTCGCGAGCGACCGGGTCGCCTCGCAGTCGGTGCAGGCGTTCGGCTGCGATCTGGTGGGCGACTCGCGGGCCGCGACGATCGCCATCGGCGACGATCGGCCGCTCGAACTCGTGTTCACCGACCGGCCGATGGCGCCGCGTCCGCCGTTCCGCAGCCGGGGCCGCCTCCCCGCGCTCGACGAGGGCGACATCTCGGGCGACCGGCCCGGCGGAATCCGTCCATGACAAGCCTGCCCACCTCCGCCCTCCGGCCGGTCGCCTGCGTCGTGGCGTGGCTCGCATGCCTGGCCGCGGCCGCAGCGCCCCCGCAACCGGCCGACGTCGTCGAAGCAGGCCTCGAGTGGCTGGCGGCGAAGCAGAACCGGCGCGGCAACTGGTCGGCCAACGAGGGCCGCTACCCGACCGCGATCACGGCGCTCGCGGCCACCGCGCTGGTGATGGAGGGCTCGACCACGTCGCAGGGCCGCTACGCCGAACCGGTCCGCCGGGCCGTCGACTACCTCGTCAGCCGGTCCCGGCCCAACGGCCTGATCGGCGACCCCAAGACCGACGACCGCTACACCTACGGCCACGGCTTCTCGATGCTCTTCCTCTCGCAGGTGCTCGGCGAGGAGGAGGACGAACGGCGGCGGGAGGAACTGGTCGGGGTGTTGACGCGCGCCGTGGAATTTTCCGGCCGGGCCCAGACGAAGGATGGCGGCTGGGGCTACGTCAGCGCGACCGACGGCAACGACTTCGACGAGGGTTCGACCACCATCACGCAGGTGCAGGGACTGCGCGGCTGCCGCAACGCGGGGATACCCGTGCCCCGCGAGATCATCGACAAGGCCATCGCCTACATCCACAAGTGCACGCTCCCGGATGGCGGCGTGCAGTACAGCTCCAAGGGGGGCGGCGGCCGGCCGGCGATCTCGGCGGCGGCGATCGCCTGTCTGTTCAACGCCGGCGAGGAGGACGACACGCACGTGCCGCGGATGCTGGCCTACGCCGACAAGCACCTCGGCAACATCGCCAACACCAGTTTCGGCCACTGGCACTACGGGCATTTCTATTACGCGCAGGTGATGTATCGTGAGAGCGGCGAGCGCTGGGAGCGGTATCGCGACCAGATCGAACGCCGGCTCGTCGCCGAGGCACAGCGCGACCGCGACGGCATGTTCTGGACGCAGGGCTACATCGGCCACGCCTTCACCACCGCCACCAACCTCACGATCCTCCAGCTCGACAAGGGCATGCTCCCCATCTACCAGCGGTGAGCCGCCCCGGCACCGTTCCCCGCACCGTTCCCTGGAGCCACCATGACCCACGCCTCGGCCGTCGAGCGGCTGCATGCCGCCCACGACGCCATTCTCGCCCAACTCGGCCGGGTGATCGTCGGCCAGGAGCAGGTGATCGAGGAGCTGTTGATCAGCCTCTTCGCCCGCGGCCACTGCCTGCTCGAGGGCGTGCCGGGGCTGGCCAAGACGCTGCTCGTCAGCACGCTCGCCCGCAGCCTCGACCTGTCGTTCAGCCGGATCCAGTTCACCCCCGACCTGATGCCGGCCGACATCATCGGCACCGACGTGCTCGAGGAGGACCGGGCCACGGGGCAGCGGCAACTGCGGTTTCTCGAGGGGCCGCTGTTCGCCAACGTGGTCCTGGCCGACGAGATCAACCGCACCCCTCCCAAGACGCAGGCGGCGCTCCTCGAGGCGATGCAGGAACGGCAGGTGAGCGTGGGCCGCGTCCGCCACACGCTGGTCGATCCGTTCTTCGTGCTGGCCACCCAGAACCCGATCGAGCAGGAGGGCACCTACCCGCTGCCGGAGGCGCAGCAGGACCGGTTCATGTTCAAGGTGTTCGTCCGCTATCCCTCCTTCGACGAGGAGTTCGAGATCGCCCGGCGGACCACCGGCGTGCCCCTCGAGGAGGCCCGGCCGGTGCTCTCGGCGGCCGACATCGTGGCCCTGCAGCGGAGCGTGCGCGAGGTGCCCATCAGCGACCACCTCGTGCGGTACGCGCTGGCGCTCGTGCGCCAAACCCGGGCCGGCGAGCGGGGCGTGCCCGATTTCGTCTCCGACCAGTTGGTGTGGGGCGCCGGCCCGCGGGCGGTGCAGTTCCTGATCGTGGGGGCGAAGGCCAGGGCCCTGCTCCAGGGCCGCAGCCATGTGACCGCCGCCGACATTCGAACCCTCGCCCCGCCGGTGCTGCGACACCGGATCGTGGTCGGCTTCGCCGCCGAGAGCGAGGGCGTCACGCCCGACGCCGTCATCGAGCGGATCCTTTCCAGCACGCCGTCGCACGAGGACGAACTCGCCCGTGATCCGAGGTTCCAGACGATATTTGCGTCCTGAGGCGATCCGGCGGATCGCCCGGCTCGAGGTCCGCGCCCGCGGCGTCGTCGAGGGCGTGCTCGCGGGCCTCCACAAGAGCCCCTTCAAGGGGCAGAGCGTGGAGTTTCTCCAGCACCGCCCCTACGTGCGCGGCGACGACCTGCGACGGGTCGACTGGAAGGTCTGGGGGCGGCAGGACCGGCTCACGGTCAAGGAGTTCGAGGAGGAGACGAGCCTCCGGCTGTCGCTCGTGGTCGACGGCTCGGGCAGCATGGACTACGACCCCGGCCGGCCTTCGGGCCGGACCACGAAATACGACCATGCCGCCACGCTGGCGGCGAGCCTCGCCTGGCTGGCCCTGTCGCACGGTGACGCCGCCGGCTGCACGCTGTTCGACGACCGGGTGCGAACGGCCGTTCCGCCGCGGACCCGCAAGAGCCAGCTGACCGAGATCTGCGGGCTGCTCGAGGCGCCGCGCAACGCCGGCGAGAGCGAGTTTCTGCCGCCGCTCGCCCGGCTGGCCGAGACGCTGCCCCGCCGGGGCCTCGTGATCGTGCTCTCCGACTTTCTCGGCGACCGCGCGGGGCTGCTCCGGGGATTGCGGCTGTTGCGGCAGCGGGGCCACGACCTGGCGGTGTTCCACGTCCTGGACGACGACGAGCTCGAGTTTCCGTTCGAGGGACCGACGCGGTTCGATGGGCTCGAGCTCCCGGCCAGCCTCGCCTGCAACCCCCGGGCGCTGCGGGCCGGGTACCTGGAGGCGCTCGCGCGCTTCCTGGCGGAAGTGCGCCGCGAGGCGGCCCGCGCCGAGGCCGACTACGTGCTCGCCCGCACCGGCGAGCCGGCGGAGACCACGCTCGTGCGGTTCCTCACGAGCCGGGTCCGCCAGGCCACCTAGCGCATCCCGGAGCCCCGCATGCCCGCCTTCGACTTCGCGCCGCTCGCGTGGTGGGGCCTGCCGCTGGTCGCGGCACCGGTGCTCATCCACCTGATCAACCTGCTGCGGCACCGCCGGGTGCCGTGGGCCGCGATGGAGCTCCTGCTCGCGAGCCAGAAGAAATACAAGACGCGAATCCTGCTCAAGCAGCTGCTGCTGCTCGCCCTGCGGACGGCCGCCGTGGCGGGCATCGTGCTGGCGCTGGCGCAGCCCCGCTGGCGGTCGGCGCTCGGCAGCCTGTTCGGCGGCGGCCGGCTCCACGTGGTGCTCGTCGACGACAGCCTCTCGATGGACGACCGGAGCGGCGCGGGCAACCGGGCCGGCGCGGGCGAGCCCGCGAGGGCGAACGCGGGGGCGTTCGACCGCGGCCTCCGCGTGGCCCAGCAGGTGGCCGACGACGCCGCCGCGCGCGGCGACGAACTCGCGCTGGGGCTGTTCTCCGACGTTGCGGGCGACGAGCGGCGCGACGCGTTTCTCGTGCCGCGGCAGCCGCTCGGGCCCGAGACGATCGCGAGCGTCCGCGAGGCCATCGGCCGCGCGCGTCGCTCGTGGCTGGGGACCGGGCCGCGACCGGCGCTCGATCGCGCCGCCGCCTTGGCCGCCGACGCGGGGGAGGGGGGCTGCACGCTCTGGCTCGTGAGCGACTTCCGGCTCCGCGACTGGACCGACGAGGAGGCGGCGGCCGCGATCCGACGGCTGGCCGATGAGGGCGCGGCGATCCGGCTGGTGGACTGCGCTTCCGAGCCCGCGACCGAAGCCGTCAACCTCTCGCTCACGCGGCTCGAGGCGGTCGGGGGCGTGCCCGCCACGGGCGTGATCGTGCCGCTCGAGGTCGAGGTCAGGAACGACGGCCCGGGCACGGCCCGCGACGTGCAACTCGAGCTGCGCGAGGACGGGGCGGGACGGCCGGGCCTGCAGCTCGCCGAGATCCCGCCGGGGGAGAGCGTGGTCCGGCGGTTCGACGTCCGGTTCACGGCGCCGGGCGGGCACGTCGTCGAGGCCCGCCTGCCGGACGACCGGCTGCCGGGCGACGACGCGCGGAGCTGCGTCATCGAGGTGGTGGATCGCGTCGAGGTGCTGCTCGTCGCCGACGAGGCCGCGGGCACCGGGCCCGACAGCGACGCCTTCTTCGTCGCCACGGCGCTGGCCCCAGGGGCCGCGGCGACCACGGGCCTCCTGCCACGCGTGGTGACACCGGCCGCGCTGGCCGCCACCGACCTGACGCCGTTCGACGTGATCTGGATCCTGGACGTGGAACGCCTCGATGCCGCGGCCGTGGCCGCGGTGGAGGCCCACGCCGCGGCCGGCGGGGGCGTCGTGTTTTTTAGCGGGCCGCGGACGCGGGCCGAGTTCGTCACCCGCACGCTGTTCCGCGATGGCGAAGGCCCCTTCCCGGTGCCGCTGGCCGGCGCGGTCGAGCTGTTGCCGCCGCCCGGCTCCGGCCGGGTGCCCGATCTCGTGGCCGAGCCGCACCCCGTGGTGGCGGTGCTCTCGGGCACCCGCAACCCGCTGCTCGACGCGGTCCGTGTCGAGCGGGTGATGGCGGTCGAACGCGGCTTCGACGACTCGGCCTCGCCGGGCCTGCGGCGGTTGTTGTCGTTGCGGGACGGCCGCCCGCTGGTGATCGAGAAGCCCTTCGGCCGGGGCCTGGTGGCGGCGGTGCTGACCACGGCGGCCCCCACGTGGAACAACTGGGCCCGCGGCAACCCGAGTTGGGTGGTGGTGATGCTCGAACTGCAGAGCCAGCTCGCCCGGCAGCGGCGCCGGGCGGAGAGCCTCACGGTGGGGGACGAACTGCGGGTCGGCCTGACGGCGGGAAGCGACGAGATGGATGTCGACTTCCTCGTGCCGCCCGACGGCACGCTCGTGCGCCAGGCGGCGACCCCGAACGCGGACGGCGGATTCGAGGCGCGGCTCGAGGCCCGCGTGCCCGGCGCCTACGCAGCCCGCTGGCGGCGGGTGGACGGCACCGAGCGGGAGCGGGTCGTCGCCGCCCACGTCGACGCCGGCGAGGGCAGGCTCGAGCGGGCCGGTCGCGACCGGCTCGCCCGCCAGCTCGCCGGCGTGCCCTTTCGCTATGACGCAGCCGATGACCTCGATCCGACCGCCGGCGACGTGGCGGGAGTGCCGCTGGCCCGGCCGCTGCTCATCGGCCTGCTGGTGGTGCTCGTGCTCGAGCAACTCACCGCCTTCGCCGCCAGCTACCATGCCTCGCCCGCCCACCGCCGCTGAGACCGCGCCGCCCCTCGCCCCGCTGCAATCCCGATGGTTTCCTCCCTCTCATGCCTCGCCGCGGCCGTCGACCACCGGCTCACCAGCCGGCTGCTCGACGGCTTCGACGCCTGGTGGCAACCGCCCGCGGCGATCGCCGGCGTGGTGGCGCTCGCGGCCTTCGTGGTCTGGATGGCCGGCCGCGACGGCGCCGAACTGCCGGCCGCCGTCCGCGTCGTCTTGACGGCGCTGCGGCTGACGGCGGTGGGGGCGGTGATCGTGGCCCTGCTCGACGTCGAGCGGATCGCCGAGCACGAGATCGTGCTCCCGTCACGGGTCGCCGTGCTCGTCGATTCGAGCGCCAGCATGTCGCTGCCGGAGAGTTCCCGCGCCGATGCCCCGAGTCGCGGTGGGCGCGCGGTCGACCTGCTCGATGCCGGCGGCCTGCTGGAGGCGTTGGCACCGCGCCACGAGGTCTCGATCTGGCGGTTCGACGCCGAGGCCGAGCCGCTGACCGTGCTGCCGACCACCGCGGCCGAGCCCAGCGCTGAGCCCGAAGCGCCGGCTGAAGCGCCTGCCCAGGCGCCAGCCGATGGGCCGGCCCAGCCGCCGACTGATGCATCGGCCGCCGGCGGCTGGCGGGAGGCGGTGGTCGCGCGGGGCTACGAGACGCGGCTCGGCGAAGCCCTCGCGACCGTTGCGGAGCGGGAGCCGAGCGGCCTGCTCGCGGGCGTCGTGATCCTCACCGACGGCGGGAACAACGCGGGCCTCGACCCGCTGGCGGCCGCGGCGCGGCTGGCCAGGTCCGGCGTCGCGATCGTGCCGCTGGGCCTGGGCAGCGACGTCCTGCCGGCCAACGTGCGGGTGGCCGACCTGATCGTTCCGGCCCGCGTGTTTCCCAGCGATGCCTTCGCGGTCACGGCCTATCTCCAGTCGCAGGGTCTCGAGGGGCAACGGGTGCGCGTCGAACTGCTCGAGCAGCCGGCGGGCGACGAGCCGCCGGGCGACGGAACGGGGCGGATGGTCGACACGCTCGAAGCCACGCTCGCCGCCGACGGCGAACTCGTCGCCGTCCGGTTCGACGTTCCCGGGCTGCCGACCCCGGGCAGCCGCACGCTGGCCGTCCGCGTCGCGGCCCCCACGGGCGACTCGACCGCCGGCGACGACTCGCAGGCGGCGGGCATCGAGGTGGTCGATCGCGTCACGCGGGTGCTGTTGATGGCGGGCGGACCGGGCCGCGAATACCAGTTCATGCGGAGTGTCCTGCACCGCGACCCGAGTTTCGCGGTGGACGTGCTCCTCGGCACCGCCGCGGCGGGGATGTCGCAGGATTCGCGACGGATCGTCGAGGCCTTCCCGCCGTCGGACGAGGCGCTGGCCGAATACGACGCCGTGGTGGCGATCGATTACGACTGGCAACGCGTCGAGCCGGCCGGCTGGTCCCGGCTGGAGCGGTGGGTGGCCCGCGAATCAGGCGGCCTGATCATGATCGCCGGCGGCATCCACATGGAGAGCTGGCTGGGCGACCCGCGGTCCACGCCGCTGCGGGGCCTGTTCCCGGTGGAACTGCGGCGGCCGGGCCAGTTGCCGCTCGGAGCGCTCGCCGCCGAGGAGGAGCCGATGCCGCTGGAGTTCACGCGGGACGGCGCCGAGGCCGAGTTTCTCTGGCTCGCGGCCGGCGGTGAATCGAGCCGGGTGATTTGGGGCGAGTTCCCGGGGATCTACTCGTGCTTTCCGGCGGAGGAGGCGAAGCCGGGGGCGACCGTCTACGCCCGCGTGGCGCCGCCCGGTGCGGCCGCGAGCGAGCCGCGCCGGGTGTTTCTGGCCGGGCAGTTCTACGGCTCGGGGAGCGTCTTCTACGCCGGCAGCGGTGAACTCTGGCGGCTGCGGGTCGTCGCCGACGCCGCCTACGAGCGGCTGGTCGCGCAGCTCGTGCGGCACGTCTCCCAGGGTCGGCTGGCGCGAGGCTCGCAGCGGGCGCGGCTGCTCGTCGATCGCGACCGGCATCCGGTCGGCGGCAGCGTGGAAGTGCGGCTGGCGCTGACCGACGAGAACCTGTTCGCCGCCACCGCGGCCCGGCCCCCGGCCTGCCGGGCGGTGGGCCCGGGGGGCATCACCGCGCCCATCGCGCTGGCCGCCACGCCGGATCGCCCTGGCACGCTCGCGGGAGCGTTCGTCGCGGCCCGCGAGGGGATGTGGAAAATCGAAGTCGATCCGACGGCGGGCCTCGGCGAGGAGCCGCTGGTGAGGCGAATCCAGGTCCAGCTGCCCGATCGCGAACTGGCCCGGCCGCGGCTCGACCGGCCGCTCCTGGAGCAGTTGGCGACCCGCACCGGCGGCACCGCCCGCTTCCCCCAGCCCGGCGGCTGGTCGGCTGCCGACGCGCTCGAACTCGCCGCGGCGTTGCCCGACCGCGCCCGGCACGAATACGAGACGGGCGCCTCCGACGAGCGGTTCAAGCAGCGGCTCAACACGGCGCTGCTGGCCGTCGGCTGCGGCTGCCTGTGTGTCGAGTGGATCGTCCGCCGGCTGGTGAAACTCGCCTGAGCGTCGAGCAACCATGATTTCCTCCCCCGAGGCCGCCCCGATCGAGCCGCTCCGCCGGCTGCTGGCGAAGGTCCGCCGCGAGGCCCGGGCCTGGGTCTGGGTCGAGTCGCTGGCGGCGCTGGCACTGGCGGCGGCGGTGATCTTCTGGGCGACGCTGGGCCTCGACTGGCTGCTCGAACCGCCCCCCTGGGCGCGGGCCTGCGTCGCCGCGGCAGCCGTGGCGGTCATGCTCTGGCTCGTGGGCACCCGGCTCATCGGCCGGCTCGCGATTCCACTCTCCGATCGGGCCCTGGCGCTGGCGGTGGAGCGACGCGTGCCAGAGTGCGGTGACACGCTGTCGACCGCCATCACGCTGGCCGACGCCGGCCGCGACCCGGTCGACGCCGACCTCGCGGGCCGCACGACCACCGCGGCGGCGGCCCTCGCCCACGGCGTCTCCACGCGGAGCGTGTTCCGGCGCGGGCGGCTGCTCGCCACGGCCCTCGTCGCCGCCGCCGCGGCGGCGAGCGTGGTCGGGCTGGTCGCGGCGCAACCGGCCGTGGCGACGATCTGGGCCCGGCGACTGGCGCTCCTCGACGACACTCCCTGGCCGAGGCGCGTGCGGCTCGAGGCGCAGGGATTCAGCGGCGGCGTGCGCAAGGTCGCCCGCGGCAGCGACGTCGACATCCTCGTCAGGGCCACGGCCAGCGGACCGTTGCCGAACCTGGTGGAGCTCCGCAGCCGCACGGCCGGCGACACCTGGCGCACGGTGCGCATGGGCACCCGCGGGGGCGACGACGGCGGACAAACCTTCGGCCATCTACTCGAGGCGGTGGGAGCGGATCTCGAACTCGAGATCCGCGGCGGCGACGCGCGGCTGAAGGGGCTGGTCCTCGACGTGGTCGAGCCGCCGTCCCTGGCCGAGGCGACCATCCGCTGCACGCTGCCCGGCTATCTCGGGGGCGGCCGCCGCGATCCGCCAGCGTCGCGGGCCGTGGCGGTTCCGCGGGGCTCACGGCTCGAGGTGACGTTCCGGGCGACGAAGCCGCTGACGGCAGCCCGGATCATCGGCCGGTTCGCCGCCGAGGCGGCCGACGTCGTCCTGGCATCGGTGGAGGCGGCGGCCACCCCGCCGGTCGACACGATCTCCGCCGAGATTCCCCTGCTCGATGGCGACTGCACGCTGGCCGCCACCTTCACCGACACCGATGGCCTCGCCACCCGCGAGCCGATCACGCTCGCCCTGACGGCGGTGCCCGACGAGCCGCCCCGGCTCGCGGTGCGGCTGGCCGACATCTCGACGGCCGTGACCACCGGGGCGCGGCTGCCGATCATCGGCACGCTCGCCGACGACCACGGGCTGGTCGCCGCCGACGTGTCGCTCGGACGCGGCGTGCCGGACCAGCCACCGACGGTGGTGCCGCTGCCGCGGATTCGCGGTGGCGAACTGCTGGTGGAGCTGCCTGCGGATCGTCCCGAGGTCGTGCCGCTCGCGCCGCTCGGCCTGGCCGTCGGCGAGCGGATCACGGCCGTCGTGACCGCCCGCGACGGGTGCCCGCTGGCCGGCGGCCCCAACTCGGGCTCGGGCGAGACCTGGATGCTCGAGGTGGTGTCGCCCGAGGCGTTGCAGGCGATGCTCGAGGCCCGCGAAGTGCTGCTGCGGCGGCGGCTCGAGGCCTCGATCGAAGACCTCACGGAGGCCCGCGGCGGGCTCGACGGGGCGACCGGCGCGACCGGGGCGGACGGGGCGGACGGCGGCCCGCGGGCGGCGGACCGTCTGGCCGAGGCGACGGCCCGAACCGCCGGTGAGACCGCCGAGATCGCGACCACGTTTCGCGGTATCCGCGGCGAACTCGACAACAACGGGCTCCTGACGCCGGAACTCCAAACCCGGATCATCGACCAGATCGCCGAGCCGCTCACCGCCGTCGGAGCGGGACCGCTCGCGGCGCTCGCCGACGCCTGCCGCGGGGCGGCGCGGGGCGAGGTGGCCACGTCGGCGCTGGCCGCCCGCGCCGACGAGGCGCTCGCCGCCCTGCGGGCCGTGCTCGCCCGCATGCTGGAGCTCGAGTCGTTCAACGAGGTGGTCGAGCGGCTGCGGGGTGTGATCGAGGCACAGGAGAAAATCCGCCGCGATACGCTGGAGCGGCAGCGACAGCGGGCCCGCGAACTGCTCGAATGAGGTCGCGAACGCACCCCGTCATGAACCACCCGATGCGACTCCTCCGCGGACTGCTCCTGGCGGCCATCTGCCCGACGGTCGGCGGCTGCCTGGCTGCGGCCGGCGCGATCGGCGTCGTGGGCTTGACCGTTGCGGCGCGGGCCGCCGAGCCGCCCCCGACGAGCGAGGCCGACGCGTTGGCCCGGCGCGAGTCGGACCTGCTGCGGCAATACCTCGAACTGGAGCGGTCGTTTCTCCGGCTCGCCGACCTGCTGGCGACGACCGACCCCCGCCGCGCCGCCGTGCTCCGGGACGCGTTCGACCGGGCCCGCGACGCGGAGATGGGCGACCGCCTGGGGGCGATCGTGACGCTGTTGGAGGAAGGCCAGCTGCTCAAGGCCGGAGCGAGCCAGGAGGGGGCCATCGAACAGTTTCGCGGCCTGCTGGATCTGCTCGAGGAAGGGGGCCAGGATCGCCGGCTCACCGAGACGAAGCAGGAACTCCGCCGCTTCCTGGGACGGGTCACCAAGCTGATCGCGCGGCAACGCGACATCGAGGGCTCGACGGAGGCGGGCGCCGACGAGGATCGAACCGCGGCCCGCCAGCGGGAGGCGGCCGAGGAGGCCGACAGCGTGGCCGACGAGATGGAGCGGTTTGCCAAGCGGCAGGAGGACGCCGACCGGCCGAGCGGCGAAGCGGATGCCGACGAGCCGGGCGAACCGGCGGACGACGATGCCGGGAAGAAGCCGAACGCCGAAGCTGGTCGCCGCGGCGCCGGGCAGCCACAGGGCGCCGGCGAGCGTCGCGGCGAGGAAGCCCAGGGAGGCGAGTCTCAGGGGGAGGGTGCGGAGCCAGAGGACGAGGCCGGCGAGCAGCCGGCGGGAGAAGAGGGCCCGGCTCAGGAAGAAACCTCGCGCGAACGACAGACGGCGCGGCGGCTCCAGGCCGCGGAGAAGCGGATGCGCGAGGCGGCCGAGAAGCTCGACGAGGCCCGGCGGAAGGAGGCCCGGGCCGACCAGGAGAAGGCGATCGAGGAGCTCGAATCCGCGCGGGCCGAGCTCGAGGAGATCCTGCGGCAGATGCGGGAGGAGGAGGTCGAGCGGCTGCTCGTGCAGCTCGAGACGCGGGTCCGGATCATGCTCAAGGCCCAGCGCGGCATCCGCGACGCCACCGTGAAGCTCGCCGGCTCCGAGGCGATGTCGCGCCGCGAGCAGCAGCTCGAGGCGGCGCGGATCGGCCGCGAGCAGGCCGAGGTCTCGGCCGAGGCGGCCCGGGCGATCCTGCTCGTGCGGGACGACGGCTCGGCCGTGGCGATTCCCGAGGCGCTCGGGCAGGTGCGAGACGACTCGAGCGAGGCGGCGACGCGGCTCGCCCGCGGCGACGTCACGCCGACCACCGTCGACCTCGTCGGGGAGATCGTGACGGGCCTCGAGGAACTGCTGGCGGCCCTGGAGAAGTCGCGGCGGGACGAGCCGCAGCAGCAGCCGGCGGGCGAAGGGGGCGGCCGGCCGGCGGAGTCGAAGGAGCAGCCGCTGGTCGACAAGCTCGCCGAGCTCAAGATGCT
>Ga0164292_10003681_pt1 | contig 12515 bp, 13 predicted proteins | sample GEODES117metaG_FD_111486 | JGI IMG/M metagenome (GOLD analysis project Ga0164292, IMG submission 111486) | Eutrophic lake water microbial communities from Lake Mendota, Wisconsin, USA - GEODES117 metaG | ecosystem: Environmental > Aquatic > Freshwater > Lake | place: USA: Lake Mendota... | reverse complement strand
GGAATTATTAATTGATTTCTTATTTGAAATGTTTTGTTTTTGTGGAATACCTTTATTATTACAATATTTATTTAATTATTGGATATGTTCTCCAAGTGTGATTTTTATGATTACTTTAACTATGACATTTGGCCATATAATAAATTATTCTATATTTGGTTCAAATAAAATTCATCAGACGCATCATAGAAATGTAAATTTCCATTATGGACCTGATTTTATGGATCATTTATTTGGAACAGCATTACATGAACACGAAGATGGAAGTATGCATATTATGCCTATAATTATGGCAACATGTATAGTATTAATCTCAAAAACAATTTTTAAATGGAAAGATTAAGTTGAACAAGGCATTAAACATAGTTTAATTTCACCTAGATTTGCTACTACATATTTAATCATTAAAAACCAGTCATTTTTCATATGAATATCTAGATTATTACATAAGTTTGTACATTTCGTAAACAAAACTAAATGAGGTAAAGAAAAGTTTCCTGTAACAATATCATCATTAGTTTTTTTCTTAATATTAAATTCATTCTCTGAATCTCCCATAATAGTAGTACGAGTAGCAAAATGACCTTTACATCCAAATGTTAATGATGAAGCTACATTTTTAATTTCTACAGTTTTTGCTCCAAGTAAAGTCATATCTCTACAAATCTTTTGAAAATCCATTGATGGCATAGTAAAATGTGTAGAAAATTCAGTTTCAGGTAATTGAATATCAGGTTCATCTCTATCTAATAAATTAAGTTTATAACGAGTTACTTGTTTTTTCTCACCATCTTCAAGTAAAATTCCAAGAGAATTTGAATCATTAGAATCTACATAAAAAGTTACTGTATCATCATTTGTAGCAGTACGAACAATACGATACAAATGATCTGTATTAACACCAATAACAAACTTATTTGCTTGATGATTATATGCAAATTTTTCAAATTTATCTGCATGTAGTTTCAAATGAACTAATACAGTTCGTGTATTATCCATAGCAATCATACGAATTCCATCTTTATCAAAGATCAAACTCATTTCAACCAAAATACATTTTAAAGCTTCTTTTAAAGTTCGAATCGCAGCAGTTTGAACTGTTTTAGCTTCAACTATATAGTCTGGCATTTTTATTTTATAAATTCATCACGTTTAAAACATATTCTTTCTCATTGTTTGGGCTCGTTTTTTAGATACTATACGACCATATTTATTGTATTGTAGGTCACTTTTAGTTAATCCACCACTAGTTTTCTCCGCAGTTCCATGCATAACTTGGGCTCTTGAACCACGAACTCTTAAAGTTTTAGAAGAAGGCATCTCTTTATTAAATTTAAAGGTAAAGTTTTTTACCCTTTAAATTTAATTTTTCTTGATTAACTAAAAAAATATATAGATAATAAGATTTTTAGTTGGAGTATGCTAGACCACCCATACCAGACATTACACGGAGTACGTTGTAGTTTAGAGCATATACGCGCACTTGGGCCGTATTAGAACCTACTACCGTGTTTACAGATACCGTTAGTTGTAGAGTGGCTTTGTCAATACGAGAAAAGTTGCACGTACCTGAAGGTTGGTGTTCTTCCGGGCGTAGAGCGAAGGAGTATACGTTGATACCTTCGGACGGGCAACGAGAGTGGTGTTGGAAAGGTTGTACTTTAGAGAAATAATCACCTTCACGCTCCGTAAAACGATCTTGGCCGTTGAGCTGTAGTTTAGCTACTTCTACAGGGTTCTTGCCTTCGCAACGCACACCAGACGCAAGAATTACTTTGGCGAGTAGGTAGTTCACGCCCGCATCGAATTCAAGTACACCAGTTGAATCTACCCCGTCCGGACCATACGCCGGCTTATCCGAACCCGTAGTGGTACCAAAAACACCTCCTTGACCTAATAATGTTCCAGCAGGAGTAGCACCTGCCTCTGTTAGCTCGGTTCCACTAGATTGAGATAGTAGAGCTGTAATAATACCATCCGTTGAGAAGTCATCGGAATAGTTGAACGGTTGAGGACCACCTACAGACGCTACCCATCCATTTACTGAGCAGTCAACGAAAGAATCACGTTGTACTACCCAGAAAAGTTCCTTTACAGGGTGGTTAAAGTTGAGCTGTACTTTGTTGGATGAAGACGTAATAGATTCCGCACCCGTGTACTGTAGTTGTTCAATTAGGTATTCGTGGGATTGTTGAGCGAAACGACGACGCTCTTCCGTATCTAGGTATACGTAGTCTACATATAGAGACGCCGCAGCTAGAGATTGTTGAGGAGCAACAGCAGGTGCACCTAACCCTGCTTCGGCATATTGGCAATTTTGCCACGTTTCGAACGTTACATTCACACGCACTTCGTGGTATTGTAGAGCGATTAGAGGAATCGCTACACCAGGATTGCGGCAGAACCAGAATTGTAGAGGTACATATAGAGTCTTGGCAGGGGTACCAGAGCGAGGGATACAAGAAATGGTCTTCTCAGAAGAAGAGCATGTCGCATCTAGAGCAATACCACTCGCACGCTTCATTAGTACTAGATCGTGCGTGTTGCCTACGAGAGATTCGAAGGCAGGCATGATACTTTGAGTTACAGATAGCTGCGTCCAGATTTGCATCCAATCACCATATTGACGATCAATACGTTGACCACCAATTTCTACTTCTACTTGGTTAATTAGACGGTGGCCAATATAGTTTAGCCAACGGTGACCTTTAATAGCAGTCGTTAACGAAGCATATGTGGAACCATCTCCTAGACTTACTTCAGGTAGAGTTACTTGTAGGTAAGTCTTGTACATTAGATCAGCATTACGATTGATTACAGCCGTTACACGCTTGTTGAAATCGGCTTGGCCATTGAAAGTTACTTCAATGGATTCTACTGCGAAGTTCGTGTGACGTTTGTATAGAACTTTCCAGAAGGTAATTTGAGGATTACCTGAGATATAGATGTCTTGCGCACCATAAGATACAAGTTGCATTAAACCACCACCCATTTTGTGTTTATACCTTGAAGCAAGAAAAAAAATTCGGAGAAATTTGACCTTGACGCATAAATTCTTCATATTCAAAGAATGAATAAACTATATTAAATACCTGTAGAACCAAATCCACCAAAAGCTCTAGAATCAGGAGCACTAGGTAATTCTTCTAAAGAATTTACAAATACAATTTTCTTCCAAGGCAAAAAATTATATTGACATACTTGAAAGAGTCTTCGTCCATAAGGAATTTCATATGAATCAAGCATAGGATTAATACAATCTACTCGTGCAATTAATTCACCACGATATCCTGCATCTGCCAAACCAATATTATTTGATTGTCTTAGTGGCGTCAAACTTGTAGATGAACGAACAATAAGAAGATAAGGAACAGGATTTCCTTCAGAATCTAAAGCAGCAAAATACATTCCAGTCTTGATTTCTACACCAATCTTATTACTGGTGAAATCAAGATTATAATGAGGACTTAGTAAATCTAATCCTGAATCAGTCCATCTACGATTAAAAAAATGACTTTGCATATCCGTACGTAATTTAGAATCAGGAATCCAAATATAAATACTCATTTGTTATTATATCATTCGTTGCATGAAAGTCTTTAATGGGATAAAAGTTAAAATAATAAGCATAGCAGCAGAATATTGAGCTATTAAATAATACATTGCATCAGTAGTATTCATTCTACCTAAAGAATATTGAACAAATACAGCTAAAGGTGAAAAAAATCCTTCAGTTATACCTTTACCTAAATAAATCATAGCAAAATAAACTAATGACATTATAGGAGGATTCGCATCCGTATAAATTTTTGCGTATAAAATAGTTAATGTTCCTAAAAAATCAATAAAATATTTATAATACATTATTTTTTTAGGAAAGTAAATGTTTTAGACATACAGACATATATTTTTCTGAACTTCCAACATCAATTTGTTCTGAATCAGAAACAAGTTTTTTAGTATAATGTGCCCATGTACCATCTTTACATGTTAGACAAAGAGCATTCAATTTTTGTATATTTGATGCGTAGGGAATACAATCCAGAATTTCACCAAATTTTTGTTGTTGAGCATCTCCATCTAAACCAACAACAAGAATATTTTTATTATATTTTAGAAGAGCTATTTTAATAAAATCAAGAAGACCTTTAAAGAATTGTGCTTCTTCAATAATAATAGAATTTACGGATAGAAATTCATCTTTGAATTCAAGCGGAGTTTCATGATCCCATACTAAACATGAAACTTCTTCTTTATTATGTGAAACAATTTTAGCATCTGAAGAATATCTTGTATCAATCATAGGTTTTATAGCTAGAATAGAATTTCCAATAAATTTTTGACGACGAATAAATGAGATTGCATGTGTAGTCTTACCTGAAAACATTGGACCCATAATAATTTCAAGTGACATTTATTAGTTAAATACTTAAAAAATATTAATTCATTTTATATAATGTATTTTGTTGCTTCTCGTAGTTTACTTGGAATATGTGATCATAAAATATCTAATCCTGAAAGTTCATCAAAAAGAATTCCTTCTACATTTCCAACAAAAAAAGGTCAAACTGTTTATTGTCATGTAACAGCTTTAAAAAGTTTTATATCTTCTTACCTTCCAAAAATTAAATTTCCATTTGTATTAGTTTCAGGTGATTCATATTTTACCATCCCAGATGATTTTGTAAATGAAACTCAAATAATTTTAAATCATCCTCTTTTACTCTGTTGGTATTGTCAAAATTGTACAAATCCTTCAGAAAAACTAATACAATTACCTTTAGGTCTTGATTTACATACATTTTTAAGTAAATCTACACTGCAATATTTTTGGAATAAAACAGTAAAACCAATTGAATCAATTCAAACACAAGAACAAAAACTTTTTAATATATCTAATACTAGAATTAACAAGAAAATTTTATGTTATGGTAATTTTCAATTTTTAACAACTACAAGACATGGTAATGATAGAACTGATTGTATAAATCAAGTTTCTAAATCATTAGTTTATTATGAACCTACTAGAATTCCAAGAGATCAATGTTGGAATCAAATGTCAAAATATAAATATATATTATCTCCACATGGAAATGGTTTAGATTGTCATAGAACATGGGAAGCTTTAGCTCTTGGATGTATTCCTATTATGAAAACATCAGCTTTAGATCCTATGTTTGAAGGATTGCCTGTGTTAATTGTAAATAAATGGTCTGATGTAACACAAGAACTATTGGATAATTTTAAACCTTCTGGGAATTTAAATAAATTAAGATTAAGTTATTGGAAAGATTTATTTGATAAACATAAATGAAATATCTTATATCAGGAACATGTAGAAATATTTCATCTACATGGCCAATTGTTCAATTATCATTAGAGAAAATATTTAAGTCAGTAGATATTTATGATGTTGTTATAGTTGAATCTAATTCGAATGATAATACTTTAGATTTATTAAGAAGTTGGAGCCAAGGAAAAGAAAATATTAAAATTATTTCTATGGGAAATTTAGAAGGTTCAAGAACACAACGTATTTCAAGATGTCGTAATGAATACTTGAAATATATTACTGATCATGAATATTTATTAGTTGTTGATTTAGATGATGTTCTAAGAATTCAAGATAATTTTAAAGAACAATTAGATTCATGTTTTTTAAGAAATGATTGGGATTGTATAGCATGTAATCGCCTAGGAAGATATTATGATATATGGGCATTAAGATGTCAAAAAATTGGAATTAATTTTGATTGTTGGGAAATGGCAAACAAAAATTCTAAAACTATAATGACTTCTAAAGGACTTAGAAAAATACCTGATCGTAAAAATTATGTTGATAAATTTATGATAAATATACGCCAAAATTCTCAATGGATTTCATGTATATCTGCATTTTGTGGTATGGCATTATATAAAACTTCTGCTATAAAATCTAAGAAATATAATGGTGATAAAACATGTGAACATGTAGCATTTAATAAAGGATTACGTATATTTATTAATCCAAAATTTATTAGTGGATAATATTATAAATGTTAAGATTTGGATTACCTAAAAAACAAAATTATAATGATAATATTCAATTAGATAATTTTAAAGGAACTCAATATAGATTAGCAGATAATTGGTTTAATTTTATACCACAAACTAATAATTCTATTGAATATTTAGAGATAGGAACATTTCATGGTGCAAATGCTATTTCTGTTAATAAATCTTATGCTAAACATAAAGATTCAAAAATTTACTGTATAGATCCGTGGGTAGATTATTCTGAATATCCAGAATATAAGGGTAAACAAGATATAAATTATGATATATTTATAAATAATATTTCAAATACTAATGAAGTTTCTAAATTTATTATAAACCGTGGATTTTCCAATCAAATAATTCCTACATTTAAAGATAATAAATTTGATATTATTTATATTGATGGAAATCATGAACCTGAATTTGTATTAGAAGATGCAGTATTAAGTTTTCGTAAATTAAAAGTTGGAGGATATATGATATTTGATGATTATGGTTGGGGTGGTCCAGATTTAACAAAAAAAGGTATTGATGGATTTCTTTCTGGTTATCATAAACGTATTAAATTTTTAGGCAATGCAAATACACAAGTTTTTATTCAAAAAATTAAATAGTGTTTAAGTTTTATAAATGAAGTTGTTATTACCAACTCAACTTATACCAGAAAAAACTTATTATATTTATAGTTTTGGAGGTTGTGTTGAAATGGAAACAAAAACAAGAAGAAAATTTATAAGATTGAATGAAAATGGAGAACCTATATTTTTTAATAAATTAATGGGTAATGTTATTTATGATTCAAATATTTGGTTATTTACTCAAATACCATTCTAGGAACAATATGCATAGCTTCTAATTCTTGTGTCCATAATTTTACAGCATAAGGAATAGTTTTCATTTCAAAATGTGTTTTAATTCCACATGTTCCACATTGATAAATATTTTCTACTTGATTTACTACAGCTAAAGTTCCACATGATTTACAAAATCCTGTTGTAAATGGATCTGATACATCCATCAAACGTTCTTTCGTAAACATACTAATACCATGACTAATCATACAATCACGTTCCATTTCACCTACACGCAAACCACCATCACGTGACCTACCTTCACAAGGTTGACGAGTTAGAGACACAATAGGACCACGAGCACGAGAATGAGTTTTATCTTTAACCATGTGTTTCAATCTCTGATAGAATGTAGGACCCATAAAGATTTCAGCTTCCATCATTTCTCCAGTTTGGCCATTATACAAAACTTCATTTCCATATGGATGCATACCTAAACTAAGTAATTGTTCACGAATATTACCAACTTTTAAATGTGAATAAGGTGTTCCATCTCCAAGAGCTCCTTTTTCACAACATACTTTACCATACATAGTTTCCATAAGTTGAGCAATAGTCATACGAGAAGGAACAGCATGAGGATTCATTATTAGATCAGGTCGTAGTCCAGTAGCAGTAAAAGGCATATCTTCTTCATCTAAAATAATACCACAAGTACCTTTTTGTCCATGTCTTGAACTAAATTTATCACCAATTTCAGGAACACGTTCAGAAACAACACGAACTTTAATAAATGGATATCCATCAGAATTCTTGTCTTGCCATACACCATCTACACGGCATTCTTCAGCATTTTTATGAGTTGTTGAAGAATCACGATAAGTATAACCATTAGGATCAGATTTAATAGAAGTTACTTTTCCAATAACAATATCATTTTCTTTTATGAGAGAATTTAGTATTGGTACACCTAAATCTGTAATATTAGAATAAGATGACGATTTATACCCCCTTGTATTTTCACGACGAGGTTTTGTAAATTTCTCTTCCTTACCTGAAGCGATATTACGATGTTCTTCGTCTTTATAAATTGTATAATACAAAGTACGAAATAATCCTCTTTTAATAGCTCCTTTATTCAAGATAACTGAATCTTCTTGATTATAACCACCATAAATTCCGATAGCTACCATAATATTATCACCTGAAGGCATATCTTGAGTTTTCAAAACATTCATCATTCTTGTTTCTACAAATGGACGCATAGGACTACACAAAATATAACCATTCTTATCCAATCTTTTAGCATAATTCCTTGCAAAGATACCCATTGCTTGTTTTCCCATAGCAGATTGATAAGTATTACGAGGTGATTGATTATGATCACTAAACGGAATACTACTAGCCATATGACCTAAAATCATAGTAGGATGAATTTCACAATGTGTATGAATTTTACTAATTTCAGATGGAGTCATAGCAACACGAATAGTTTCAGTTTCACATGGATCAACAAATTCAATACACGATTTTACCCATTCATTCCATTCTTTTGAATTAGGTGCTGATATTAGGGAACCTTTTTCTACTCGAAATAAAGGACGAACAAATCTTCCACCATCAGATTCAATAGTAATATTTTCATGTTGAATATTCCATGTAATTCCTGTATGAGGATGTAATTTGAAATTCTTTTTTGCTAGTTTCAAATCATTAAATATTTTTAGAGGATTAGAAGTATAAGCTACAATAACACCATTAACAATAATTGAACAACCTTTGAATGATTGACTAATATTTTCAATCCATTCAATATCCATAAATGATTTTAGAATATCAAGAATTACAAGAGAAGGTGTATGTTGACTAATAGCTGAAAGCATACAAATAGATTTAACAATACCAACTGAATGACCTTCAGGTGTTTCTACAGGACATACATATCCCCATGAACTTCCATGTAATTTACGAGGTGCTAGTAACTTACCTGATTTTTCAACAGGAGTTTGAATTCGTCGTAAATGACTGATTGTTGCTGAATATGATAACCTATTCAAAACTTGAGAAACACCAACTTTAGTTGCATTAGACATAGTAGAAGTTGTTCCTAAACCTTGAACTGTGAAATTACCTGTAGCAAGTGCTTGTTTTAATTTACCTTCAATTGTAGAAACTTTCAGGATTTTATATAGATTGTTTACATTTAGAATTTCTAGTGGACGAACAACTCCTTTTTTCCAATTATCATTATTAACTTCATGAACGAATTTACTACGAATATCTTTACATACTTTTTGAAATAGTTGACGAAATAAATGTGTTAGCAAAGATCCAGTACTAACAATACGTTTATTTGGATAAGCATCGCGATCATCAATATGTTGATAACCTTGTTCAGTCATAATAAGTTTACGAATCATTAGTGAAGTTAAGTAAACTTTACGCGCTTCCAAAGTTTCACGAGGAGATTTATCATTACCAAATTTTACATGAGGTAAATATTCAGAATCAAGAAGAGATTTTACATATGATTTTTTATCTTCTGATGTAGTTCCATATTGCATATGATGAACTAGATAATTAATTGCATCATCACGAGTATAAATACCAATATCAGCAGATTCTTTAAATGAAGCCGCAAGTAAATTAACAATTTTTTCATCTGTATCCTTAGGCCAAATTAGATTTACAATATCTTCATCACATTCCATACCAAGAGCACGGAACATAACAATCAAAGGAATATCTTCACGGAATCGTGGAACACAGATAGTTAAAGGATAACCAAATCCATTAAATTTTGCACTCATACGAATTTCTAGTTTTTTAGGTGGAGTTGTAAATGATTCGTGTAAAGATTTCATTTCAGCAGAATAAGTATATTTAGCACCATTCTTCTTATTATGGAAAATCATAATACGATTATCAGCAACTTTTTCTTGTGATAGAATAGTTCTTTCAGATCCATGAATAATAAAGTATCCAAATGGATCATATTGACATTCACCAATCTCTTCTTTCGTCATAGGATAATCTTTCATGATACACAAAGATGATCCAAGCATAACAGGAATTTTACCTAATGAAACACCTTCAAATACTTTTACATGTTCATCATATTCTACAAATGATGGAGAATGATATACACGAGCAGTAAATTTTACATCTACAAACATTTGTGCGGAATATGTAAAATTACGAACACGAGCATCTTGAGGAAACATAGGTTTGATTCTTCCAGAAGCTTCTTGAATTCTAGGTTTCATATAACTTACATTATCAAATGTTAGACGAAGTTCATATTTATATTTTTTAGTTTCAGGGTCTTGTTCATGCCAAACAACAATAGGAGCAGTAGAAATAACAATCAAAGGAATTTTATTACGAATAAAATCTTCGAATGATTCAAGTTGGTGCTCTACAAGTTTAGATACACCATCTTTTTCGAAATATGTTGTGATCGCATTCCAGTCCATTGGTAGTAATATTAAAAGTTTAATCCGTAAATCTATTCTATTCGTTTTTAAATAAGAAGATGATTAAAATTACTAAAGCTCCTATTTCTGAAGAATCTAGAAAACCTGAATTAAAGAAAACACCTAAGACATATCCAAAGTCAAGCTTAAAAACAAAAAAAATCGTCCCCGTTAAAGATCCTGCTAAAGCTCCGCCCCGTAAAAAAGGTTCTCGTAAATTTACAATGAGGCTTAATTTAAAACCTAAAAAAGTTAAAGATTTAAAACCTGAAGAAGTTGATGAAAAAATTAAAGAACTAAAAATGAAAAATATTCCTCAAGATCTCAAAAAAGATGTTGTAGAAAATGCTATTGTTGCTGGATTTGTTTCTTCTTCTTAATATTAAGATGACTAAATACTGGGGTCCATTAGGGTGGATGACATTGCATTCAATATCGTTAAATTATCCCGTTAATCCTTCTAAAGAAGATAAACAAATTTTAATAAGTTATATGAATAATTTTACAGAATCGATTACATGTCCTTTTTGTCAAACACATTTCAAATCAATATTTCAAAGTTATATACGATTGTTTCCATCATGGAATGCAAGTAAATATGATTTATTTGTTTTTATTGCAAGAGCACATAATACAGTAAATAAAAAATTAGATAAACCTTTAATCAGAACAGTTAATGAATGTATTGAAACTATAAAATCTAATACAAAAAATAATTCTTTAACTATGTTTCGGCAAGCATATATAAATTATTTAATAGGTAATTGGTCTCGTGAATTAAGTGGTGAGGGAAGATTACGAATGAACTATGCAAAGGAAGTCCAAAAAATCAATAATCAATATTGGTCATTAAGAGAAACAAATATAGATTCTTTAAAATTTCCTGAAACGGATGTTTTATTTGATATAGATAAAAAATCTATGTTAACAAAAGCTACAATTGGATTACCTTCAATGTTTAAAGGTTCTTTATCTAATGTAGGATTTAGATTTTCAGGGGGGAAATTGAAGTTAGGGAACATGTAGGATTCCATGGTAAAGAAATTCTAGGTTTCATTTCCCAATCAAATTTTTTCATCCATGGATTTCTTGTATCTATATAAGTTTCATCAGGAAATTTAACTAATTTTTTTGCCTTTCTTAAAGAAGTTTTAGGCAAAATAAATTGTAATTGATTTACAATTGTAAAATTCAAAGGTTTTCTATCTAAACTTAATGATTGAGGAAATTTAATAATATCTATAATTAAAGGAGCATCAGAATAAGGATAATACCAATCCCAATTTGGTGGTGAACTTTTAGTAAAATATTCTAAAGTCCAACTAAATGTTTTCCAATATGCTTCAACTACTTTTTCAGGATTTATTACACCATCTAAAACATGTAAATAATATTTTTTATTAAATAAATTGTCTTTTCCAAGAATATATTTTTCTTCAGGTCTTCTACGTAATAAAATTCTTTCTTTTAAAATTCTTTGTTCTTCTAATGCAGCATAATTCAAAAAAACTTTTCTTCCTTCAATTGTTAAAAGATTAGGTTTTTTAGATTTTTCATAGAATTGTAATGCACGATTATATCCATCTTCTCTTAATGAAAATATACCTAGACTAGGCATAAAATCATTACCAAAACACATTATAGACAAAGCAATATATTGATAAATATCCATGGGTAATGTTCCAAATAATTTCCATATATCCATAATAGCGAATTCTTCTTTTTCGCCCATTTCAGAACTTTCTCTGAGAAGAAACATACCATTAGGTAATGATAATTTATGATGTTGAAGACAAATTAAAATTAAATCTGCATCTAATCCATAAATAGTTATAGATTTATTTTTTTGTTTAAGAAATTGAATAATTTTATGTTCACCTTCACCCGGTTCTTGTGTTCCTGATATAATAATTTGAGGAAATCTTGATTTCATAGCTTGTTCTAATTCTAGCATATATGGTGTTCCTGGAGATATTTGATTTCTATCAAAATTCCCAGAAACTTCTTTTTGACACATACGACGATAACGTTGTTGAACTATTTTAGCATATGGAACTAATCCATCAAAAGCAACATAAATAATTTTTGCTTGACAATAATCATTTAAAATCATTTCAAATGCTTTTAAGATAGATTCAATTGGATTATCTTCATCTAAGTATCTATGAATCAAACAATTAAAATCAAAACATAAAATATCAGTTTGATGTTT
>Ga0164292_10003680_pt1 | contig 12516 bp, 9 predicted proteins | sample GEODES117metaG_FD_111486 | JGI IMG/M metagenome (GOLD analysis project Ga0164292, IMG submission 111486) | Eutrophic lake water microbial communities from Lake Mendota, Wisconsin, USA - GEODES117 metaG | ecosystem: Environmental > Aquatic > Freshwater > Lake | place: USA: Lake Mendota, Wisconsin... | reverse complement strand
CTGCGCGGTCGAATACGTCGTGACGCGCCGCGCCGGTGCGGTGAGCACGACGGGATCGGGGGCTTCGGCGTTGCGCGACGTCGGCGTGATGATGAGCGTCACCTGTGCGTCGTCGTTGCCCGGGTTGTAGAGCACGAATTGCTCGTCGATGCCGTCCCCCTTCTCCCCCGATGCGAAGTACCAACGCGACGACGCGCCCGCTGCGGCGAGCGCCATCGTGTAACCGAGGCGGCCGCGGCCGAGGTAGTGCTGCGAACGTCCGACGACGATGCGACCGACCGTCGCGCGAACGGAGACGGCAAGGATCGTTTCGTTGCGCGCATCGAGGTCGCCGGCATCGAGCACCCGCACCGAACGACCGGGAATGACGAATCCCTTCAGCGCCTGCGGTGAACGCTCACCTGCGGCGGTCGTGAACGCGACGTCGACGATGGCCGGGTCGAGTGCGGGGTTCGTGATGACGACGTCGAAGAGCGAGTCGGCGCCCGAGAACCCGTCGGCGATGAACCACGAGGCGGCCGGGCCGACGGCACATTGCGCGACGGCGTTGCCGGCGCGGTGGAACGTGCGCTGCTCGACGATCGCGTCGCTGCCGTCGATTTCGACGAGCGACGACACGAACCGCGACGACACGTTGCCCCGCGCGTCGAGACGCTGCGTCGAGCGACCCGCGACGGTGAAGCGCTCGCTGCGGGCGGTTCCGTCGACGGAGAAACGGGTGAGCGAACCACCGATCGGATTCTCCGTCGGATTGGTGACGACGATCTCGCCGGTGATCGAACGGTCGCGACCGGGAATTCCCGGACAGAACCATGCGCGCGCAACGGCTCCGCTGCGGTACTCGGGCACGACACCACCGAAGGCAACGCCCGGATCATCGTCCGATTCGAGTCCCGACTCGGCTCCCGAATCCGACGGCAACGTGGACGACTGCGTCCCGTCGAGCGTCGTATCGCGCAACACCCACGCCGACGTCGCACCGATCGCGACGACGACGGCCGCCGCGAGGAGGCCGCGCAGTCGCCAGCCGAACGTCGACATCACAGCACCACCCGATCGTCGTCGTCGCCGCGCAGCGCGACGACGGGAAGGATTCGTGCGGCGCGAACGCGGCCGCGGAACCGGGACGGATTGAGGCAGGCGACGAGAACGGCGAGCCACACGGCGAACTGAACGACGAGTGCCGCGCGGTACGTGAACGGAGTGTCGTACGTCAGCGTCGCGGTCCCGGCGAGCGGTGCGTCGAACGCCGTCGACATACCGAACGCGACTCGCGGTGCGACCTCGGCGTCGTCGACGCGCAGCGTCCAACGATCGCTGAACGGCACGGCAACGTGGAACGCACCGGGCGACGTCTCCCCCACGTTGCGCTCGCCGACGCGCATTCCGCTGAACGGAACACGGGTGACGGCGAGATCCGCGGCAAGCAGGAGCTCGTCACCGGCCTGGGCACTGGCGAGCGACGACTTCTCGTCGAGCACCGACACGAGGGCGAGGGCCACCGAATTCTCGAAGATGACGACGTCGGTCGAGGTGTAGATGCGGCGGAAATCGAGCTGGGCACTCAGCGCATCGATCGCGCGCCGGGACTCCAGCTGCGACTGCGCATTCGGCCGCGTGATGCCGTCGCGCAACGGCACGACGACGTACCGCACGGCGAGCGGTGCGAGCAGACGTCCGACGCGCAACGAGCGACCCTCGACGAGCGCACGGACGTCGCGTTCGAGCGCCTCGTCCATGAGCGTGCGTCGCGGCAGGTACTGCGCAGCCGCAGTGAGCGGACCGTCGGCCGCGATACCGAAGGAAAGATGGTCGGTGAGTCGTCGCGATGCGAGCGGCAGGACCCGTGGGTCACCGAGATACACGACGCTGTGGTCACCCTCGGGGGGATCGTGCGGCAACTGTGCGAGCAGGCTCGCGAGCGTCGTGCGCGGCTGATCGAAGCGACCGTCGGCCGCGGTGACGAGAGCCGGTACGACGAGCGGCACGCAGACGACGGCGGCGAGCCAGGCGGCGACGTGGCCGAGGCTGAAGGCACGACGACGCAGTCCCTCGAGACCGCGCGCCGCGGCACCGGCGACGAGCGCGAGCGCGAGCGCGACGGGTACGGCGAGAACGAGCGGTTCGGGAACGGCAATCGGTACGCGTCCCGCCTGGGCAAGGGCCGATACGACGAGGGCGAGAGCACCGACGACGCTCATGCGCGCCACCCACTCGCCGGCGCGGCGATCGACGGTGGCGAGAACGAGCGGCACCGCGGCGTAGGCGACGACGACGAACCACCGCCACAACGTCGAACCCGTCCCGAGAGCGAGAAGATCGAGTAACCCGTGCGAACCCGGCACCGACGGCGTGCCGACGAAGAACGACCACGCGTCGCCGGCGACGAACCGTCGCGACCAGGGAAAGTGCATGACGAGGCCGGCAACGACGACGATCGCGACGGAGGCGGCCGGGTGGCCGGCTCGACGAAATGCGCCACCGACGATCGGCCATGACGCCAATGCACCGACGGCAACGACGACGAGAACGACGACGAACGAGGGGGCGAGCAGGATGCCGACTGCGCCGACGAGTGCAATCGATCCGACGAGCTGCGTGCGACGCGCACCGAGCGCACCGTCATCGGCGTCATCGGTGCCGCTCCAGCGCCGTGCGAAGTCGACGATCCACGGAAGCAACGCCCACACGACGAGCGCCTCGGTCCGACCCGCGGCCACCGCCGACGCGGCAACCGGCAGCGCGACGTACGCCAGTGCACCGAACGTGCGTGCACGCAGCGAATCGAAGATTCCGCCGAGTCGCCACATGCCGATCGCACCGAGCGGCAGCGATGCGATGACGATGAGCGACGCAAGTGAGTCGATGCGACCGAGCAACGCGCCGGCACCGAGCGCCACCGTCGCGAACCACGAGGGCACCGTTCCGGCATCACCGAAACCGACCGGCGACCATCCGCTCCACACGATGCGCACGACGTCGCTCCACGATTCGCCCGGTGCCACGACGGGAACGAAACGTCCGACGTTGGCAATGCCGTCGAGCACGACGTCACGAACGGCGACGAGCCACACGACGATCGCCGCGACGATCGCGAATCCCGCGGCGCGCGACGAAGGCGGCGCGTCACCCGTCGGTGCGCCCGACTCGGCGACACCCGGATGTTCCGACGTCGATGCTTCACGCAGTGCGCGGCGATGGCGCAGCCAGCCCGCCACTCGCGCACTTCCCCGCACCTGCAACGCCGCAATCTCGCGCGCCCCCACGCGGCGCATCGGTGCAACGACCTTGCGCCGGGAACGAATGAGCGGGATCTCGGCGAGGAGATTCGGAATCGCGCGCAGTGCGGCGATGCCGGCACGCGTCGAGCCGTTGAGTGCGCCGACGACGAGATCGACGATGCCCACCACGACGAATGCGACGAGCGCCCGCACGAGTCGCGAACCGTGCGTCAACGTGACGACGGTGCGCAGCCGGTGCCGCGCCGCGCGGAACTCGGGATGGGAGATCTGCGATCGTTGTGCGAATCCGCCGCGGTGACGCACGACGCTCGCCGGATTGACGATGACCCGTGCACCTGCGAGGTGGACGCGCCAACAAACCTCGACGTCCTCACCGAAGAACGGCACCGACGGGGACAGTCCGCCGAGTTCGCGGAACAAGTCGTTGCGCACGAGGAGGAACGCCGACGGCACCGCGAAGACGTCGCGCACCGCATCGTGCTGTTCCTGGTCGCGCTCCCCCGGATCGACGACATCGACGACCTCACCGACGCGATCGACGAGCAGACCGACGTGTTGCAGCACGCCGGGATCGTTCCATTCGACGAGCTTCGGCCCGACGACGGCGGCATTCGACCGGAACGCCTCTTCGACGAGACGGCGCACGGCGTCGGGCGCCGGGGCCACGTCGTCGTGGACGATGCAGAAGAACCCCGCTTCCCCCTCGACGAGTGCCGGTACCTGGTTGACGAGCGGGGCGAAACCGGGGTTGCCCTCGACGGTGCGCACGGTTGCTCGCGGAAACTTCCCGCGCAACACGTCGTGCACGCCGGCGACGGTCGTCCCCGTGACGAGGAAGAGGTGACGCAGGTTCGGATAGTCCTGATTGGCGAGGGCATCGAGCACTTCGCCGAACCACGGACCGGGCTCGTGCACGACCATCGCCACGACGACGGGCGGAGCCTCACTGTGCCCCACGGGCAATTGCTGGGCGTCGGACACGACGGAGAGAGCCTACCGATGCCATAGCCTCGGGGCGCTTGTCCGACGTCGATCCTGCACCTCTGCGCACGTCGCGTGCCGCTCTGCCGAGTGGAAGCGCGACGATCGGAATCGGTTTGCTCGTCGGCGGTGTTTCGATCTACGCGTTCTTCCGACTCGGTCAGGATGCGCTCGGTGTCGACGGATTCAAACCGATCACGTCGCTGTGGTTCGTGCTCTTCGCTCTCGTGCCCGGATTTCTCCTGCCGATCGAACAGGAAATCAGCCGCGCGATCGCACATCGCCGCGCACTCGGTGACGGCATCGGTCCGGTGCTGCGGCGCGTTGCACCGCTCGTCATCGGAATCACCGTCGGTCTGCTCGTCATCGTCGCGCTGCTCGCACGGCCGCTGACGAACGATCTCTTCGAAGGATCGACGGTCGTCACCATCGGTTTGTTCGTCGCCCTGTTGTCGTACGCGCCGTTCTATTTCGCCCGCGGTGTGTGCTCGGGCAAGGGACACTTCCGCACGTACAGCGCGATGATCGCACTCGACGGTGCACTGCGCGTCGCCGGTGCCGCGGTGCTGCTCGTCATCGGTATCTCACGCCCGGGGCCGTACGCGCTCATGGTTGCGATCACGCCGCTGCTCATCGTCGTCGCCGTCGCCGCATCGGGTCGCCTCTCCGCAGGTCCCGGCACCCCGGCGACGTGGAGCGAACTCGCACCGAACCTCGGCTGGCTGCTGCTCGGCTCGCTGTTCGCCGCCGCTCTCGTCAACGCCGGCCCGCTCACCGTCGACATCCTCGGCACCACAGCACCGCCCGACACCGTCACCCGCTTCGGCAACGCCGTGCTCCTCGCCCGCGTCCCGCTGTTCCTCTTCCAGGCGGTGCAGGCAGCGATGCTCCCCCGACTCACGCGACTCGCGACGCTCGGCGATGCCGGCGAGTTCCGCGACGTGCTGCGCCGACTCATCCTTCTCGTCGCCGGAGTCGGCGTCGTCGGTGTCGCGGGTGCGTTCGCCGTCGGTCCGTGGGTGCTCGAGTTGGTGTACGGCGGCGGCATCGACCGGCGCACGCTCACGCTGCTCGCATTGTCGAGTGCGATCTACATGCTCGCCCAGGCGTTCGCCCAATCGGTGCTCGCGCTGTCGGGACACCGGATGGTCGCGCTCGGCTGGACGATGAGCTTCGTCGTCTTCGTCGTCACCGCGGCGTGGTCGAGTGACGACCTCTACTTGCGGGTGGAAATCGCGCTGCTGTCGAGCGCGGCGATGGCCTTCGTGTTCTTCGGCCTGCGACTGCGCGGTTACTTGCTGCGCTTGGCTTCGAGATCGAGGTCGTGACGGACCATCATCTCGACGAGTGACGGGAAGTCGACCTCGCGTCGCCAGCCCAACTTCGTCTGCGCCTTCGTCGGATCGCCGATGAGCAGATCGACCTCGGCGGGACGGAAGAACCGCGGATCCTGTCGCACGTAGGGCCGCCAGTCACCGAGGCCGGCGACGTTGAATGCCAACGCGAGGAACTCCTCGATCGAGTGCGTCTCGCCCGTGGCGACGACGTAGTCGTCGGCGACGTCCTGCTGGAGCATGAGCCACATCGCGTTGACGTAGTCGCCCGCGTAACCCCAGTCACGCTTGGCTTCGAGATTGCCGAGGACGATCTCGTTCTGCAGCCCGAGCTTGATGCGCGCGACGGCATTGGTGATCTTGCGCGTGACGAACTCGAGGCCGCGGCGCGGTCCCTCGTGGTTGAAGAGGATGCCCGAGCAGGCGTACATGCCGTACGACTCGCGATAGTTCACGGTCATGTGGTGCCCGAACACCTTCGCGACGCCGTACGGCGAGCGCGGATGGAACGGGGTGAGTTCGGTCTGCGGAATCTCGCGGACCTTGCCGAACATCTCGGATGAGGACGCCTGGTAGAAGCGGATCGGGTTGTTCGTGGTGCCGCCGACGAGGCGGATCGCCTCGAGCATGCGCAGGACGCCGACGCCGGTCACGTTCGACGTGAGCTCGGCCTGGTTGAAGGACATCGCGACGAACGAAATGGCGCCGAGGTTGTACACCTCGTTCGGCTTCGTGTGGTCGAGCGCCGACACGAGGCTCGAGAAGTCGGTGAGGTCGCCGCTGACGATCTCGACGTACGGGAACTCGGCGCGCAGCTGGGTGATCTTCGGGTTGTTCTGACCCTTGACGAGTCCGAACACCGTGTATCCCTTGCCGTGGAGCAACTCGGCGAGGTGCTGGCCGTCCTGTCCGGTGATACCGGTGATGAGCGCGACGGGCATGACGCATCGATGATAGTCCGACACCCTTGCTCGACCCCGAGATCGTCGCGTGCGGTCGTTCGTACGCTGGTGCGGGTGATCTGCGTTCTGGCCGGAGGCGTGGGAGCGGCACGCTTCGCGCGCGGTCTGCGCGAGGTGCACGCCCCCACCGACGTCACGCTCGTCGTGAACACCGCCGACGACGTCGTCGTGCACGGCCTGCATGTGTCACCCGACGTCGACACCGTGACGTACACGCTCGCCGATGCGATCGATCCGGTTCGTGGCTGGGGGATGCGCGACGAAACGTGGCGCACGATGGAATCGCTGCGCCGCTACGCCGCCGTGAAACCCGAAGCGTCGACGGCCGCGAACACGTGGTTCAATCTCGGCGACGTCGACCTCGCCACGCACCTGTACCGCACCGCGCGACGCGCAGAGGGCGCCGGTGCCGACACCGTCGCGGCCGAGATCGCCCGCGCCTTCGGTATCGCCGAACGCATCGTGCCGATGACGAACGACTCCGTCAACACGCGCGTTCGTCTCGCCGCCGACTGTGCAGCCGGCGCGAAGGGAACCTGGATCGGGTTCCAGGAATATTTCGTGCGCCACCGCCACGACGTCGCACTCGATGCCGTCGACTTCGTCGGTGCCGAAACGGCGCGCACCGACGCACCCGAAATCATCGCCGCGGCCGGCACCATCGTCATCGCCCCGTCGAATCCGCTCGTATCGATCGGACCGATTCGCGCGTTGCCCGGCGTCGATGCCGCGCTCGCCGCGCGACGCGACGACGTCGTCGCCGTCTCCCCCATCGTCGGCGGCAAGGCACTGAAGGGGCCCGCCGATCGCATGTTGCGCGAGCTCGGCGCCGAACCGTCGGTCGTCGGCGTTGCGCGCATGTACGCACCCGTGTGCGGCACGCTCGTCATCGACGACGCCGATGCCGACCTCGCCGACGAGGTCCGCGCCGCCGGCATGCGGTGCGTCGTCACGAACACGGTCATGAGCGACGTCGCCGCTGCGGCACGACTGGCACGCACGACACTCGCCGCGGCGGGTTCCGCTCGGCAGGATGGTGCGTGATGGCACGCATGCAGGTGTGGGGTGTCGAGGGATTCCCCGAGGTGCGCCCCGGCGACAATCTCGGCGAACTCATCGTCGCGGCGTGCGCGAGCGAACCGAACGGCCCGCTCGCGACGGGCGACGTCCTCGTCGTCACGCAGAAGGTCGTGAGCAAGGCGGAGGGCCGTCTCGTTCCCGTCGATCCCGCCGATCCGCTCGACCACAAGCGGCTCGTCGAAGCGGAGGCGAAGCGGATCGTGCGCCGGCGCGGTGACCTCATCATCACCGAGACCGAACACGGCTTCGTGTGCGCGAACAGCGGCGTCGACCTGTCGAACGTCGAGCACGGAACCGCCGCGCTCCTGCCGAAGGATTCCGACCGCTCGGCACGCCGCATCCGCGACATCGTGCGTGCACGCACCGGCTGTGAGGTGGGCGTCGTCGTCAGCGACACGTTCGGACGGGCGTGGCGCAAGGGTCTCACCGACGTCGCCATCGGCGTCGCGGGAATCGCCGCGGTGCTCGACCTGCGCGGCACTCCCGATGCGCTCGGTCGCACGATGAACGTCACCGAAGTGGCGATCGCCGACGAAGTTGCATCGGCCGCCGAGCTCGTCATGGGCAAGGCGACGGGAATCCCCGTCGCGATCGTGCGCGGACTCGACCACACCTGGTTGCGCGAGTCGACCGTGAACGAACTCATCCGGCCCGCGGCCGAGGATCTCTTCCGCTAGACGCGCCGCAGCTGCGCTACGCGGTGTTGCTGCGCTACGCGGTATCGGGAACGGCCGCGACGAGTGCGTCGACGACGTCGGCCCGTTCGGCAACTTCGTCGAGAACGACGCTGCCCGTCACGTGCGCACCGCGACCGATGCGCGCCGCGGGCATGATGACGCTGTCCGTGACGACGGCATCGTCGGCGATGACGCTCCCCGCACCCACGATCGTGTTCACGATCCGCGCACTCGGAGACACGCGTGCCGTCGGATGCACGGGATCGATCGGCGTGCCGCGGCGACCGTTGAGCAGATCGGCATTCGCCCGGCGGTACGTGTCGGGACGTCCCGCGTCGAGCCAGTAGTCGTCGGTCGGATACGCAAAGAGTGCACCGCGCCCGGCGAGTTGCGGGAAGACGACACGTTCGATCGACAGCGGCTCGTCACCGGGCATGAGATCGAGCGTCTCCGGTTCGCACACGTAGGTTCCGGCGTTGACGTAACGACTCGTCGTGGTGCCCGGCGGCGGCTTCTCGACGAATCCGAGCACCCGCGCCTGCGCATCGGTCTCGACGACGCCGAACTGCGACGGGTCGTCGACGGGTGTGAGATGGATCGTCGCGAGTGCACCGGACGAGCGACGCGATTCGTGGAAGGCGCGCAACGCGGCAAGGTCGAGTTCGGTGATGACGTCACCGTTGGCGACGAAGAACGTCTCGTTGCGCTCGTGCAGCCCCACTTGTCGTGCCGCGAAACCGATCGCTCCCGCGGTGTCGAGCGGTCGATCCTCGATCGCGTAGTGGAGTTGCACGCCCGCGCATTTTGCATCGGGGAACGCCTGCAGAAACGGCTCGGGTTTGAAGCCGAGAGCGAGCACGGCATCGGTGACGCCACCGCGCGCGAGGCGACCCATGAGATCTTCGAGCAACGAACGATGACCCACCGGCAACAACGGCTTGGGCACGTGGTACGTCAGCGGGCGCAGTCGGGTGCCGAAACCTCCGACGAGGACGACGGCGAACATCGCGGCGCGACGCGTGCGGGACTAGTTGCCGGCGAGCAGCGGCGCGAGATCGGCCACTGCGGGCGGAACCTCGAGTTCGGTGCGCTCGGGCACGAATCCGATCGTCAGCGCCTGACCGTTGTCGGTGAGTCGCACGGACGACAATTCGGCGATCGACACCTTGCGCGTGTCGGCGGAGTTCGGATCGGACCAACTGGCGACCTGCAGCGATGCACCCGCACCGTTGCATGCATCATCGGCCTCGGTGAGCGTGGCACCCTGCTCGATGTCGCTCGGGAACGTGATCGCGTCGTTCGTCAGGGTGATACCCCACAGTTCGAGCAACGTTCCGAGACGGGCACGGCGCTCGCCGGCGAGAACCTGCGGTTGCCACGACACGGCTCCCGATGCCCCGGGAACGAGCGCGGCGGATGCCTCTTCTGCGGCGGCATCGGCAGCGGGGGCCGGCAGTTCGACCCAGCGGTCACAGACGTAGATGCCGACGGCGGAGTAATACGTCTCGGTCGCGACGTCGGCGGCGGTGAGCTCACGGTCGGTCTGGCGCGCGTATGCGATGAGAGCGGCACCGAGTGCGAGCACGACGACGATGGCCGTGGGAAACACCGATCCACCGGAGACGCGCACGCCGCGACCGGCGCCGCGGCGACCCTTGGCGGCGAGACGGGCGATCTTGTTGGCCGACGACGAACTCACGAGTGTCAGAGGCTACCGCGAGCGGAGCGAATCACCCGTTCGTAGGCCCGCGCCACCGCCTGCGGCGTTGCATGCAACTCGACCCATCTGCGACCGGCCGCACCCATCTCCCGCGCGCGGTGCGGGTCGGCGACGAGGGTGCGCACCGCGGCGACGAGCGCCCGCGAATCCTCGGGTGCAACCCACGTGCCGGCCCCCGATTCGCGTACGAGACGATCGATCGCCGAATCGGCGTCGACTGCGGCGACGACGGGACGTGCCGCGGCGAGGATCGAGTACGTCTTCGACGGGACGCTCACCGCACCGAGACCGGCGCGCAGCGTGACGACGTGCACGTCGGCAGTGGCGAGCACCTCACCGAGTCGCTCGCCGGGTTGGTAGTCGCCGAAGACGACGTTGCCCAGTGCCGCCGCTCGTTCGCGCAACGCGGGGCGCGCCGCACCGTCGCCGTTGATGACGACGTCGACGTCGGGCATCTCGCGCGCGAGGTCGACGAGCGAGTCGAGTGCCTGCGAGAACCCGACGTTGCCCGCGTACATGACGACGGGACGCTCGCCGAGGCCGAGTTCGCGGCGGTACGCAGTGAGACGATCCTGCGGGATGATCGCAACGGTGTCGACGAAGTTGCCGATGACGACGACGCGGGATCGCAATGTGGCGGGCATCTTCGCGCGCACGTTGTCGGCGAGACCGTCGGACAACACGACGACTGCGGCGCTGCGGCGGTACGTGAACTTCTCGAGCGCCGAGGCTGCCGCGATGAGCGCACGGTTGCGCACCGCACCGGTGGCGACGACGGCATCGGGGAAGACGTCCTGCACGTTGAACACGAGACGCGACCGACGCACCACGGCGGCGATCCACCCGGCGAGGCCGAGCGTGAGCGGTGGCGACATCGCAACGACGGCATCGACGCGACCGCGACCACCGATACGCGCCGCATGGAATGCGGCGAGCACGCTGAACACGACGAAACCGACGGCGCGACCGACGATGTTCGCCTTCGACCGCGTCGACAGCGGGTGCAGCCGCCGGATACTGCCCCACTCCGTGTACTCGGTGCGCCACAGCCGACCGCGCCACGCGTCCTCGACGCGGTGACGGCGGTACCACGGCAGCGCGGTGACGACGTGCACTTCATGTCCCGCCGCCGTCCACTCCGCAACGATCCGGGTCATCACGACGCCGGTCGGCGCGATGTCGGGCGCGAAGTGCGGACACACGACGACGATGCGCAGGCGATCTGCCGTCGAATCAGCAATGGTCGCATTCGTCGAGGTGGACTGCGTCATGCGAGCACCCGATGGTACGCACGCAGGAGATCCTCACCCGATGCGCGCGCGGTGAAATCGGCTGGCCGACGCCGACCACGCTCGACGAGATCGGCGCGCCGTTGCGCAACCGCATCGAGTGCGTCGGCCCATGCATCGACGCGCAGCGGTCGCACGATTCCGGCATCGGCGACGACTTCGACGAGTGCCGGTTGATCGGAGCAAATGACCGGCGTGCCGAGGGCCATCGCCTCGAGCACGGGTGCACCGAATCCCTCGTAGCGACTGGGAAATACGAGAGCCGTCGCCATGCACAACAGACCGTCGCGATCGGAGGGGGTGACGCGACCGGTGAACGTCACGCGGGCGTCGAGACCGAGCGCGGTGCACCGCGAGCGCAACGTCTGCTCGGCGCGACCGGTGCCGCCCGCACAGACGAGTTGCACGTCGCGTCCGCGCCACGGTCCGGCGAGCAGATCGAGGAGGAAGTCGTGGTTCTTGTGCGGATGAGTGATCGCGGGAAAGACGACAACCTCGCGCGCGCCGAGGGCGAAACGACGGCGCAGCTCGACTTCGGCCGTTGCGTGCGCGCCGAGATCGGGTTCGACGCCGTGTCGCACGACCGAGACCTTCGTTGCGGGAACGCCGAGCGTGCGCACGACCGTGTCGGCGACGAATCGCGTTGGCGTAACGATATGCGTCGCACGCCGCGCCGAGCGCGGCACCCTGCGTCCCAACCACGCGCGCTTCACCGTCGAGAAGTACTCGGGGAACTCGGTGTACTGGAGGTCGTGAATGGTGAGCAGGCGCGGCGACGATCCGACCGACGGCGACGTTCCCCCGCCGTCGTGCACGAGGTCGGCATGACGGGTGCGTGCGGCGAGCCACGTCGACTCGAGGGCCACGCGTACCGGGCGCCGTGAGCAGTCCGACGGTGCCTCGACGACTCGCCATGCGGAGGCGAGCTCGGGATGAGCACGGGAAAATCCGCGCGGGGCATAGACGGAGACGTCGACACCGACCTTCGCCTCGGCCACGTCGGCGAGACCGAGCAGTTGACGAACGACATACTCCTCGGAACCGCCGACCTTGCCGGGACGGCACCACAACATGTTCACGGCAACCGTGCGACGCTGCGTCACGAGCGCGACTTTCCGCGCGCGGCGATGACGTCGCGGTACGCGCGTGCGGTGAGTTCGGCCGTCGCATCCCACGTCGCGCCGCGGGCACGCTGCATGCCGAGCTGCGACAACTCGTGGCGCCGCGACAT
>Ga0164292_10003679_pt1 | contig 12517 bp, 22 predicted proteins | sample GEODES117metaG_FD_111486 | JGI IMG/M metagenome (GOLD analysis project Ga0164292, IMG submission 111486) | Eutrophic lake water microbial communities from Lake Mendota, Wisconsin, USA - GEODES117 metaG | ecosystem: Environmental > Aquatic > Freshwater > Lake | place: USA: Lake Mendota... | reverse complement strand
CTCTCTTCTTTGCTTCAATTATCTTTTGAGAAGCGTTAACACACTTTGTACATTTCCATATTGGTTTCTTTGCATGGAATGTATCACCACAATGTTTACATTGTCTTGTTTCACCTACTTTACGATTGAATGGTTTCTTAAACATCAAATGGATTATCTATAACTTGTTCTAAATATTTTCTTATCTTCTTAACTGCAAGGAATGTTGTACTCTTACTAATTTTAATTTTCTTTGCAACCTCGTCCAAAGTATCATCACTCATCCAATACAATTGGAATATCTTTGATTGAGGCCACATCTTTGTTTTCTCTAATTGTTTTAATTCATGTAATACTTGGTCATGTGTTCTTTGTATCTGTAAATCCTTTTCTTCATCATAAATAATTTCATCTTGTTCTTCCCATGCGGTATAGTCACCCATTAGTTTAACACGATTCAATTTTTTAGTTTTGTTCATAAATCTACTATGCAAAAACTTATTACAATAGAATAGATTGTAAGTGTTGTCACCCCAAAACAATTTAACATTACACTTCTCATGTAAGTAAATGTAAAGTTCTTGTACTAAGTCTTCTGCTTCCTCTCTATTCTTTGTAATCTTTTTTGCTGCTGATATCAACCAATTGTTTGACTCATTATAAAGTCCGACTAATCTTCTTTCACATTCACTATGTTGAATACTACCTGAATCAATCATTATCTATTCTTTGCGTAATCATGTAAAAAGTCAACCGCTCTTTTCCAATGTCCTCCTGCGGATGCACAGGTGCAAGGTCTCATTTCATTCTCACCTCTAATGTGATTGAATGTATCCCAAATATAAGGTGCTTTGTTTTCTGGAAGATAACCACCTATTTGACTTAATTCATTTTTAAGTTCTAATAGTTGTTCTGGATTTAATTCATTCATTACTTAACTTGTTTCATTTTAGGTAATTTCAAATCCACTGCTTTTGGTTGTGCAGGTGTAGGTTGATTTGGTTTAACAGGATTAGATAAGTCCAAAAGATGTTTAATTGTTTCAAAGTGTGGGTGATGTCCTGAGAATGATAAACCCATACATGCGAAGATTAAAACTAAATCCTCTACTCCTTTTAAGTTTTGCCAATCTACAAAGTATAATGCATCTTTGTCAAAGTCTGATGTTTCTAATGTGTAACCGAATGTTCCGTCTAATTTTGCTTTTGTTGTTTGCATTTGTTTTTAATTTATAATATACTAATTGTTTCTGAATAACTTTTACACGTCAATTGATTAAGATATACTCTGCGTCTATCACAACCGCAATTAGAGTATCCTAATTTTCTTGCAACCCAACTGGCAGTATGTTTACCCCAACCTAATGTTACAAGTCCTATAATGTGTTCTAAAATACTTCCTAATCTAATGAAGCATCCTATGCATTTAATTGTTTTTTTCATATTTTTAATTTCTATATTGTGGATGTTTTGGATTTGCAGCACCATATAATACTCCTGCTTCTATTCCGTATTTCATATTGTCTAATTGGTCTACTATCTGTAAGTTATCCAATGAGTTATTATGTTTGTCATGGTCTATGTGATGGCATTGTAATCCATCTTTAATAATTCCGTTATGGCATTCATATACAAAACGATGTACTAAATACATTTTAGGAAAACCATTATGTATACAAAATTGCTGATATCCTCTTGTATGATTAACTCTACTGATTTCTTTTACCTTATTGAATTTAAGAGAATAAATGTTACCATCTTTGTCCGATGCGTAATCCGTAAATACTGGGTGTTGTTTTAAGTTTGTCATTTTATTTATGTTTTTGTTATAATGTAATATACTAATAATTTCTGATATTACCAAACATATATATCATTTTAAAAAGTCAAACGCATTAAAAAGGCCAAGGAATGACAAAAAACCTTGGCCTATATATGTTGTACAGGAACTTTATAATGTAATGCTGAATAGCGATAAAGTATTTTTTAATCCTGTATTTTTTAATAACATATTCTTTTTATTTTATCTTTAATCTTTTTTTATTATTTTATCAGTGCTTTCTAAACTTGTGAGAAGTTACAACTTTTTCCTGATATTTCCAAATAATTTATAATATATTTTTAATTTAATTATTAAGTGCTGCTTTACTGCTGCAGCTTTTTTATGATTTAGATATTGTTCATCTTACACCCCCCTTACCCCCCTCATAAAAAAATGAAGTGATAAGAAGGAAATAAGATTATATGATTTGAGTATCATCCACCTTAACAGAGCCCCCATCCTTTCGGACAATATTAAATATAAGAAAAATTATTGAAAACACCAAAAATACCTAAAAATACAGTAAAAATGACCAAAAATACAAGCGGTTGATTATCAATCAGTTACATAACTCGTTGATTATCAGTTAGTTAGTGCAACTCGTTGATTATCAATATTTTAGCTAAATCGTTGATTTTCAACCGTTTATACCCAAACTGACATATTAGGTAAAAACATATGTATAACTCGTTGATACTCAATAAAAAATCTTTGGGATTTTAAGGGAATATGACAAATCGTCTCATAAAGTAGTAGGTAAATTCAGGAAATTGTCGTATCTTTGGTTATCCTCACCAATGAAGGTTAGGGTATATAAAAAATACTATATATGAAAGTTTCCACATATACAGTATTATATTATTAAATGGAAACACAAACAAAGGGTGGTAACCTATACCAAAAAAAATGACAAAGTCAAAGACACAAAAACAACTGGTATCTAAATTTTTAACACAAGAACAATTACAAAAACTTCCAATGTATCAAGAACCAGGATATGTGGATTATTTTGAATTATCAACTAAACCTGAATTAGGTTATAAACCAAACGGAAATATTGAGGTGTTTGAAACTACAACAGGTGGAGACGATGTATGGTTTTCAGTTAAGATAACTGAGGATTATATCATTATAAAAGTAGGTGGTTATGTAACATATTCGGAAACAAAGATTACAAATCTTGGTTCTACAAAAATTGATAAGTTTCAGTTAAAAGTGATTAAAACTTTAATCAAAGACTTTACCACTACAATCGGTAATTCAATTCAGCCGGATTGGAAATAATCAAAACATAGGGGAAGTGAAAAATCTTCCCCTTTTTTATAAACAAAAACAAATAATATGACACAGTCAAAAACAAAAAACAATTTAGTTTTAACTTTCAATGAAACTACATGGGAATTGAAATCATTAGGAAAAGAAGAAAAGGTAATCCAGCGTGAATACCCAGTTCAAACTGAAACTCGTACTTACTATGTTTATTCAGTTTATCTAAATGGTAAAAATTACAAAAAAACCAAAGTGAAATTCTATGATGTTCCAATGACAAGTGGTGAAATGACAAATGTTCACATTTATCAAAATGATGAATATAGAGGTAATTTATATTTCAAAACTTCTACTGTAAATCTAGATGAAATCGTAGATATTATCAAATGGGTAAAATTCTACGGAGAACATAAATAATCAAAACGGGGAGTGAAATATCTCCCCTTTTTATTACAAAAAATCAAAGTGAAAAATAATATAAAAAAACAAGTTATGAAAAAAGTAAAAGTAATTAAATTACCAAAAAGAGAATATGGTGTATGTGTAGTTCAACATACCGAAACAGGAAAAAAAGCTAGTTTTTCATTTGACGATAGAGGTATAACTGGATTTATACATGGTAGATGGTTTATTGATATGTTTGACTCAAGTTACAATTCTACCGATTGGGATAGTATTAGAACAGCTGAAACTGCAATAATGATAAAAATTGGTAAAAAATATAAATGGTAAGTTATGACAATAGATGAAATGGAACAAAGAGAAAAAATGATACAGAGGGTAGGTAAATATCAAATCTTTTTAGAGGATGATAATAATCTCAAACTGTTTAGGAAAATATACGATATGAAAAGATTTGATTTAATCATATACCTACAAAGATGTGGAATTTCAATACAACATAATATTAAACTAACTCGCGACCAAAAGGTTTTCTTAAATGAAATGGAAAGATGTCGTCAAAGAGTATTAAAAAACGAAGTGAAATCACATGAGTATTTAGAAGATGTACCTGAATATAAACCAACAATATAATAAGTTATGACAAACGAACAAAGACAATCTATAATCAACGACAGTGTTTTGGAAACAATGATTAAATATAGAAATCGTATATTAGAGTTAAAAACTCAAAGTGAAAATTTAAGTGATATACACAATGAATTATTCCATAAATATTCTACTAATAGGAACAAAGAGGTGAGACAGGCCCTATACAATTATAACCATAACGAAAATGAAATACGTGATTTGGAACAAAGTATAATCAAATTATTTATGAATTATAAACCCTAAAATGAAATTATGACAGTAGAACAAATAGAACAGGCCCTCAAAATTATGTATGAGGAAATAAAATCACTAAAATCCAAAGTGAAAAAAATAGAAGATAGTGAAGAATACTATGAAGAATTAGAACAAGAAACACGCAAAAAGAAAAGAGATTATTGGAATGTAGATAATCATAGAAATAGATAAATTTGGTAATATGAAAAATTTATCGTATATTAGAGTATAAACAAAAAACACATAAAATGACAGTAGAACAAATTCAAAAGTTAGAACAAATTACAGAGACATTAGAGAGATTACAAATGTATATCAATAGAGAGACATATCATTTACTCTTACAAAGTAAGAAAGGATATATCAACGATATGTTTAAGAATGTAGATGATATGATTGATGACCTATATGACCATGATACAAAAGATATATGGGATGCTGGTATAAATGATTTTGGTATGTCTGAATTTATTCAAGATGGGGAATAAGTTTTGGGAGAGTGAGGACACTACCTTTGATTTACAAAGATGTAAGGATAACTTTATATCCAATATGGATTTTATCGCGTCTATGTCAGTTGAGGAACAAACCCTATATAAGAAGTGGATAGAACTAAATGGGGATTTACTCTCAAACTTTGAGAAACTCCCCCGTTTGAGTTCCTATTACGATTTACTATGGTTTCCTACCGATATGTCAAACTACGATTTAACGATAAGTGAAATCAATTCATTAGAACCATATGCTGAAATAGCTAATGACAATGAAACTAATAGATGGATTGGTATTAGAAAACTAATTCATACTATGAGTTATGATACAGGTGTAGGTCGTAATTTGAAAGTATATATCAAAGATAGAAATACTGGCAAGATATTAGGCCTAATAAATTTAAGTTCAGATGTCACAAGTTTAGGTGTTAGAGATAAACACATAGGTTGGACTAAGGATAATAAGTTTGTTGATGGTAAGTTAAACAATACTACAATTGCATCCACAATCGTTTCAGTTCAACCATTGGGATATAATATGTTAGGTGGTAAATTAGTTTCACTACTCGCAACCTCACCTGTGATTAGAGATGAGTGGTATAAAAGATATAACGATGTCCTTGTAGGAATTACTACAACCTCTTTGTATGGTATTCATTCACAATATAACGGACTACCTAATTTCAAAACATTAGGTGAGTCAAAAGGAATGATTAGTATCAAGCCCGATGATAGTGTGTATGAACCCATGCATCATTATGTAAAAGAGTTAGACCCTATATGGTATGCAAAAGCAATGCTTGCAACTGGCCCTAAACAAAATGTATTAAAAAGAATATTCAAAGAGTTTGATATTAAGCCGGATAAATACAATCACGGATTTAAGAGAGGTGTATATTTTGCAGGCATGTATGAAAATGGTAATGACTATCTTTGTAGTAAAATTGAAGTGAAAGATTTAATCTTAAAACCTAAGTTTATAGATGATACTAAGATGATACAATGGTGGAAAAAACATGCAGTAAGTAGATATACAAAACTATACAATGAAAATAGATTAAAGAATGAAACCCTATATTATATTGATGTAATCGGTATGACATGGGATGAATGTAAAGAAAAATACCTACAAGAAGTAGGTAGATAAGATACTTTGTTTGATATCAAGTTGTAAGGTTAGTGTCATATCCTTGCAACAGAAAACCCGAGTCGTAAATGGCTCGGGTCTTTTTTGTTTCTTATTTTTCGTATATTCTCCGATTTGATATCTATATACCAATATTGTATTTGAGTGTCAGGAAGCAGTCTTAAAATTAGGTTGTAACCTATTTTTATAAACTCTTACCATATTTGTTGTTTACTAAATAATCTACTTCTATTCTAATGCTATTTACTTCTCTGCTGATTTGTAATATCATTTGTCTCAACTCGTCCATTTGTCCTTGTTGATTTTCTAATTTCAATTCCAAATCGTAAAGTGAAGAATTGAATTTTTCTTTACGCTTGAATATATTAAACATTATTTTTTATTTTGGTTCTTGAATCGGAATGCAGTTAGGGACTTGTCTACCATCCATATCTTTCATTCCATATTGCTCGTAACCATCGGTGCAGGGGTCGTTTGCATCCTTTAAGTTGATACCTCTGAACTTTGTATCGTATGCTACTCTTGCCATTACTTTTGCAGATGTGTCAGTTATCTTTGACATTTTATCTTTATCGTAATATGAATTACAAATAGCAGCTGCCTGACTTACTTCCTTACCTGATTCTACCTCAATTGGTATGCAGTAATTTAAATACTTATCTCTACTTTCTCCGGCTTTTGGTTTATCTACTGGCATATTATTTTATTTATTAACAAGCACTTCCTGTTGTAATATTAGATTGCTCTAAATTATAAGTTCCACCTGGACTCATATAAGCAATATTTAAGTAAGATACACAATCTTGATATGATTGAGCAGGTTTAATAAGTCTAAATGCATATGTTGTACTATTACAAGGTATGTATGCTGCTAAATAGAAGTTTTCACTTGCAGGACTACTTGGTCTTGGATTAGTAAATGTTGTTGTCTTACAACTTGAAGATGAGCCCGTTGTAAATGATGAAGTAAATGGTGATGACCAAGTTTGTGCAGCAATTGGCCCAACCGGAGTAGTAATACCAATCGTTGTATCAAATATAAATGGAGAATCAACCGAAGATGTTAGATATGCACCAAGTGAAAAACTTTGTGATACATTGTTTTGGTCAACATATTCAAAAGTAGAACCAACTGAACCACCTTTAGCAAATCCATATGCATATCTTCCAGTACCTGGACTTGGTGGAATAGGTGTTACATTAGGATTGTGATTTATAGATGCAGATACAATATATGCTGCTCCTGATAATGCTGTCCAATTTGTCATTAATGTTGAAGATGATACAATAGAAGTTTGATTATAAGATACATTTGCACCTGTAATAAACAAACTCATAGAAGTCGAACCTGTCAACGGCCAACTTATACCACTCAATGATGCAGATACAACAGATGAACTTGCAACAGTTAATATACTAGATGCAGAAGATGTTAAATCAAGAATTGTGTTACCATCATCTAAAATAATCAATCTACCATCTGCACTATTTTCAGCAAATAGGTAATCAATTGTAGCATCGGTATTGACAACAGGTACAGTTGCACCTCTTCTTACTACTTCTCCAATTGATTGCAATTGGTTTGTGTTTCTTAAATACAGCATTATCTAAATGTTTTATCTTAATGCTACGATAGAAGCAGCAGTTGATGATGATGATACCGCAGTAAAGATACCAGGAATAAAACCTGATGCCGATACAAAGGATACAATTGAACCATCAATAGTTTGTGCTACCAATGTTCCAACTTGACCTATGTATAATCCACCTGCTGTAAATGGTAAAGACCCAATAGGGTTAGAACCAGTTATTGTTTGACCACCTGAGAATTGTCCATTCTCTACATATGATGCTTGATTTAAAATTTTGCTCATTGTTTTTTATTTTTATTTTTTAAATTACTCTAAATGTTTGATTATTAAATCTACACCTTGAAACAGTATTGTAGTCAATTGTTCTCCAATCTCCATCAATATCCATTACTTGTAAATTTACCATTCCTTCTGCTGCTTTGGTTGCACTTCCGCCGGCGTCACCACCTACATATGCTGCACTATCCCAATAACAAAAGTAATATCTATTTCTACCTTCTTCCGTTTGCCAACCTATACGAATTGGATTACTTTGAGTTGATTCTTTTAACATCAATTCAAATGTATTAAATGAGATTTCGCTTAAAGCAAAGTTCATTAATTTATCGTATACTTTATTTTCTGTCATTTCCTATTAATGCTGGTGCAACAATTAAATCTTTTTTATCTTTCTTCTTTGCCGGCTCTCCTGCATAACTACTATTAGGTATTGATGGATTAGCTTCGGTTTCAGTTAGTAAACCTAATTGTCTTAACTTATTTCTACTCCAACCTAATCCTGCTTTACCACCCCATGCGTCATACATAAGTTTACCACATCCGTCTCCGTATGCAGTTGATGTTTGTAAGTCTCCTTCATGTCTACTTAAAAAAGAATACATTCTCTTTATAGTATCTACTGAAATAGGTTCACCCTTTGCTAATTGATTTGCTCTTTGTTTTCCAACAGGAGTTCCACAACTACCCCATCCGTTTTTATTTGCATACTCTAATGCTCTTTTAGCATTATTCTTTACACCATCTGGATAGTCTGAATAACTTTCCATTTCCATTCTCTTTCCTGCTTTATATCTACTATCTTTTTTAACTAATGCTTTAATCATTGAAAGAAACATAGTAGCTTCTTCTTCGTTTAACTCATCAATGTTTTTATCTAAATAAGATATAGCTGAATTTTCAATTAATTTATTTGAGAAAATCCCTTCGATACTGAAGCCTTTGATTTTACCTTCCTTAACATAATCATTCCAAATAATATCGTCCTGAATTTTAAACATACCCATCCAAGTTCCTTCAGGCACATTCAATCCGTAATTATTACTTTTATCTAACTTACCATCTTTAATCCAACTCTCAACTAAATTAACTCCTTTTATTTTAGCGTCATGTTCCAAAGTTGCTTTATCAGTATACTTTTTCATTAAGTAATTCTGTGCAATTTTCTTAACAGTATCTTTTGTAAAAAATACATGATAAGGTTGTCCTTCACCATCTACTCTTAATATCTTTTTATCAGGTATTAAAATAGGGCCTATTAACATTCTTTGTTCAGTATCAACCGATGCAAAGAGTATTTGTTCTTTGTCAAAATAAATAAAATCAGATTCTATTGCCGGAGATTCAACTAATGAGATAGCAAATACCTCATCGGAATCATCTTCTATTCTAAGTTCGTATAATAAATCTTTCATAATGTAATAACATTAAAGTTTTCAAAAATGATTATCCCCCACTAAATGTTGCTGCTCTACTCGTTCTTCTATCTAATGCCTGTTGAGAACTAATATCACCACTCACTACATATGCTTTCAATGGAGCAGATGCTCTACCTAATGTTTGTGCTAATTGAGTATTTGGATTTTGTCCAGCTGCAGTTTGTATTTCAGGTGCAGCAGTTCCACTTACTCTAGGTGCCGCTGGCATTGCTGTTGCACTTGTCGCTGCAGCACCACCTCCTCCACCACCTATGCCGGCTTGTGACGCAGCTGAATTTATTTGTTGTATTGATTTAACTGCTCCTGCAATTGTTGATGCAATACTTAAACCTGCTGATATAGAATTTATTAATACCCATGGAGCACCGAATGTAAGTGGAGATGCAGCAACTGCTTTTGCATTTGCTATACCTGTGTTTGCAATAATTTGTCCAATAGATGCAGCTTGTGATATTACAACACCTGCAATTGCTAATGCTTTATTCTTTCCTGCTACTTGTCCTAATAGATTACCAAATTGTTCAAACAATTGTAGGTAAGCCATATTGATATCTGCCTTCGCCTGTGTTGCAGCTTTCTCAGTTGCAATCTCTAAATCTGTTAATGCAATTCTTTGGTCTGCATATTTCTTTCTAATTTCTGTTCTTTGAAATTCAGTAAGTTCAGTATTAGATAAATCATTTATTTCTTGTTCAGCAAGAAGTCCTCTTTGTAGTTTTATTCTTTCTAAATCTTGTTGAAAATCTGCATCGGCTTGTTTATTTTTTCTATTTAGTTCTTCAAACTCTGCTTGTAATTCAGTTGCTTTAATACCTCTTTCAATTTCTGCTTTCTTTTTAGCTTTTTCTAAAGCATCTTTCTGAGCCTCATCATCTATTTTCTTTTGCTTTTCTTTAAAGCCAGTTAATTCACTAATGTAATCAGCTTCTACACCTATCTTTTCAGCCTGTAAATTTTTATATTCAACACTATCTTTTTTGTATAATGCCATTCTATCATCTAAATCTTTTAATTTAGCGTTGTATGATAATTCGGCAAACTTTCTTTCTACATCTAATTTTTGTTGTTCAGTTGTAGCAAGTGCAAGAGCTTCTTCTTTTAATTTTCTTAATTTAGCTTCATTTAATTTATCCTCTGCCTCTAATCTTTTTAACTTTTCATCAAATGCTTTCTTTGCATCATCATTTTGTTCTTTAAGATTTTCTTTTTGAGTTTTAGTTAATTTCTTTGTTCCTGCTTCAAATCTTTCTGAAGTTGCAACATATGCATCAACTGTTTTTCCCCATCCGCCTTTTAATTGTTCCCAACCTTCTTTGATTGAGCCCATATCTAAAGTAAATACACCCTTTAATATTTTACCAACACCTACACCTGCTTCTTTTACTAATGTAAATAACGCAACTAAACTGGAATAAAATACTTTAATACCTGTTGTAATATATGGTAAAGCTGATGTTGCAAGTTCTACAAATGCATCTATTAGTGGAGTTAATGCTTCAAAGATACCACCTAAAATCTTTTCAAATCCTATTAGCAATGGTTCTAATTTTTTAGTTGCACCTTCTACTTGTGTAAATGCAGCAACTAATCCACCAACAGCAGCAACGATTAAACCGATACCTGTTGCTTTCAATGCAGCACCGAATGATACTGTTGCAACTTTTGCTTTATTTATTGCAGACCCCAACATACCAATAGGGCCACCTGCACTTTCTAATGTGTCAACCCAATCAGCAGATGCACCCTTTGCACTTTTAATCTTATCTTCTAAATCATCAATTTGATTATAAAGTCTTTTAAAGTCTTCGGAGCCGGCAGCAGTATTCTTTAACTCTTTTTTAAGAGCTTTAAGTTGAGCAATAGATGGCTCTGCATTTACATCAATATCTACTTGGACTTTGATTTTCTTATCTGCCATAATCTTCTTTTAATGTTTTTCCAAGTATCTTTCCATGTAAAAGGAATTTTGTATTTTCCTTTTGCTATGTCAATATTTTCAGATACTCCGTAAAACTCTTTTGTATTAAGTAATTCAACGATGTTGTTTATCATAAACTAATAACAATTTAATTTTTTTCTATTATTGAGGACTAATCAAATACATCAGGTATAACTGGCCCTAATAATTGTAAATTACATGTACCATCTTTAAGTGAGTAATCGTTTATTGCTCTTAAATGCCAATAGTTTCCTCTGAAATTTACTATATCATTCAATTCCATCTCAAAGTAATCAGCAAGAGGTATGATTGCAGAACAATTTAATATTCTTGTTTTTGGATTATAAAGAAATTCAATATACTTTTCCCAATAGGTTGTATAAAGTGAGTTATCTGGTATCTGTCCATAAGATGCAGCTTCATTATTAAAAAGTAATGAATCACTATCTGTTGTAGGAAAACTACCACTTACTACATTATAATTGTCAAAATAAGGGAATGCATTTTGTTGAAATGTTACACCACCAAAAGCTGCTGAACCACTTTCAATCCAATAAGTTTGACAATCAAGTAAACCATTATAAAATAATAAACGAGGTAATACTCTTGCAGGTGTGTAATCTGCATTGTTTATGTAAGTTGGTATGTATATTGGTATAATTTGACTCATAATATTTTTATTTTAGCAGAAGAATCCACTTCCGTATCCTATTGTTCCGTTTATTCTATTAATTTCAATTATTTCTGCACCACTATATGTTTCAACAAAATAATAAAATCCAGTAACAGGAGATGAAGAATATCTATCATAATATAAAATCTCACCTTGTGCTAATGTTCCTGAAACAGTATATACATCATATGTAATTGGTGAAGTACATGCATAAGTAGGACTAGATGATGGTGTAAGTGTTACTTGACCTGCATAAAACGTAGTAGGTGTAGGATTGATACCGCCAATACTACCTGATAAACCTGTTCCTGCAATTCTAACCAATGGGTCAGATGCAAATGTAGTTTTAACTTCAAATGTACCTTGTGAATAAAAGTTTGTAGTATCCGTATAATAAATCTTTCCGTACTCTCTATTAGCTCCTTTTGCAAATTGTTGTGAGATAAAATCTTGGTCTAAGGTATCACTAAAATTTAATTTGTTTACAGCAAAGTTATTTGCAGGTATTACTTCTATTTTATCATCTAAATTAATATATTTGTTGAAATCTTTTCTTTCTCCTTTATTATACCAATTGTTAAATGTTTCAACAATAAATTCATTT
>Ga0164292_10003678_pt1 | contig 12521 bp, 11 predicted proteins | sample GEODES117metaG_FD_111486 | JGI IMG/M metagenome (GOLD analysis project Ga0164292, IMG submission 111486) | Eutrophic lake water microbial communities from Lake Mendota, Wisconsin, USA - GEODES117 metaG | ecosystem: Environmental > Aquatic > Freshwater > Lake | place: USA: Lake Mendota... | reverse complement strand
GGCTCGACCGGGCGCTTGAAGCGCGCGCCGTCGATACCGGCGAAGTAGTACACCGTCTTGTCGTCCGGGGTCACGCCCTCGGTGGCAAAAGACAGCAAGGCGGCGGCCTGGGCCATGGCTTCGAGAATGAGCACGCCGGGCATCACCGGCCGGTGCGGAAAGTGACCAGTGAAAAAAGGCTCGTTGATGGTGACGTTCTTGATGGCGACGATGCGCTCACCCTTGGTCAGGCTCAGAACACGGTCCACCAGCAAGATGGGGTAACGGTGCGGCAGCTGTTTGAGGATCTGATGGATGTCCATCACGGCTTGTTCAGGCATGGTTCTTCTCGAGTGCTTTGATGCGGTCACGCAGCGAATGAAGTTGTCGCAGCGTGGCGGCGTTCTTCTCCCAGGAGGCATTGTCGTCCAGGGGAAAGACGCCGGTATAGAGCCCGGGCTTGGCAATTGACCGGCTCACCAGCGACATGGCCGAGATGTGCACATGGTCGGCAATGGTCAGATGGCCCACGATGCCGGTTTTGCCGCCGATAGTGCAGTGCGCGCCAATGCGGGCGCTGCCGGCAATGGCCACGCAGCCGGCAATCGCGGTATGGCGCCCAATGCGCACGTTGTGCCCCACCTGAATGAGGTTGTCGAGTTTGACCCCGTCCTCAATCACGGTGTCTTCCAGCGCGCCGCGGTCGATGCAGGTGTTGGCGCCAATCTCTACCTCGTCGCCGATGCGCACCGCGCCGAGTTGCTCAATCTTTTCCCAGGCGCCTGCGTGGGGTGCAAAACCAAAGCCGTCGGCACCGATCACCACACCCGGATGCAGCACGCAACGCTCACCAATGATGCAGCCCTCGGACACGGTCACCCGCGACTTGAGCACCGTGCCGGCGCCGATGCGCGCACCGCGCTCCACCACGCACAGGGCCCCGATACGGGCGCTGGGATCCACCTGGGCACCCGGGTCGATCACCGCGCTGGGGTGGATCAGGGGGCCCGCCTCGGCGGGCGCCTGCCGGGCCTTCCACAAGCGGGTGAGGCGGGCGAAATAAAGGTAGGGGTCATCGGCCACGATGACGGCACCGCGTGCGCTGGCGGCGTCTCGCAAGGCCGGGCCCACGATGACGCAGGCCGCCTTGGAGGCGGCCAGTTGCGGTTGGTAGCGGGGGTTGCTCAAAAAGCTGAGCTGGGTGCCCGAGGCTGACTCCAGTGGCGCCAGCCCCTCGATGGGCTGGCCGGGGTCGCCCAGCAGCTCCCCACCGAGCGCCTGAACGATGTCACCCAGTCTCAGCGTCACCTCACCGGCTCGCGGCGGCGTTGAGCGCGCGAATCACCTTGTCGGTGATGTCGTGCTTGGGATTGATGTAGACCGCCTCTTGCAGGATGAGGTCGTACTTTTCCTGCTCGGCAACCTGCTTGACCACCCGGTTGGCCCGCTCGAGCACCTGTTGCAGCTCTTCATTGCGGCGGGCACCGAGGTCTTCTTGGAACTCACGGCGCTTGCGCTGCAGCTCACGGTCTTGATCAGCTAACTGGCGCTGCCGCTGCTGGCGCTGACTCTCGGACAGAGTGGGCGCGTCGCGCTCAAACCTTTCGGAGCCCGTCTTGAGGGAAGCCTGGAGGTCATTGATTTCTTTGTCGCGCTTGGAGAACTCTTGCTCCAGCCGGGATTGCGCGGTTTTGGAGGCATTGGCGTCGCGCAAGATGCGATCGGTATTGACAAAGCCGATGCGGAACTCTTGGGCCACGGTGGGCGCCACCAGCGCCATGGCACCCAGAAGCCCGAGGGCCCAACGAACGATGAGTTGCTTCATTAGAAGGAGGTACCGATCTGGAATTGGATTTTTTCGATTCTATCCCCGGAGAACTTGCGCAGTGGGTGGGTATAGGCCAAGCGCATTGGGCCCAGGGGAGAGATCCAGGTGACGCCCGCCCCGAGAGAGGAGCGCAGCGTGCTCAGGTCAAGCTTCTCATCAGGGCCGTAGACGTTACCCATGTCAACGAAGCCATAGAGCCGGATAGTGCGGTCGTTACCCGTCCCCGGAAGCGGTGCCAGAAGTTCACCGTTCAGAGCGATCTTGCGGTTACCGCCCACGATGGAGCCAGTGACGTCACGCGGGCCCAGGGTGCCCGGCGCGAAGCCTCGGACAGAACCCAAACCACCGCCGGTGTAGCTCTTGAACACTGGGTAACTGGAGTTGCCCAGCGCCTGGCCCCAGCCGAAGTCGGAGTTGAAGGCCAGGGTGTACTGGCGGTTCAATGGGACGTATTGCTGAAACTGATAACCGGCGCGGAAATAGTGGACGTCGCCAAAAGGGCTCAGCTCACCATTGGCCCGCTGTAGCCGGCCGCGCGAGGGAATCAGGGCGCTGTCGCGGTCGTCGCGGATCCATCCCACCGTGAACGGGAACATGACGCTTTTGTAGCCCACATCGCGGGCAAACACGAGGTAGGACGCCGGAATGGCCGCCCCTGTCACGATGTTGTTTTGCTCCACCCCGGCGCCAAAGTTGACCGTGTCAACCTCGGTGAAGGGCACGCCAAAGCGCACACTGGCGTTGGTGGTGACCACCCGGTAGCTACCGCCTTGATCCAGGTAGGGCCGCACATCACGGTGCGACAACTCCCAGGCACGAGACACCCCGTCCGCCGTGTAGTAGGGGTCGGTGGTGTTGATCGAAAACACCCGGTTGTATTTGCTGGCGTTGACGTTCGCGGACAGAAAGCGGCCAGAGCCGAAAAAGTTGTCCTGGCTGATACCGAAGCCCAGACTCAGCTTTTCGGTGGAAGAAAAGCCAGCGGTCAGCTGGATGGCACCGGTCGGCTTTTCCTCGACAACAACATTCAAGTCGACCTGATCAGGTGCGCCTGGCACCTCCTGGGAATCGATCGCCACGCTCTTGAAGTAGCCCAGGCGGTCGACCCGGTCACGGGAGCGGCGAATGCGGTCGCCGTCGTACCAGCTGGCCTCGAGCTGGCGAAACTCCCGCCGGATGACCTCGTCACGGGTTCGGTTGTTGCCGGCGATGTTGATGCGCCGCACATAGGCGCGGCGGCTGGGCTCTGCCTGCAGGGTGATCTGCACCCGACCGGTGGCGCGGTCCACCTCGGGGCGCGCCTGCACTTGGGCAAAGGCATAGCCAAAGTTGCCAAAGTACTCGGTGAAGGCGCGGGTGGTGCGGGTGACCTCGTCGACGTTGTAGGGCTGGCCTGGCTTGATCGCAACCAGGGCCTTGAACTCCTCGTCCTTGCCGAGGAAGCTCCCCTCCAACTTGACGGCACTGACCACAAAGCGGTCGCCCTCGGTGATGTTGAGGGAAATGCTCACGTCTTTTTTGTCAGGGGAGATCGCGACCTGGGTGCTGTCGATCGTGAACTCCATGAACCCGCGCTGCAGGTAGTAAGAGCGCAGGGTCTCCAGGTCGGCGTTGAGCTTGGTGCGCGAGTACTGGTTCGACTTGGTGTACCAGCTCATGAAGGTGCCAGTGTCCTGGCTGAACAGCCCCTTGAGCGTGGATTCGCTGAAGGCGCGGGCGCCCACGATGCGCAGCTCACGAATGCGGGCTGGCGGCCCCTCATTGATCGAGAAGGTGAGGTTGACCCGGTTGCGCTCGACCGGGGTGATGGTCGAGATGACTTCCGCCGCGTACAGGCTGCGGGTGATGTATTGACGCTTGAGTTCTTGCTCGGCGCGGTCGGCCAGGGCTTGGTCAAAGGGTCGGCCGTCGGCGAGGCCGATTTCGCGCAGCACTTTGACCAGTACGTCTTTATTGAACTCGCGCAGGCCAGTGAAGTCGACGCTGGCGATGGTGGGGCGCTCCTCGACCAACACCACCAGCACATTGCCCCGCACTTCCAGGCGAACGTCCTTGAACAGGCCCAGGGCAAACAGCGAGCGGATTGCCGCGGCGCCCTTGTCGTCCTCGTAGCGGTCGCCCACCCGCACCGGAATAGAGGCGAACACGGTGCCCGGCTCGACCCGCTGCAGGCCCTCGACACGGATGTCGCCGATGGTGAAAGGCTCGACGGCCCAAGCCTGCGCCGCGAAGAGGGTGGCCAGCAGGCCGCCCAGAAGGCGCCGGTAAAGGCCCCTGCCCACTGCGGCACGGAGGGCCGGGAGCAAGGAACCGAAGAAGCCGACGCGCTGGATCATTTGGTTCATGGGTTGTTCAGAAGGCGCGTGAGGTCGTTGAACAGGGCAATGGCCATCATGGCCAGCAAGATCGCCACGCCCGCGCGCTGGAGCCGCTCCATCCATGCGTCGGACACACCCCGACCGGTCACCATCTCCCAAAGATAATACATCAGGTGTCCACCATCGAGGACGGGTAGCGGCAGCAGGTTCAGTACGCCCAGGCTGACGCTGACCATGGCCAAAAAGACCAGGTACTGTGCAAGCCCCTGGCTGGCCGACCGGCCCGCGTAGTCGGCGATGGTCAGCGGCCCGCTCAGGTTGGACAGCGAGGCCTCGCCCACCACCATCCGCCCCAGCATCCGCAGCGACAGCACCGACACCTCCCAGGTGCGCTGCGCCCCAGCCACCAAGCCCTCCCAGGGGCCCTGGCGTACCAGCGCCATTTCCGGCGGCGCCCCCACATGGGCTCCCACCCGGCCGATGGAGAGGCCCCGCTCCTGCGCCACCTCGGGCCTCACCGACAGTTCGACCTCGCGCCCGGCCCGCTCGATGCGCCAGGGGGCTGCCGCTGGGGGGGCGCCCTCGGCGCCCTGGCGGCGTATCCATTCGCGCAGTTGCTGTCCGTCGACCACCGCCTGCCCACCCACCCCCAGCACCCGGTCGCCCACCTGCAGGCCGGCGCGATCGGCCGCCCCCTCGGGCACCACCCGGCCGATCACCGGCTGGGACAGGGGCGACACAATGCCGATGCGCCGCAGCAAGGAAGCGTCGGCATCGCTGGCGCCGAGCCGTGAAAGCGGCAGCCGCAGCTCCCGGCTGGCGCCGCCGCCGGCCGGCGCCACTTGCAGCCACAGATCGTCGCCCTCGATCGCCGCACGCATCAAGCGCCAGCGCAGTTCGTCAAAGGAGTCGACCGGGTCTGAGGCGATGGCGCCCGTGCGGTACCCGCTACGGCCCTCCGTGCGATCTTCCTGGCCCTGCGCCTGGCCCTGGCGAGGCCCCTCGCCATCTGCCGTCCCCGTGGCCAGCACCTCCTCGCCGCCGACCAGGCCTGCGCGCTCGGCCAGCGAGCCGGCCACCGGCGCCGAAAGCAGCGCGCGCGGCGACTCCTGCCCCACCCAGGCCGCTGCGGCATACAGCAGCACCGCCAGCGCTAGGTTGGCCAGCGGACCGGCCGCCACAATCAGAAAACGCGCGCGAAGCGGTGCGCGGTTGAAGGCCCGATTCAACTGGGACGGATCGACCGCCCCCTCGCGCTCGTCGAGCATGCGCACATAGCCGCCCAGCGGCAAGGCGCAGAGGGTGAACTCGGTGTCCTGACCGGGGCGCGGATTGCGAGGCTTCCACCGCCGCAGCACCGGCCCGAAACCGACCGAAAAGCGCAGCACCTTCACGTCAAAGGCAATCGCGGCGCGGTAGTGCCCGTACTCGTGCACGGTGATCAGCAGCCCCAGGGCCACCAGAAAAGCAAAGGCAGTGAGCATGGGATGGCTGTAGCGCGCGGGATGTTGGCTCGGTCAGCCGAATCAGGCGAGCGCGCCAATGCGCTCGGTCGCAACACGGCGGCTGCGCGCGTCGAGCGCCAGCAGGTCGTCCAGGCTGCGCGGATGCTCGGGCTGCACCGCCGACAGCGTGGCGAGGTTGAGCGCGTGGATCTGGTCGAAGCGAATGCGCCGCTCCAGGAAAGCCGCCACCGCCACCTCGTTGGCGGCATTGAGCACCGCGGTCGTGCCGGGCGCCGCCTGCAGGGCCTGCCAGGCCAGGGCCAGGCCTGCAAAGCGCTCGCGGTGACCGTGGCTGTCCAGGGACTCAAAGCGCAGGTCGGACAGCGCTGAAAAATCAAGCGGCTGCGCCCCCGAGGCAATGCGCTCGGGCCAGGACAGGCCATAGGCAATGGGCACCCGCATGTCGGGCGTTCCGAGTTGCGCCACCACCGAGGTGTCGCGGAACTGCACCATGGAATGCACCACGCTCTGCGGGTGAATCACCACCTCCAGCCGCTCGGGCGCCAGCCCGAACAGATAGCGGGCCTCGATCACCTCGAGCGCCTTGTTCATCATGGTGGCCGAGTCCACCGAAATCTTGCGGCCCATCACCCAGTTGGGGTGCTTGCAGGCCTGCTCGGGCGTCACCTCACGCAACTGCGCGGGCGCCCAGGTGCGAAACGGTCCCCCGGAGGCGGTGAGGATGATCTTCTCGACCCGTGCCTCCCAAGTCGTCCGGTCCTCGGGCAATGCTTGGAAGATGGCCGAGTGCTCGCTGTCGATCGGCAGCAAGGTGGCGCCGCCCTGGGCCACCGCCTCGAGAAAGACATCGCAGCCCACCACCAGGGCCTCCTTGTTGGCCAGCAGCAGGCGCTTGCCGGCGCGTGCCGCTGCCAGGCAGGGCGCAAGGCCGGCGGCGCCGACGATGGCCGCCATCACCATGTCGACCTCTGGGTGGGCCGCAATCTCGGACATGGCGCCCGGCCCGGCCAGTACCCGGGTGGGCAGGCCCTCGGCGGCCAGCCGGTCAGCCAGTTGCGCGGCGGCCGCAGCGTCGGCCATCACCGCAAACCGCGGGCGAAACTGGGCGCACTGCGCCAGCAGGGGCTCCACCTGGCGCGCGGCGCTGAGCGCGAACACCTCGAAGCGGTCCGGATGGCGGGCGATGACGTCCAGGGTGTTGGTGCCAATGGAGCCGGTGGCGCCCAAGACGGTGATGCGTTGACGGGTCATGCGGAGCCTGAAGTTGCAGCCAGCATCATCGCCAGCGGGAGCACCGGAAGCAAGGCGTCCACGCGATCGAGCACGCCGCCGTGCCCCGGCAGCAAGCCGCTGGAGTCTTTGGCACCGGCCGCGCGCTTGACCAGGGACTCGACCAGATCGCCCACCACGCTCATCGCGGCCAGGAACAGCAAAGAGAGCACCAGCAGCACCGGGCCCTGCTCGCCCAGGCGGGTGTAGAGGCTGGCGGACCAGCCGCCGGCCTGGCCCCAGGTGGCGTCGACCTGGCGCCAGACCAGGGCCACTGCCAGCACCGCCAGCATGCCGCCCCACACGCCCTCCCAGCTCTTGCCGGGGCTGATGGCCGGTGCCAGGCGCACCGAGACCAGGCGCAGGCCAAAGGCCCGTCCCGCGAAATAAGCGGCCACATCCGCGGCCCAGACCAAAACGAAAACAGACAACAGGAAATTGATGCCGATGGCGCGGGCCTGCGCCAGCGCCAGCCACGCCAGCCACAGCAGCAGCACCCCCACCACCACCCGCAGGCTCTGGGCCAGGTGGGGCCATCCGGCCACACCCCGACGCAGCACCCACGCGCCGCCCAGCACCCACAGCACGCCGGCGCCGGCCCACATCACCGGCAGCGGCCGACCCACCAGGCCGGCCTGCCACGCCAGAGCGCACAGCGCCAGGCAGGCGGCGCCACACGCCAGGGAGCCAGCACGGGCCAGACCATTGAGGCGGCCCCATTCCCAGGCACCGGCGGTGAGCAGCACCAGCACCACCACCGCAAACGGGATGGGGCTGGACCAGAACAGCGCAGGTAGCAACACCGCCAGCAGGGCCAGGGCGGTGATCACGCGTTGCAGCAGCATGGTCGGATCGGTGCGCTCAGGCGGCCTGCCGCTGCGAGGCTGCCAGCGCCAACCGCACCTGCTCGGAGGTCTTGCCAAAACGGCGCTCGCGCCGGGCGAAGTCGGCCAGGGCGGCGTCCAGGTCGGCGGGGCCGAACTCGGGCCAGAGCTTCTCCGTGAAATACAGCTCGGTATAGGCGGCCTGCCACAGCAAGAAGTTGCTGATACGGTGCTCGCCTCCGGTGCGAATCAGCAGGTCGGGGTCAGGCACATGGGCCAGGGCCAGGGCACCGGCGAGGCTGTCAGGAGTAATCGCACGGCCGTCATTGGCCAGTCGGGCGGCGGCCTGAGCGATGTCCCAGCGACCCCCGTAGTTGAAGCAGATGTTGAACACCAGCCGATCATTGCCCGCGGTCAGCGCCTCGGCATCGGCCAGGTGTGCCTGCACCTTGGGCGAGAGGCGGCTGCGGTCGCCCACGAAGTGCAGCCGCACCCCTTGCGCATGCAGGGGAGTGATCTCGCGCTCCAGCGCATTGGCCAGCAGGTCGAGCAGGCCAGAGATCTCGTCGGGCGGACGGCTCCAGTTCTCGGAGGAGAAGGCAAACACGGTGAGCACCTTGACCCCCCGGTCGCCGCAGTGACGCACGCAGGTGTGCAAGGCGTCGAGGCCCCGCTTGTGGCCGGCCAGGCGCGGCAGATAGCGCGACGACGCCCAGCGGCCGTTGCCATCCATGATGATGGCGACATGGTGGGGCATGGTGGCAGTCACGGCCCGGCCTGTCGGATGCTGAGCTTGCTGATACGGCACGCGTGCGGTGACGGGCGCAGGCGTGACAAGCAGCTGGGGCAGCGGGCTCGCGCAGGGCGTTCGCGCGGCGCAGGCTCGGCTTGGTCGGACACCGGGGCCGCTCAGACCGCCAGGATTTCTTGTTCCTTGGCAGACACCAGGGCGTCGATCGAAGCAATGTGCTTGTCGGTCACCTTTTGGATGTCGGCCTCGGCGCGCTTTTGGTCGTCTTCGGACGCGAGCTTGTCCTTGACCAGCTTTTTCACCTGCTCGTTGCCGTCGCGGCGCAGGTTGCGGACCGCAATCTTTGCGCTCTCGCCTTCGTTGCGCACCAGCTTGGTCATTTCCTTGCGGCGCTCTTCGCTCATGGCGGGCATGGGCACGCGGATCAGGTCGCCCATGGAGGCCGGGTTTAGGCCGAGGTCGCTCTCGCGGATGGCTTTTTCGATTTTGGCGCCCATGCCCTTTTCCCAGGGCGTCACGCTGATCGTGCGGGCGTCAAGCAGGGCCACGTTGGCCACCTGGCTGATGGGCACCTGGGAACCGTAGTAATCAACCTGCACCGTGTCGAGCAGCGCGGGGTTGGCGCGGCCGGTACGGATGCGGGTGAGGTTGTTCTTGAAGGACTCGATGGACTGGTCCATCTTGCCTTCCAGGGACTTTTTGATCTCGACGATGGTGCTCATGGCTTGACTTCCTCGGGCTCAAACATGGACCAAGGTGCCCTCATCTTGCCCGAGAACGACGCGCTTAAGGGCGCCGTTCTTGAAGATGGAGAACACCTTGATCGGCAACTTCTGGTCGCGGCACAGCGCAAACGCGGTGGCATCCATGATGCCCAGGTTACGACTCATGGCCTCGTCGAAGCTGATGGTGGTGAAACGGGTGGCGGTCGGGTCTTTGTGGGGGTCGGCGGTGTAGACGCCGTCCACCTTGGTGGCCTTGAGCACCAGCTCGGCGCCAATCTCGGCCCCGCGCAGTGCAGCGGCGGTGTCGGTGGTGAAGAAAGGGTTGCCGGTTCCGGCAGCAAAAACCACCACCTTGCCCTCTTCGAGGTACTGCAGCGCCTTGGGCCGTACATAGGGCTCGACCACCTGTTCGATCCCGATGGCGGACATCACCCGGGCGGTCAGGCCCTGCTTGTCCATGGCGTCGGCCAGGGCCAGGGAGTTCATGACTGTGGCCAGCATGCCCATGTAGTCGGCGGTGGCGCGGTCCATGCCGACCGCACCGCCTGCGACGCCGCGGAAGATGTTGCCGCCGCCAATGACCACGGCCACCTGCACGCCCATGTTCACCACCTCGGCCACCTCTTGCACCATTCGCACGATGGTCGCGCGGTTGATGCCGAAGGCGTCGTCTCCCATGAGCGCCTCACCGGACAACTTGAGCAGGATGCGCTTGTGGGCAGGCTGGGCGGTGGTCATCGGCGGGGGGCTCCTCAGATCGTTTGGACTCCAGTGTACCGATCAGGCAGCGGCCTTGGCGGCAGCCACCTGGGCAGCGACCTCGGCGGCGAAGTCGTCGACCTTCTTCTCGATGCCCTCACCCACCACGTACAGGGTGAAGCCCTTCACCGTGGTACCCGCGGCCTTGAGCATTTGCTCGACGGTCTGCTTGTCGTTCTTCACGAAGGGCTGGTTGAACAGCGAGACCTCTTTGAGGAACTTCTGCACGCCACCTTCGATGCGCTTGGCGACGATCTCGGCCGGCTGAGCGGGCTTGCCCGCAGCCTCGGCCGTCTTGCGGTCTTCTTCGGCCTTGCCGGCGGCCACTGCGCGTTCTTTTTCGATCAGCTCGGCAGGCACGTCGGCGCTGGTCAAAGCGACCGGCTTCATGGCGGCCACGTGCATGGCCACGTCTTTGGCGGCGGTCTCTTCGCCGTCGAACTCGACGACCACGCCAATGCGCGTGCCGTGCAGGTAAGAGGCCAGCTTGGCGGCACCTGCGAAGTGCTTGAAGCGGCGGAAGGACATGTTCTCGCCGATCTTGCCGATCAGGCCCTTGCGCACGTCTTCCAGGGTGGGGCCAAAGCCGTCCTGGCTGTAGGGCAGCGCGCCCAGAGCGGCGATGTCGGCGGGGCTGTGCTTGGCGATCAGGTCGGCAGCGGCCTGGGTCAGGGCCAGGAAGCTGTCGTTCTTGGTGACGAAGTCGGTTTCGCAGTTGACCTCGAGCAGCGCGCCCGTGGTGCCGTGGATGGAGGTGGCCACCACGCCTTCGGCGGTGACCCGGGAGGACGCCTTGCCGGCCTTGTTGCCCAGCTTGACGCGCAGGATCTCCTCGGCCTTTTCCATATTGCCGTCGGCCTCGGTCAGGGCCTTCTTGCACTCCATCATGGGAGCGTCGGTCTTGGCGCGCAGTTCGGCGACCATGCTTGCGGTGATTGCAGCCATTGTTGTCCTCGTCAGTGTGTTCGGTTCAGTTCAGTTCGGATCGGTGGCGGTTCGGTGTCGGATCGCCTTGAAAAAAAGGGGCTCGCGAGCCCCTTTTCATGCCGAGCGATACGGCAGGGGGCCGCTTCAGGAGCCCTCGGCAACCTCGACGAATTCGTCGGTGGAGTCTTCGCCGGCGGCGGCCACAGCGCGGGCCACGTCGGACACCGCATTGGCGCGGCCTTCCAGGATGGCGTCGGCAATGCCGCGGGCGTACAGGGCGACGGCCTTGGAGGAGTCGTCGTTACCGGGGATGACGTAGTCGATGCCCTCGGGGGAGTGGTTGGAGTCGACCACGCCGATCAGCGGGATGCCCAGCTTCTTGGCCTCAGCCACCGCGATCTTGTGGAAGCCCACGTCGATGACAAAGATGGCGTCGGGCAGGGTGACCATGTCTTGAATGCCACCGATGTCTTTTTCGAGCTTGGCGATCTCGCGGTCGAACATCAGCTGCTCTTTTTTGCTCATGGCTTCGAGGCCAGCTTCTTGCTGGGCCTTCATGTCCTTGAGGCGCTTGATGGAGGTCTTGACCGTTTTGAAGTTGGTCAGCATGCCGCCGAGCCAACGCTGGTCCACGTAGGGAACGCCAGCGCGGCGGGCTTCTTCAGCGACGGTTTCACGCGCTTGGCGCTTGGTGCCGACCAGCAGGATGTTGCCGCGGTTGGCCGCCAGCTGGCGGGCAAACTTCATCGCGTCCTGGAACATCGGAAGCGACTTTTCCAGGTTGATGATGTGAATTTTGTTGCGATGGCCGAAGATGAACGGGGCCATCTTGGGGTTCCAGAAGCGGGTTTGGTGACCGAAATGGACACCGGCTTCCAGCATTTCGCGCATGGTGACGGACATGATGTCTTTCCTCTTAGGTTGGGTCTAGAACCCGCGCTGAAACCACCTGGGCTGCTGCTGCAGTGGGTGGCACCTAGGGTGCGCGGGCCCGCGATTGGCTTTGACTGGAAGGCCGCCTGCACTGTTGCAAACCAGCCCCGACAAAGCCCGACGAGTCTAGCACAGGGCGTGGGCCCATCTGGCCCCGGCTCAGCCCCGTTTCGCCCCGCCCCGCTCCGCAAGGCCCAGCCCGCAAGCTCACACCCACAAGCCCCGACGCCCCGCCCGGACCGGACCGCCATGCCGAAATGCCACAGCGGGCTGGCAAACTTGGGGCCCATGGCCCACGACACTCTGCAAAACGACCTCACCGCCACCCTTGTCGCCCTGCGCGAAGGCCGCACCCGGGCGGCGTTGGAGGTTGAGCGCGCCCTTGAGGCCGCCGCCTCACCGGCCTGCCACCTGGCCTTCCTGGGCCTCGACCCGGCCGGCGCCCGCGCCGCCGCGGCCGCTGCCGATGCCGCCCGGGACGCGGGCCGGCCCCTGCCCCTGGACGGGCTGCCGGTCTCGGTGAAAGACTTGTTCGACCTGGCCGGCCAGCCCACCCCCGCCGGCTCCCGGGTGCTGCAGCACGCGTCCCCGGCCCAGCAAGACGCCCGGGCGGTGCAGCGCCTGCGCGCCGCTGGCGCCAGTGTGGTCGGCCGCACCGTCATGACCGAATTCGCCTTCTCGGGCGTGGGGGTGAACCCGCACTACGGCACGCCGGCCAACCCGGCGGTTGCGCGGGTCACGG
>Ga0164292_10003677_pt1 | contig 12521 bp, 10 predicted proteins | sample GEODES117metaG_FD_111486 | JGI IMG/M metagenome (GOLD analysis project Ga0164292, IMG submission 111486) | Eutrophic lake water microbial communities from Lake Mendota, Wisconsin, USA - GEODES117 metaG | ecosystem: Environmental > Aquatic > Freshwater > Lake | place: USA: Lake Mendota... | reverse complement strand
TGCGCAAAAGCCATTTGCGCGTTCCATCGGATGACACTTGCGCTTCAACCACCTCCGGCCGGCCAATCACAAAGCGATCCGCAAGCCAGGGGCGCATCGTCTTAGCAATATCGGTCATCGCCTCAAAATCTGTGACACCGCGATGGTAGATCCAATGGAAAACCTGCTTGGAACGGAGCTTGGCCGCCTTTTCATCCAATTGCGATTCTTCAAATAATTGCCGGATTTGAAGATGACTCAACCCCATTAGGTCAATGCGTCCATCGCTGCGCGGGGTAATGGCGCGCGGCGTGACTACGGGGTCGATATGGCCGGGAATCTGCATGATAATCGCGCCTATAGTTACGTTGCCTATGAAAAGCCAGCGTTGCCACACCCCCCTAAAGAACATCACTATCAGGGATGAGGTAGGTTTGGCTTGTAATAGCTTTAGGTGCGAACGCCGTTATCTAACCGGGCCGTCGTTATGCGCGCTCGCTTTGCCCGCCTCCATCAATGACCAACGTTTCGATGCCGTCGCGGATCATCACAAGGCTCCCTTGTGACAGGCTGGGCGCGATGGGCGCGCCGAACTGTACCATCGGGTCGAGCCCAAGCAACAACCCGCGCAGAACTCGGGCAGTCATCCCATGACAGATGATGAGCATATCCTGATCAAAAGGTAATTCGCGCAACCAATGCAATAGCCGTTGCGCCACATCTCCATAATATTCGCCGCCTTCGGGCCGGACCGAAAACAATTTATGTTCGACGTCGACGATTGGGCCGATTTCAGCGGCAATGTCAGCATAGGTCCGGCTTGACCAAAGTCCGACGTCGATTTCAAGCAAACGGTCGTCTCGGTTGGTCGTGTGCCAGTCCGAATTAATTTCTTCTGCAATTAAGGCAATTGTTTGCAGCGCGCGGCCTGCGGTAGATGACCACAATTGCGGCCGAACGTCCGGACCGAGATATTCCGCCAACGCGCGGCCCATTTCGCGCGCTTGCACGCAGCCTTCCCAGGTCAGCGGCGTGTGTAATTCGGCCTGGCCTTGCATCCGCGCCACCTTGTTAAACACTGTCTCCCCATGCCGCGCGATGAAAAGCCGTCGATGATTTGTTGAAATGCCCATGTTGTCCTTATTCCACAGGATTTTGTTCGAAGCAAAAGCTATCAGCTTGCCCTAATGGTCAAAGCGGTTATGGAAGATTCGGCATAGAAATAGGGTTTTTTGGTTGGTTTGCAGACCGCCCAGCCCGATAAGGGGAATTTGAATGAGAGCCACGATCGAACGCGCGACCCTGCTGAAAAGCCTGAGCCACGTCCAGTCCGTAGTGGAGCGGCGCAACACCATACCAATTTTGTCCAATGTCCTTATCGAAGCAAGCGAAGGCGGCAAAATCAAGCTAACCGCGACTGACCTTGATTTGCAGGTCGTCGAAACCTTTGCCGCAGACGTCGAAACACCGGGCGCCACAACGGTTTCAGCGCATACCTTGTTCGAAATCGCGCGCAAGTTGCCCGATGGTTCTCAAGTGCAGCTGCACGCAGCCGATGGTCGGATGGCCGTCAACGCTGGCCGCGCGCGTTTCTCGCTCGCGACCCTACCGCGCGAAGATTTCCCAACGATTGCCGAAGGTGACTTGCCGACATCGTTTGAGATCCCTGCAAGTTCGCTGATCCAGATTATCGATAAAACGCGCTTTGCGATTTCGACCGAAGAAACACGTTATTATCTCAACGGTATTTTCCTGCACGTCACCGATGATGCGGAGCCGGTTTTGAAGGCAGCGGCGACTGATGGTCACCGCTTGGCGCGCGTGACCTTGCCACGCCCTGCTGGCGCAGAAAATATGCCCGACATCATAGTGCCGCGCAAATGCGTTGCGGAAATCCGAAAGCTGCTCGACGAAAGCGGCGACAATGTTGTCCAAATCGACCTGTCGGCGAGCAAAATCCGCTTCACCTTTGACAGCGTCATCCTGACATCAAAACTGATCGACGGCACGTTCCCCGATTATAGCCGGGTCATTCCTACTGCGAATGATAAATTGCTACGTATCGACCCTAAGGCTTTTTCACAGGGCGTCGATCGCGTCGCGACCATCGCCACGGAAAAAACCCGTGCCGTCAAAATGGCACTCGATCAGGACAAAATTACCTTGTCCGTCACCAGCCCCGAAAACGGCACCGCAGCCGAAGAAGTGACTGGCCAATATAGCAGTGAAGGCTTCGAAATTGGTTTCAACGCGCGTTATTTGATGGACATTTTGGGTGAAATCGAAGGTGATATGGTCGAACTCCACTTGGCCGACGCCAGCGCACCGACCTTGATCCGTGAGAATGATAAATCAGCGGCATTATATGTATTGATGCCAATGCGGGTTTAATTTCGGGATAATTCTCGAAAATTCAGTTTCTTAAGCACCTTCAGCATGACGGCTTGGGCTTATATCATGTCCTGGCCGTCATGCTGAAACTCAAGGCTCTTCGCCTAAAACATGCCCTTAAGTTCCTATCACTCCGCGGCCTCCGCCATCATTACGCTTTGCGGGCCACGGATCACCGTGCCGGGCAGTGCGCCAGTCATATGTCCGTCACGGAACGTCACCACACCGGACTTGATCGTTGCGACATACCCCGTCGCCCTTTGCAGCAAACGCTTACCGCCAGCAGGCAAATCAAACGCTAACCAAGGTTTTTGCAATTTCAGCCTGTCAAAGTCGATAACATTGATGTCCGCAAGAAAGCCAGGCTTCAACACGCCACGGTCATTAAGTCCATATAGCCGCGCAGTGTCATAGCATTGCCGCTTCACCGCGAGTTCAAGCGGGATTGTTCCCGCTTTACGGTCGCGAGCCCAATAACTCAGCAGGAACGTCGGCGCGGCGGCATCGCAAATGGTACCACAATGTGCCCCGCCGTCTGATAAGGACGCTAATGTATCCTCCGCCTCCAGCAACTCCTTAGTGAACTCCAGATTGCCGTCCATATAGTTAAGGATCGGCAAATATAACATACCATTGCCATCATCCGACATCAGCTGATCATACGCAAATTCAGCGGAGTCTTTGGCTGCGGCACTAGCAAAACCAAACACGCTTTCTTCGCGTGTGGGCTCATAGCTAAAATCGTCCGTCAGCGGAAATTGCATTGCCCACGCGGCGGTGACGAGCATGAAAAATGGCGCCATATCAGGCGAAGGTGGCGGTAGATTTTCTTCGGCCAACAATTGCGCCTTAAACGCGGGGTCGGACAACTTCGCCTTTTGCGCGTCCCAGCCAAGGTCTTTAATCGCTTGCCAGCTTGGTTTACGCATGAATGGATGCACTGTGCCGCGCCAGTTCATGATGACACCAATGCCCCGCAGACCAATCGCCGCGACGATGTTTGCGCCATTATCATTTGCCGACCGCATCGCCGACATCTGATCCTTCCAGTGCATTTGCTTAATGGGTGATTGCAGCATGGTGAATACGATCGGCTGGCCCGTTTCTGACGAAAGCCGATGCATCCAGCCGAATTCATCCCATTCCGGCAACAAATCGGATGTCAATTCAAAAACGCCATGTCCGGCGCGCGCCATCGCCCGGCCAAGCGCCAGCAGCTCCGGTTCGGTCGCTGTCGTACCGGGCACAAGTTCACCATCGATAGACTTATGCAAGACCGTCCTCGATGTGGAAACGCCAAGCGCCCCCGCCCGCACACCTTCTTCAACCAATCGTCCCATTTCGGCAATATCTTCCGCCGTTGGTTCTTCATTATCGGCGCCGCGCTCCCCCATAACATAAGCGCGCAACGCGCCATGCGGAACATGCGTACCGATATCTACAGTGCGCGGCAGGCGTTCGAGTGCGTCCAAATAATCAGGAAAACTCTCCCAATCCCACTTCATGCCTTCGGCCAGAGCTGTTCCAGGAATATCCTCTACACCTTCCATAAGGCCAATCAGCCATTCATGCTTCTCCTTACGCGCAGGCGCAAAGCCAACGCCGCAATTGCCCATGACCACGGTAGTGACGCCATGCCAGCTAGATGGTGCCATTTCTTTATCCCAAGTAGCTTGGCCATCATAATGGGTGTGAATGTCGACAAATCCGGGGGCGACAAGCTTACCGGTCGCGTCGATTTCTTGACGGCCCGCTGCACTGATTTGACCAACAGCAGTGATAAGGCCACCATCGACTGCAACATCAGCCACAAAGCTTGCTGCGCCCGTGCCATCCAATATAGTTCCGCCGCGAATAACCAGATCATGCATGCCGACTCTCCTCTTTCCTCGGAAGGAGCGTATCAGCTTTAATCGTTTAGTTAAACCTCTGCATGTTGTGCAAACAAACCGTTCGTATCGCGCCCAATCGAGACGCAGAGAGCTGTGCGTGTCTTTTAGATGTCTCGGCCGTGTCCGACACAAAGAGGTTCCGGACTTTAGCTTATCCTCTACGACGCCTTCTCTATTTAGCTTTACGCCCCGCCAACAAACGCAAACGGAGCGCATTCAGCTTGATAAAGCCTGCTGCATCCTTCTGGTCGTAAGCGCCAGCGTCGTCTTCGAAAGTCACAACCTTCTCGCTATAAAGGCTGTTGGGCGACTTACGTCCAACAACGCCTGCAAGGCCCTTGTAAAGCTTCAAACGCACGGTTCCCGACACATGCGCTTGGCTATTGTCTATCGCGGCCTGCAGCATTTCGCGCTCGGGTGAAAACCAAAAACCGTTGTAAATCAATTCGGCATATTTGGGCATCAACTCGTCTTTCAAATGCGCCGCGCCACGATCTAGAGTGATGCTCTCAATGCCACGATGCGCGCGGGCATAAATCTCGCCGCCAGGGGTTTCATACATGCCCCGCGACTTCATGCCCACGAAACGATTTTCGACCAGATCTAAGCGCCCAATACCATGCTTGCGACCCAATTCGTTTAAAGCCGTCAGCAAGGTTGCAGGCGACATGGCTTCACCATTGAGTGCAACACCGTCGCCTTTTTCAAAATCAATGGTGATATATTCGGGCGTATCGGGTGCGTCTTCGGGATTAACCGTGCGCGAATAGACATAATCGGGTGTCTCGTCCCAAGGATCCTCCAGCACTTTACCCTCTGATGAGGTGTGCAGAAGGTTAGCGTCGGTCGAAAACGGACTTTCGCCGCGTTTGTCCTTTGGCACGGGGATTTGGTGTTGCTCAGCCCATTCTATCAGGCGCGTACGACTGGTCAGGTCCCATTCGCGCCAAGGCGCAATGACCTTGATATCGGGGTTGAGGGCATAAGCTGACAATTCGAAACGCACTTGATCATTGCCCTTGCCGGTTGCGCCGTGCGCAATGGCATCAGCTCCCGTTTCCGCCGCAATCTCGATAAGCCGCTTTGAAATCAAAGGCCGCGCAATGGACGTACCCAATAAATAGTCGCCTTCATAACGGGCATTGGCCCGCATCATCGGAAAGACAAAGTCACGAACGAATTCTTCACGCAAATCATCAATATATATATGATGGTCAGGCACGCCCATGAGCACAGCCTTGGCGCGCGCAGGCTCCAGCTCTTCGCCTTGGCCCAAATCGGCGGTAAAGGTGACGACTTCACAGCCATATTCAACCTGCAGCCATTTCAGGATAACGCTGGTGTCGAGACCGCCCGAATAGGCAAGAACGACTTTCTTGATGCTGTCTGTCATATCAAAGTTATTCCGAAGCTGAATTTCTGCGGCGCGACTATCAGCTTAGGAGCGTTTGGACAACTCCCACAGCGCCAAAATCCAAGAAATAGGAACTTTGCAGCGGCGATCATATGTTTAGCCAAAATACGACTATTGCGGCGCACAGTGCGTAGGCAATGATAATTCTTGTTCCTATTTAGCTTTATCATCCTGCTAACCCGATACATGACACGCCATCGAATTAACGGCTCCTTCCGTTTTTTCCTTTTGTCGATGCGCAAGTGCGGTTAGGGCGAGTACAACAAACAGAAATCTCCCCAGGCACCGTTTTTACTGGAGCCAGACTATGACAAAATATGTAACGCGCGCCGGAATTCGGATTGCTGCACAGCTTGTCGAATTTATCGAGAGCCAGGCCCTTGCCGGCACGGGCATCGCTGCAGATGCTCTTTGGCTTGGTCTATCCGACATACTAGGGCGCTTTGTGCCACAAAACCGTATGCTGCTGGCCAAACGCGACGATATTCAGACCAAGCTAGACGCATGGCACCGCGCCAATCCCGGCCCAATTACCGACATGGCAGGTTATCAATCGTTCTTGCGCGAGATTGGCTATCTGGTCGCCGAGCCTGAGCCTTTCCATATTGGCACGCAAAATGTCGATGCTGAAATTGCCACGATGGCTGGGCCACAGCTTGTGGTGCCAAGCCTCAATGACCGCTTCGTCCTAAACGCCGCTAATGCACGTTGGGGCAGCCTGTATGACGCGCTGTACGGTACCGACGCCCTTCCGGTACCTGCCGCACGGCCAGGTGGCTATGACACCGATCGTGGCGAGGCGGTCGTTGCTTATGCGCGCCATTTTCTTGATACGGCCATTCCAGGTTGGCAGGCAGCTTTGCATGGCAGCGATAATCCCTATTTCGTGGCAAAGACGCTGACCGGTGACACCACGCGTTATTTGTTCAAACATCACGGCCTGCACATCGAAATCGTGGTCAATCAGAAGCACCCTGTGGGTGCGACCGATTCTTTGCATATCGCTGACGTCATCCTTGAATCCGCACTAACGACCATTGTCGACTTGGAAGACTCGGTCGCAGCGGTCGATGCCGATGACAAGGTAGCCGCTTACAGAAACTGGCTTGGCCTAATGCGCGGCGATTTGGTTGCAAGCTTTGATAAGGGCGGCAAGACAGTCACCCGCGCGCTTGAGGTAGACCGCGTGTATGACGGCCTCACACTCCCCGGCCGCAGCCTGATGTTTGTCCGCAATGTCGGGCATTTAATGACCAATCCAGCGGTATTGCTAGCGGACGGCAGCGAAGCGCCAGAGGGTATATTAGACGCTTTGTTCACATCGCTTTGCGCGCTGCATGATCTTAAGGGACTTGGCACATATCGCAATAGCCACACTGGCAGCATCTATATCGTCAAACCCAAAATGCACGGCCCCGAAGAAGCCGCGTTCACCAACAACCTGTTCGATGCGGTCGAAGATGTGCTTGGCCTCGCACGCCACACAGTCAAGGTTGGCGTGATGGACGAAGAACGCCGTACCAGCGCAAATCTTGCCGCATGTATTCACGCCGTTCGCAACCGAATTGTTTTCATCAACACCGGCTTTCTGGATCGCACTGGTGACGAAATGCATACGGCCATGCACGCAGGCCCCATGATCCGCAAAGCCGAGATGAAAACATCATCTTGGATCCAAGCTTATGAAGCCCGCAATGTCCAAATCGGTCTTGCCTGCGGCTTCAGCGGCAAGGCGCAGATCGGCAAAGGCATGTGGGCGGCGCCCGATATGATGGCCGATATGATGGCGCAGAAAATTGGGCATCCCAAGGCTGGTGCAAACACGGCATGGGTGCCTTCACCCACCGCAGCGACATTGCACGCAATGCATTATCACCAATTGGACGTGTTCGCCCGTCAGGCGGAACTTGCCAAGGAAGCGACGCCCGGCCTTGAGCCGCTGCTGACCATTCCTGTAGCCCCCGTTGGTCATAACTGGTCAACCGAGGAAGTGACGCAAGAACTAGAAAACAACGCGCAAGGTATATTGGGCTATGTTGTGCGCTGGATTGACCAAGGCGTTGGCTGTTCCAAAGTCCCCGACATTCACGACATCGGTCTGATGGAGGATCGCGCCACGCTGCGCATTTCGTCCCAGCATATCGCCAACTGGCTGCTCCACGGCATAGCGACCGCGGCGCAGGTGGACGCCGCGCTTACCAATATGGCAACCAAGGTCGACACCCAAAATGCAGGCGACCCGCTCTACGAAAAGCTAGACGGAGCGAGCCTTGCGCTAAAGGCCGCCCGCGCGCTGATATTCGAAGGCGTCAGGCAACCCAATGGCTATACAGAGCCACTCCTGCATAAATTCCGGCAGGAGAAGAAAGCAGGGGCCTAACGTGCCCCGGCTTTTTTGAGATGCTCGGCTTTCCAATCCATCGCCCGCCGGACACGTTTTTCAACCGACGGATGTGAATAGAATATCGCCTCTTGCAGTGCCGACGGCCGCGGATATCGATATTCGGCGGTCTTCACTAAAGCACCTGCCAATGCATCCGGCAAATTGACCGTGCGCAGCGAATATGCATCCGCCTCGCTCTCGCCGGTGCGGATGACCCCGTTAAGTACAGGCTGCGCAAAAATGCCGAGTACGGATACAATCAACAACAAGATCGGTAAGCCTTCAGGGTCCTCTACCTTTGCTTTGCTGCCAAACAGCGCCGCTACGCGATTAAACAAGCGGTCGGCGAGGAAAAAGCCGAGCATCGCGATAAAGACTATAATGAAGACCGACCGCCAGACATGGCCTAGGACATAATGCCCAATTTCGTGCCCCGTGACCGCCTTAACCTCATCCAGCGACGCCTGTTTCAGCGCGACATCCGAAATCGCAATCCGCGCCGAACCAAATACGCCCGAAACATTCGCGGTGAAGTTGTTCGATTGCCGCGATCCGTCAAACATTAACACGCGATCATGTGGAATTCCTGCTTCATCGGCCATTGTAAGCAGCGCTGTTCGCACCGGGCCTTCTGGAACCGGCTTATAGTCATTGAAAATCGGTTCGATTAACACCGGCGACAGCAAAATCGTCGCGGCAGCGGCAAATGCGGCCAAACCACCAGACCATAGCCACCATTTTTTGCCGGTTCTGCGGATAAGCGCGTAGACTCCCAAAAAGAAAAGTCCGCCAATTACGGTCGACAGCGCAATGCCAATGGCATCTTGTGTAATAAAGTCGCCAAAAGGTTGACTTGTGCGGCCATAGGATTTTTCAAAACCCCATTCTTCGTAAATGCCCCATGGCAAGCTGATCAATGCGGACAGCAGGAAAAAGGCCATACAGACCAAAAATGTCCGCAGCGCCCAACCCCGATTTTGCAACTTCGCCGATAGCCGCTCTAGCAAGCCAGTGCGCACGAATATCCATGTAACAATGGCAGTAACAATAAGCCCGCCCAATAGCATCCAATGGGTAGCGATCGTATAGTCCGCGGCCTTTTGCAACGCCTCGGGTCCAAGACCATCAATATAACGCGCGGTTTCGACCGCCGGATCAAATGCCATAGATATTCTCCCCCTATTCACTGTATTACCTAAATGACACAGCATGTAAGCGCAACAGCGTAAATCGCGAGGGACAATTCAAGTCCGGATGAAGCTTAGGCCTTAAGCGACGGCGTCGATAAACCGCTCCGCATCCAGCGCCGCCATGCACCCGGTGCCGGCACTTGTGCATGCCTGACGATAGATGTGATCCATGACATCGCCACAGGCAAAGACACCAGGAACGCTGGTTTCGGTTGCTTGCCCTTCGAACCCGCCGCGCACCTTTATGTAACCGCCCGACATATCGAGATGGCCTTTAAAAATGCCTGTATTCGGCTTGTGGCCGATGGCGATGAACACGCCATGCAGGTCAATATCTTCGGTGCCGTCGCCATCGGTCGCAGCGATCCGCATGCCGGTGACCCCCATCGCGTCGCCCAGCACTTCATCTAGTCGGTGATTCCATTTGATCGTCACCTTGCCTTCTGCCTCACGCGCGAAAAGCCGGTCCTGCAAGATTTTCTCAGCCTTTAACTTGTCGCGGCGGTGGACCAGCGTTACGTGGCTGGCGATATTGGCGAGGTATAATGCCTCTTCCACAGCCGTATTGCCGCCGCCAATCACGGCAACTGGTTTGTTGCGGTAAAAGAAGCCATCACAGGTGGCACAAGCCGATACGCCCTTGCCCATGAAGGCTGTTTCGCTCGGCAGCCCGAGATATTGCGCGCTGGCACCTGTCGCGATGATCACGGAGTCTGCGGTATAGTCGCCAGCCCCACCCGTCAGTACAAAGGGCCGCTTCGAAAAGTCGACCTTCTCGATATAGTCATTTTCAATGCGCGTACCAAAACGTTCGGCATGCTTGCGCATCCGTTCCATCAATTCCGGACCCATAACCCCCGCATCATCGCCAGGCCAATTGTCGACTTCCGTCGTCGTCATCAACTGCCCGCCAACTTCAACGCCGGTGATCATCATCGGCGTCAGGTTCGCGCGCGCAGCGTAAACGGCGGCGGTATATCCTGCAGGGCCGGAACCAATGATGACGACAGGGGCGTGGCGATTTTCGGTCATATATTGTCTTTCTGATTCTATTGAAGGCATGCATAGGCGCTGGCGCGTTGCTGGCCAAGGGTAGCACCGGACTTATCCCCATTAAATTAGGGCTTCACATGTCCGCAGGTGCAACCTATCAGGCCGTCATCATTCAGAATATGAGGAGCAGTTCATGGCCAAAGTCACGGTAATTTCACGTAACGGCGAAGGTCGCGAAGTCGAAGCCGAAAACGGCCTGTCGCTGATGGAAGTGATCCGCGACAATGGTTTTGACGAATTGCTCGCACTTTGCGGCGGCTGCTGCTCCTGCGCGACCTGCCATGTGCATATCGATCCTGCCTTTACCTCCCTTTTGCCCAAGATGAGCGCGGATGAAGACGATTTGCTAGACAGCACCGATCACCGCAATGAAACCTCACGCCTGTCGTGTCAGATCCCCGTCAGCGATGCGCTCGATGGCTTGATCGTGACCATCGCGCCTGAGGATTGATAAACAGCTGACGTCACTCCCCTCCCTCAAGCGGGGGAAGGGGCTCACCCTCGCAACGCGCTGCTGAGTGGTTCCTCAATGACAGGATATCCATGACCGTCGGGGATGCATAGCCAGCTTCCATCCGCGCGTTTGTCGATATAGGTAAGCACCGTCGACACAGGATGCTCCGCCGCATGCGCGGCCGCAGCGTCAAAATCACCGAACATCGCCAGCCGTTCAAGATTGCGCCGCGTGGGGAAGATGATTTTTATCTGATCTTGGTCGGCCTTTTCCAGCACCTCTGCCGCCGTAGCCCAAAACAGCATCCGGTTCTCGGTCTGATCAACCGTCGCAACGGGCGTGGTGTCGCCTGCATCCACCAAATAAAAACGCGTATCAAAAACGCGGCTCGCGTTTTCAAAGGCCGGCGGCCGCCAGCGTGACCAGGGCACAAGCTGATCAAAATCCGGTGCCCAACCAAAACGATTGCAGACAGCCTGCAGACTTTCGCCATCATGCAATGCCGCGCGCGCCGCAACGCAATCGGCGGCATCCGAAACGCCGGAAAGACCCAGCGCCAGTCCGGCTTCCTCGATCGTCTCGCGGATTGCCGCGAGGCGGGCGGCGGCTTCATCCAAAGGCAAGGACGAACACAATTGCTGCGCATAATCAAAGTCGGCAGGGTCAACTTTGCCGCCGGGGAAGACCGCAGCGCCGCCGGCAAAAGCCATGGCCTTGATACGCTCGACCATCAGCAGCAAAGGCGCGCCTTTACTGGGGTTTTTGCGAAAAATGACCATGGTCGCCGCAGGCGTTGCTATGGGAAGCGGTTCGCCGCTGATCGGATGGTTGCGCAGTTCAGATTCCATCGGATTACTCAAGCATGCTTTCGAACAGGTGAGAAGCGGAAAATCAACCTAGCGCCCCTAGTGCCTTGCCTGTGATTTTGTGTCGTCATCCCGCAAACAGGCCGCAAATGCCAAGCGGTGCAGAATACAGCAAAAGCCTGCCTTGAAATTCCATCCTTTTTGCCCCACGACCCAAAGCACGCACCCACTTGCGCTTTAAGAACAAATATGGAACAAGCTGAACTATGTCACTCACCCACATCAAGGTGCGCGGTGCGCGCGAGCATAATCTCAAAGGCGTCGATATCGACCTGCCGCGCGACAAGCTTATCGTCATCACGGGCCTGTCGGGTTCCGGCAAATCCAGCCTCGCCTTCGACACCATTTATGCCGAGGGGCAGCGCCGCTACGTCGAATCGCTCTCCGCTTATGCGCGCCAGTTTCTGGAGATGATGCAGAAGCCCGATGTTGAGCATATTGAGGGCCTGTCCCCCGCCATCTCGATCGAGCAAAAAACGACCAGCCGTAACCCGCGTTCCACGGTCGCCACGGTGACCGAGATTTACGATTATATGCGCCTGTTATGGGCACGCGTTGGCGTGCCCTATTCGCCCGCAACCGGCCTGCCGATCACCGCGCAAACGGTCAGCCAGATGGTCGACCGCGTCATGGCCTTACCCGAAGGCACCCGCGCTTTCTTGCTCGCGCCCGTGGTGCAAGGCCGCAAAGGCGAATATCGCAAGGAACTCGCCGAATGGCAGCGTTCGGGCTACACCCGCGTGCGCATCGACGGCGAAATGTACGCCATCGAAGACGCGCCCGCGCTCGACAAGAAATATAAGCATGACATTGAGGTCGTGGTTGACCGTATCGTCGTCAGGACGGCATCCAGCAACGTCTGGCCGAAAGCTTTGAAGCGGCGCTGAAGCTGGCCGATG
>Ga0164292_10003676_pt1 | contig 12525 bp, 11 predicted proteins | sample GEODES117metaG_FD_111486 | JGI IMG/M metagenome (GOLD analysis project Ga0164292, IMG submission 111486) | Eutrophic lake water microbial communities from Lake Mendota, Wisconsin, USA - GEODES117 metaG | ecosystem: Environmental > Aquatic > Freshwater > Lake | place: USA: Lake Mendota... | reverse complement strand
GTCCTCGGTCAGTTCGGTTCCCATCGCTGGGATTCCATGGGCGATCCGATAACGAATCATCGCCTCAGTTGCGACAGCGTCGACAACCGATACGCGCGGATCAGTGAGCGATGCGTTGACAATGAGTTCATCGCGACCAGAAACAAGGGGCCCAACGGGAGTTGCGACGAGGGAACCTTCAGGTCCTTCGCCACCAAGGCGAACAAGTGAGGAGTCCCAGCGGTGTTGCACCAATGCACTGCGCTGCGGTTCGGTGATTGTCGCTTTCGTTCGCAACAAAAACCGCTTCAATCGAGTGAGGATGAGGTCGCCATAACCGGGATCGGTTTCGAGGACGTAATTCTCAGCGTCGATGCGATGAACACGCAGCCATGAATCGACCTTGCCCGTTGGAGCCAAAAGAAACGACCATGCGCTTTCGCCAACCATGGCGACAACATCCTGACTGAGTTGACCTTGCAGATACCGAGCAGCATCGGGACCAGTCACCGATAGAACATCGCGTTCGACAACGACTGCTCCGCCTGCACCCTGCAGTGCCTCGTAGCCGGCGATGATTTGGTCGTTCGAAGAAGCACTCACGCTCGCGAGTGTCGCACCTTCACCGGAGAAATGCACCAGCAACAGGAATGAATCAGTCGACGACTTCGCCGCGGCGCTGCGCAGTCATCCGCCGCGCACCGGGAACAGCACTAAGTAACCCTCGGGCCTTATTCCGACATTCGAGGTCTTCATGTTCAGCAACGCTGTCGGCAACGATGCCAGCACCGGCCTGGACATGGGCAATCCCATCGGCTCCGACAACAAGCGTGCGGATCGCGATGGCGGTGTCGATCGTGCCCGAGAAGTCGACATACCCAACAACGCCCGCATAGGGACCGCGCTTCACTGGTTCGAGTTCGTCGATGATCTCCATCGCCCGAACCTTGGGGGCACCCGACACGGTTCCGGCAGGAAGCGTGGCCCGGAGGACATCGATGGGGGTCTTCCCGTTTGCCAGTTCGCCCGACACCTGTGAAGTGAGATGCATCACATGGCTGTAGCGCTCGAGGATCATCATCTCGTCGACCTGTTCGGTGCCGAACTCGACGACGCGACCAACATCATTACGAGCGAGATCAATGAGCATGACGTGCTCAGCAATTTCTTTTGGATGTTCACGAAGCTCAGCGCCAAGGCGACGATCTTCTTCCTCGGTTACACCGCGGCGACGAGTGCCCGCAATGGGACGCGAGATCACGCGGTTGTCGACAAGTTTCACCATCGGCTCTGGTGAAGAACCGGCGAGGCTTAGTTCCGGCATGCGCACGAAGTACATGTACGGGCTCGGATTGACCTGACGAAGCACTCGATAGAAATCGAATGGGTCGGCGCCAAGTTCAAAAGAGAACCGCTGCGAGAGCACAACTTGGAAAATGTCGCCGTTGAGAATGTGTTCCTTCGCAACGTCGACCGCGCTCTCCCACTGGTTGTAGGTCATCGAACCGGTGACCTCGGGAAGTTCCGGAGACGGCGAAGGCGGATCGACCATTGGTTCAGCAAGTGGCTGCGCACCGTCGGCCGCGAGTTGCTCGAGGCGAACAAATGCTTCGTCGTACAACTGATCGAGTTCGCCAGAACTTGCGCCCTCGGGAACAAGAACATTGTCGATCAGCGTTACGCGTTGACGGAAGTGGTCGAATGCAGCGAGCTGGCCGATGACGGCCATTACTGCGTCGGGGTAACCGGTGGCATCTCGGGGAGTTTCGGCAAGATCTTCAACTTCGCGAACAACGTCGTAGCCGAGATAACCAACAACCCCACCGTGCAAAGGCGGCAGCGAATCAATCTTCGGCGAGCGATAGGCAGCGAGGAGCCATTCGATTGCAGCGAGGATGCCCTTGTCACGAGGCATCGCTTCGGGAAGATCGCCATCAACGGACACGAGTCCGTTACGGAGCACCAAGGTCGCAATTGGATTTCGGCCTACAAACGAGAACCGGCTCCAGCGTTCGCCGTGCTCAACAGATTCAAATAGGAATCCGGGTTGATCGTCGCCACAAAGACGAGCAAAGGCTGCAACCGGAGTAATGAGGTCGGCAAGAAGCTCGCGCCAAACGGGCACAACACTGTGGTTGGCGGCGAGTGCGTGAAATTCATCGCGCGACGGCGAAACGTCCAAGATCAGTCACCGTCACCGAATGAGGTGAAGAAGCATGAGTAGTTGCCCGTATGGCAGGCACCCTTGCCTTCTTGTTCAACCACAAAGAGCAGAGTGTCTCCGTCGCAGTCGTAGTACGCCTCGCGCACATACTGGCGATCGCCCGATGTTTCCCCCTTGCACCAGTACTCCTGACGCGAACGACTCCAAAACCAGGTGCGGCCGGTTTCCATGGTCTGGCGCAAAGAATCGGCGTTCATCCACGCCATCATCAACACCTGGCCCGTGCCAACTTCCTGAACGATCGCAGGTACAAGGCCATCGGCGTTGTAGGTCACTGCAGCGAGTTGCTCGGCAGTAACGGAGATCGGAATGCTTTCAGGCATGGCGCCACGCTAGCGGTGCGTCCGCCTCGCCACGAACAGAGTTTCGGGCAATGCCCAGGGCTAGAGGTAGAGACCGGTGCTTCCTTCAGAGAGACGCTCGGCAGCAACTGCGTGAACATCCCGCTCACGAAGGATGATGTAATCGTCGCCGCGGACTTCGACTTCGTAACGATCCTCGGGGCTGAACAACACCTGATCACCCGGTTCCATGGAACGGACATTCGGACCGACCGCCATGACTTCGGCCCACACCAGGCGCTTGCCGATCTGCGCCGTTGCCGGTATGAGAATTCCGCCGGTGGAACGGCGCTCACCCTCGGGTCCGCCGAGGTGCACGAGAACTCGATCGTTCAGCATTTGGATGGGAAGTTTTTCGCCGCCGGCACCTACGCCGTCGGTCAGTCGATCGGTGGTCTGCGAAGAGGTCACAACACGACGGTACCGTCTCCACTCGTGACCGACGACTTCCCAATCCGCTCCCTCCGTCTCGAGACATCCGACGGGCTGTCCCTCGAGGCCGAACTGATCGTTCCCGAGAATGCTCGAGCGGCGGTGGTTCTGTGCCACCCGCACCCGCAACAGGGCGGGAACATGACGTCGCTGGTCACGAGCGAACTCTTTCGCACTCTTCCCGCCTCGGCCGTTGCAGTACTTCGCTTTAATTTCCGCGGTGTCGGCACGTCAGAGGGAGAGCATGATTTTGGCGTAGGCGAAGCACTCGACATCGTTGCCGCTCTCGACACGATCACCTCTGAATGTCCTGAGCTGCGCGTCTTTGTCTCCGGATGGTCGTTTGGCGCCGACACGTCGCTCTCTGTCCTCGACTCGCGAATCGCTGCGTGGTTGGCTTGTGCTCCCCCGTTGCGCGTTCTTCCTTTAGAAGATCTCACTGCTGCTGCTGGCAGCGATCCGCGCTTCAAATTGCTCATCATTCCCGAGCATGACCAATTCCGGGATCCCGAATCGGCACTTGAAGCGACAGCGTCATGGCTGAATACCGATCTCACTGCAATTGCTGGCGCCGATCATTTCTTTGTCGGACGCACCCACAAAGTTGCTGCGCTGATCGTTGGAGCCATCGACACGCAACTCGCGTCGTAAGCGAGAACTCGCCTTAGGGTCGGACGTTGACCCCGGCCGCGATCATGTGTTCTTTCGCTTCAGAGATTGCGTGATCGTCGAAGTGGAAGATCGATGCGGCAAGAACAGCATCGGCCCCTCCCGAAATGACTCCCTCGACCAAATGATCGAGGGTCCCGACGCCACCAGAAGCAATCACTGGAACGCCCACCGCACCGGAGACTGCGGCGGTGAGTTCTAGATCGAAACCATCACGAGTCCCGTCACGATCCATTGACGTGAGAAGGATCTCACCAGCCCCAAGCGATTCAGCACGCTGCGCCCATTCGATGACATCGATACCAGTTGGGGTTCGTCCGCCAGCGACGTAGACCTCCCAGCCTTCGTCTGAACTGCCATCGGCTGCACGTCGGCGAGCGTCAATGGCGCACACCACACATTGATTCCCAAACACTTCAGCAATCTCGCTAATGAGTTCAGGCCGAGCAACGGCAGCGCTATTGACTGACACCTTGTCGGCTCCTGCGCGCAACATCGTGCGAGCGTCGTCAACAGTTCGAATTCCGCCGCCAATCGTGAACGGAATGAACACCTGTTCCGCAGTGCGTCGAACAACATCAACCATGGTTTCGCGACCATCAGAGGTTGCCGTGATGTCGAGAAATACGAGTTCGTCGGCACCGTCGGCGTCATAACGAGCAGCAAGTTCCACCGGATCTCCAGCGTCGCGCAGGCCCACAAAGTTCACGCCCTTCACGACGCGACCATCGGTGACGTCGAGGCAAGGAATAATTCGAGCGTTTTTCACTTGAGATCAGGCCACTCTTCGAACTCGAACAAGTACGTCGATAGCAGTCCGATCGCCGTCGTCGGTTGACACTGAACGCTCGATGCGTTGCGACCCTCGCCACAAGCAAGATCGACCGCAGTACCTGGTGTCAGATCGGCAACTTCGGGCGGAAGGAATTGATTGGGTTCGCCCTTCCATATGAGTTCAGAGGTGTCGTACCGCGCGTTCCAATCGGAAGCATCCATTGTCGAAGTCTAGGACTGCGAGCGAATCAATGATTCAGGGGTTTGGCGATACAGCACCAAGCGCGTCTTGCAATGTGAACGCACCTTCGTAAAGCGCACGCCCAACAATCGCGCCTGAAAGACGGCGACCTGCTGAACGGAGGGCTTCAAGAGCAACGATGTCGGCAAGGGTTCCCACGCCGCCCGAGGCGATGACGGGAAGTTCGGTTGCTTCAAGAACTTCTCCGAGCCCATCAAGATCGGGGCCCTCGAGCGTTCCATCTCGGCCGATCTCCGTGACGATCAGCGCTTCAACGCCAGCATCGGCAAATCCCCGAGCAACATCGAGAAGGTCTTTTCCGGACCCTTCTTCCCAGCCGCGAACCGCGACCTCACGGCCACGGGCGTCGAGACCAACAGCCACTGCATGTCGTGCTGCGAGTACACGAACAAGATCAGGATTCTCTAGGGCTGCTGTGCCCAGCACGACGCGTGCGACACCGGCGTCGAACAACGCGTCGGCCGCTTCTTCGCTGCGCACGCCACCGCCTGCTTGAATCGGTACATCGACTGCATCACAGATCGCAGCGATGACCTCACGGTTCAGCGGAGAACCCGTGCGCGCAGCATCGAGATCGACGACATGGATCCAACGCGCTCCGGCGTCAGCGAACACTTTGGCCTGAGCAACGGGATCGCTGTTATAGACGGTCTCACGCGCATAGTCGCCTTGATAGAGGCGCACTGCCTGACCATTTAAAAGATCGATAGCGGGATACAGCTCCATCAGTTTCCAACCTTCGGACGAGCGGCGTCGACAAAACCCCGCAGAAGCTCGAGTCCTACCGCACCAGATTTTTCAGGGTGAAACTGCGTGGCCCACAACCCGTCACGCTCAACGGCCGCAGCAACCAAACCGCCGTACTCGCATGTGGCCACGACGGATTCGCCTTCGGCATCGGCGGCATAGGAGTGCACGAAGTACATCCACACTGGATCAGACACATCCGCAAACAGCCGACTTGGCCGGCGGACATCAACAAGGTTCCATTGCATCTGCGGCCGCTTCACCGTGTCGGGTAGGAGTCGGAGCCGACCTGGCAACACGCCGAGACCAACCGAACTGGGCGACTCTTCGGAACCTTCATAGAGCATCTGCATGCCGACGCAGACGCCAAGAAATGGACGCTGATCGTTGGCGGCGGTGATCGCTACCTGGTCGAGTCGGCATTCACGCAGGGCGTCCATGCACGCGCCAAACGCGCCGACCCCGGGGAGAACGACAGCGTCGGCGTCGGCGATGAGTCCCCTGTCAGCGGTGAGTCGCGCATCGGCTCCTACACGCTCAAGCGCTTTCTGCGCTGAACGAAGATTGCCAATGCCGTAATCAAGAACCGCCACCAGCGGCCGAACTTCGTCTGTCACAGCACGCCCTTGGTGGAGGGAACTCCCCCACCGTCGATGCGCACTGCGTCGCGAAGTGAACGAGCAACGCTCTTAAACGTTGCTTCGATGATGTGGTGAGTATTCACACCACGAACAAGCGAGATGTGCAGCGTGAGTGCTGCCGATGTAGCGAACGCGCGCCAGAACTCTTCAATCAACTGCGGATCGAAGGGAGGATCGCTCAGAATCTTTTGACCAGGAAACTCGACCTCGTAGACAAGGAATGGTCGTCCGGAAAGGTCGAGCGCAACATCGACAAGGGCTTCGTCAAGCGGAATGCGGTTGGAGGCGAAGCGCCGAATACCTGCTTTGTCACCAAGAGCACCAGAAAACGCATCGCCAAGAGCGATGCCAACATCTTCAACAGTGTGGTGAGCATCGATCTGCAGATCGCCTTCGGCTTTAACAACGAGATCGAAACCTCCGTGACGACCAAGCTGCGCAAGCATGTGATCGAAGAACGGGATGCCTGTCGATGTCTCGTGGCGCCCCTGACCATCGAGATCGATCTCGATGAGGATTGAGGTTTCGGAAGTCGCCCGGGCAACTGTTGCTGCTCGGCGACCATCGTCGGTTCGTGTTGCACTCACTGGAGGGCCTCCTCAAGAGCGGAAAGGAACGAATCGTCCTCACCGGGTGTTCCGATCGTGACACGCAAACAGCCTTCGAGTCGCGGCCACGATGAACAATTACGAACAAGGACAGAACGATCAACCAAGCGCTGCCAAACATCGCTGCCATCGATTGAACGCGGTCGGAACAACACGAAGTTGGCACCAGAAGGCCATACGTCGACATCGAGCTCGGACAGTCGAGCGACGAGCCGCCCTCGTTCCTCGACCAAACGACTGACGCGCTCGTTCATTTCTTCGACATGGTCAAGTGCCAACGTTCCGGCAGCCTGCTTGAACGCGTCGAGGTGGTACGGCAGCACAACCTTTTCGAGTTCAGCGATGATCCAGGCCGGGCCAACGAGATACCCGAGCCGAGATGCAGCCATCGACCACGTCTTTGAGAACGTTCGGCTCACCACAAGCGGCACGTCATCGGCAATGAGTACATCGGCGGACCATGGTGAGAATTGGCCGTACGCCTCGTCGACGACGAGAAGTCCGTCGATCGCTGTCACCATGTCGAGCACCGCACGAACCGTTGCTTCGTCGTCGACAACACCAGTTGGATTATTCGGCGAGCACAAGAAACTGACCTGAGGTTTGGCGAGGTCGATGACACGACGAACCTCGGCAAGGTCGGTCGAGAAATCAACGGCGCGTTCGCCTTCGACTACCGCAGTTCCGGTGATACGTGAGATGTGACCGTGCAACGCGTAGGTGGGTTCCCAAACCGCTGCGGTGCGGCCAGAGCCACCGAAGGTGAGCATGACCGTCTGCAGAACTTCGTTGGATCCGTTGGCCACAAAGATCTGTTCGGGACCAACACCGTGAAGCGCTCCGATCTTGGTTCGAAGTTCTGTCGCAGCGCGATCGGGATAGCGATTCCATTCGATAGAACGAAGCGATTCGGCGATCGCGTTCGTCCATTCCGACGGCGGCGAATCTGGAGACTCGTTGGTGTTGAGACGAACAGCAACGTCGACCTGCGGAGAGTGGTAGCCGTTCATGAGTGCGACATCGTTGCGCGGCGTAATCATGAATCGGCCTCGAGGGCGCGAGAACGCAGACGCACTGATTCAGCGTGCGTGGCGAGACCCTCAGCATCGGCAATTGCCGCCACAACAGGCGCAGCCGCATCAAACCCTGCGCGATCAACTTCGATGACATGAACCTGCTTGGTGAAGTCATCGACTGTGAGCGCGCTGCCGAAGCGTGCGGTGCCGAATGTCGGCAGCACGTGACTCGGCCCGGCGAAATAATCGCCGATCGATGCAGGGGCAAGTGGTCCGAGGAACACCGCACCGGCATGACGAATGCCCGCTGCAAGTACTGCAGCATCGGCAGTCATGACTTCAACGTGTTCTGCGGCGATGTGGTTCACCACAGCAATGGCGGCTTCGGGCGAGTCGACAAGCGCACAGAATCCACCAGTTGCGAATGTCGCTTCGATCTCGCCCTGACGCGGCGCTTGCGAAACGAGACGGGAAAGCGATTCATCGACAGCATCAGCAACGGCTTCGTCCCAGGTAACAAACCATGCGAGCCCATCGGGACCATGTTCGGCTTGCACCATGAGATCGATCGCAACGAAATCGGTCGGTGCAGTGTGATCGGCAACCACAACGATTTCAGACGGACCAGCGAATGCCATCGGAACACCAACTTGGCCCGCCACTTCGCGCTTGGCGATTGCGACGAATGCGTTACCGGGACCAGCAATGACATCAACTCGGCGAAGCGTTTCGGTGCCAAAGGCCATGGCCGCAATTGCTTGCGCTCCACCAATGGCACGTACCTCAGCGGCACCGGCAATCGCAGCGGCAGCCAGCGTGGCCGGCGCGATCTTTCCGGTCTCGCGATCGGGTGGGACGCATAGAACAACTTCAGGAACTCCGGCAACCTGGGCAGGGATGACCGTCATAAGGACTGAGGACGGATAGGCACCGCGCCCGCCGGGCACATAGCAACCGGCGCGATCAACCGGAACGCAACGTCCGGTGACGGTGATTCCACCCCGAGCAACGGCGTGGTCGGTTCGGAGTTGAGCGATGTGGAACGAACGAACAGATTCGGCTGCTTCACGAAGCGCATCGGCGAGTTCGGTTGGAATCGATGCCAGCGCAGCGTCGAGTTCCTGACGGCTCACTCGTGAATCGGCGATATCGACGCCATCGAACTTTTCGGTGAGTTCACGGACCGCAGCGTCGCCGCCCGCTCTCACCTGGGCGATAATCGAACGCACCGCATCGACGGGCCCGTCACCAGCTGGATCAGGACGCGGAAGATCGGCGACGAGACTGTCGCCGATACGTCCACGGAGATCGAGACGGTTCAACACGAACTAGGACGCTAGCGGTCGGCCCACCTTGGCCCGGAGAGGTTTACCGGTTCAGCCGGCCCGACGCGTGGCCGAGACCAGTCGACGGTGCGCTGTGCGTAAGGACCGTTCAACTTCGAACAGGTCCGAGGCCAGCGATTCGTCACCAGCGGCCAAGACCGCTTCAGCAGTCGAGCTCACCCGATCAAGAAGTTCTTCAAGTGTGGTGGTCGCACTCGATAATTGGGCCCGTTCGTTATGCACGGGCGAAGTCTCGCAGACCTGAGCATGGATCGTTCTGGCTCAGATGGTTACTGCTTTTATGAAGCGGTCGCGCCGTGGTGAGAACTGGGTCGAGGTTTCTTTGGAGCGAAAAGACGCCGACGCCCCACAAGGGGGCGTCGGCAAGGTGACACTGGGCGGCGGATCCCAGATGATTGTCACCGTGTCAGGCGGCGGGAGCCTGACCCGGCCAACATAGCGCGAGAATTTGACGATCTCACACCGCTGGCCGGTGAAAGATTCTTAGGAACTAGGCCGATCTACGCCCTCATCCGCTGGAATCTTCGCGGGCTCAGAGGCTGACTGATGGGCAATAGTCGCCAAGCACACAATCGACACAGCGAGCCTTCCGAGACGCACACACCCGGCGACCGTGGAGAATGAGCAACAGGCTGAATCGGCCCCAATCGGCGGGCGGGATCATGTCGTTCAGCACATATTCGACCTTCACCGGATCGGTTTCGGTCGTGAGTCCAAGCCGAATCGAGAGTCGGCCGACATGGGTGTCGACTGGCAGCCCGGGAAGGTCCATCGCCACGCTCCGAACCACATTCGCGGTTTTTCGACCAACCCCGGGAACAGTGACCAATTCCTCCATCGAAGAGGGAACCTCGGCGCCGTAGCGCTCGACGAGCGCCTGGGCCATTCCAACGAGTGACCGGGCCTTGTTCTTGTAGAAGCCCGTGCTACGAACCAGTTCCTCTACTTCGAGCGGATCGGCGACCGCCAGATCTTCTGGTGAAGGGAACCGAGCAAACAAGGCCGGGGTGACCTGATTGACGCGAACGTCGGTGCATTGGGCCGAAAGGATCGTGGCGGCCAGCAACTCGTAGGGATTCCGATGATCGAGCTCGCACTGCGCATCGGGATATTCGAGGTCGAGGCGAGCAAGCGTCTCTTTCGCTCGACCTTTGGGAGAACGGGGCGTAGCCATGAAGACCGGACCCTACTGCCGCCAGCGCCGGTAGGGTCCGGCCGTGCGCAATGAACGTCGCGATGACGCAGGCCAGCTTCTCTCGCTGGAATCAGAACCAGCTACTGAAGCTGACGCAGCGGAAGCTCGCGCCGCCGGCCTCAGTCTCGTTCGTTGCAATCAACAACTACGAGTCGCCCTTCCCCTTGCCGATTCGACCCCTCCGCTTAAGACCCGAGCATTCGCTCTGGGAGCAGATGACGACGCGTTCTTGCGTGTGAACAACCTGGCCTTTGCATGGCATCCCGACCAATCGGACCGGACGCACGATCAACTCAATGAGCTTGCGCAAGAGCCATGGTTCGACGCCGAAGGGTTCCTGCTTCATGAGATCGACGGAACCCTTGCCGGGTTCTGCTGGACCAGAGTCCACGCGGAAACTGCGACCGATCCTCGACTCGGCGAAATCTTTGTCATCGCCGTCGACCCCGCATTCCACGGACAGGGCCTCGGACGTTCTCTCACGATCGCCGGACTCGCCTTTCTTGCATCGAAGTCAATTGAGATTGGCATGCTGCATGTTGAGCACGACAATGTTGCCGCCCAATCGCTCTATCGAGATCTTGGATTCGTCGAACACGATTCGCGCTGCTGGTGGGAACGTGTCGAAAGCGAACCGACATGACAACAGATTCGATGTCACTCTTCGAAGCCGATCGCGACGCACTCACCACAATCCTCGACGGCGAACCCCGATATCGGCTCGACCAACTTTGGAAGGGCCTCTATGTCGACTTTGCAGAGCCAAAGGACATCACGTCACTTCCCGCTTCGCTACGAACCCGTCTGAGCGAAACACTGCCCTCTGCTCTCGAAATGGTCACCGAATCGGCAACTACCGACGGCAACACGGTGAAATGGCTTTGGCGCCTTCCTGACGGAGCATCGGTTGAAACCGTGCTCATGCACTACCCCGATCGGTCGACGGTTTGTGTCAGCACGCAGGCCGGCTGTGCGATGGCGTGTGGATTCTGTGCAACTGGGCAGGGCGGTTTCGAACGAAATCTCAGTGTCGGCGAAATTGTCGAACAAGTTGTTCGCGCTGCACGTCGAGCAAATGAGGGCCCAACACCCCGTCGCGTCTCAAACATTGTGTTCATGGGAATGGGCGAACCCATGGCGAACTACGACCGAATGATCGGTGCGGTCCATCGCATCCACGGCGATATCGGCATCTCCGCTCGGCACCTCACCATTTCCACGGTCGGCATCATTCCGGGTATTCGTCGCCTGATCGACGAACCGCTTCCGGTCAATCTTGCAGTGTCGCTTCATGCAGCAAATGACGAACTTCGCGATGAACTCGTGCCAATCAATCGTCGTTACCCGCTCGCTGATCTGTACGACGCGTGCGAGGACTATCTCAAGGTCAAGAATCGACGTCTGTCATTTGAATGGGCATTGATCGCTGATGTGAATGACCGGCAAAGCGATGCGCGCGAGCTTGCAGCAGCGGCCCGCCGTTTGCGTGCCCATGTGAATTTGATTCCCCTCAACGACACCCCTGGATGGCCGACGACGGGTTCGTCACCAGCGAAGGTCAAAGAATTCGCCGATCAATTACTCGATCTCGGAGTAAACGTCACTGTTCGCGCCAATCGTGGCAATGACATCGATGCCGCATGCGGGCAGCTGCGCGCCAATCACAGCGGACCAACGGTGACCGAAGTGCCAGCACGAATTGAGCGGATCAATCGTTCGCCACGCGCAACAGACTGATTCGGCCACACCACCGAATCCACAACATCGGCATCGATGCGGGCCCCGGCTCCAATCACACTTCCGCTGATGTCGACCCCGTCTTCGATGACTGCTCTTGGGCCGACGATCGCCGAACCGTGGATTACCGCTGCGGCGAGATTCGCTTCGAGGTAATCAAGCGGAGTACCGCAGTCGATAAACGGGCCGCCATGAGGAACAACTTCGAGCTCTGCGCGCGCAAAGGCGTCTCGCCAAACGACTTCGTAGAGACCAGTGGGTTGTTCGACAAGGTCTTTTGTCACCGACCACGGCAGCGTGCTCGCAACGATGCGTGCCCGAGGACCGAAACCGCCATCGCCATTCACCATGACTCGAATGCTGCGGCCATCCCATCCATCGACGAGTGGAGCGAGGGACGTCGGCGACCAGCTGTCGGCATTCACAACAATCGTCCCCCGCCCATCGATCCATGGCCGAAGGCGAGCGAGTGCTCCAGCAGTTCCCAGGGCCTCGCCTGATTCGGTCGAAACAGTGACAGCGCCACCCCATTCCTGATCGATGTGCCGGCGTAC
>Ga0164292_10003675_pt1 | contig 12529 bp, 12 predicted proteins | sample GEODES117metaG_FD_111486 | JGI IMG/M metagenome (GOLD analysis project Ga0164292, IMG submission 111486) | Eutrophic lake water microbial communities from Lake Mendota, Wisconsin, USA - GEODES117 metaG | ecosystem: Environmental > Aquatic > Freshwater > Lake | place: USA: Lake Mendota... | reverse complement strand
GTGGCCGCAGGTCATGCCCTGCACTTGGAAGTTCTGGTTCATCGCTAGCTCCTTTGTCTGTCCGGTGTGTCGATCAGGCCTCGTATCCTGCACCCTCCCACGCGTGCACGGGTAGGAGCATGATGGCAATTGCATGGGGCGTCGTGCTTGATCTGTCTCAACCCCTGCCCTTGTCACCCAGGCAAGGTTGATCCTGCCACCATGAAGACCGCCACCACTTTCCCTGCCAACACCGTCGCCATCGACGCCACCACGCCGGTGGCTGTCGCCACGCTCGATCTGGGCGTGGGCGGCATGACCTGTGCGTCTTGCGTCAGCCGCGTCGAGCGCGCCTTGGCGCGCGTGCCGGGCGTGGAGCAGGCCACGGTCAACCTGGCCACCGAGTCGGCGCGGGTGCTGTATGCGCCGGGTGAGGAGAGCGTCGCCCGCATTCGTCGGGCGGTGCGTGAGGCGGGCTATGAGCCACGTGCGGCAGACGCGGTCTTTGCCGAAGACCTGTCGCCGTGGGCCGGCTTCGCCCCGGTGGCCCTGGCCCTGCTCCTGTCTCTGCCGCTGGTCCTGCCGATGGCCGGCGACCTGGCAGGCCGGCACTGGATGCTGCCGGCCTGGGTGCAGTTCCTGCTGGCCTCACCGGTACAGTTCATCCTCGGCGCCCGCTTTTACCGGGCCGGATGGCACGCGCTCAAGTCGGGCACCGGCAACATGGACCTGCTGGTGGCGGTGGGCACATCTGCCGGCTGGGGACTGTCGATGTGGATGTGGCTGGCCCAGGGCTCGGCTCACCTGTACTTCGAGGCCTCGGCCGTGGTGGTCGCCCTGGTTCTTCTGGGCAAATGGCTGGAGGTGCGCGCCAAGCGCCAGACCACCTCCGCCATCCGGGCGCTGCAGGCCCTGCGGCCCGAGCACGCGCACGTGCTGAAGTCGGGGCCTGCCGGCGGCATCGAGGAAGACCTGCCCTTGGCCGAGGTGCTGGCGGGCGACCGCCTGGTGGTGCGCCCGGGCGAGCGCTTGCCCGCGGATGGTGTGGTCGAGGAGGGCGCGACCCATGTGGATGAGTCCATGCTCACGGGCGAGCCCCTGCCGGTCAGCAAGGGCGTTGGCGCGCGGGTGACCGGCGGCAGCATCAACGCCGAGGGCCGCATCGTCATGCGGGCCACCGCCGTGGGCAGCGAGTCGGTGCTGGCCCGCATCATCCGTTTGGTGGAAGACGCGCAGGCGGCCAAGGCGCCGATCCAGCGGCTGGTCGATCAGGTCAGCGCGGTTTTTGTGCCGGTGGTCATGGGCCTGGCGCTGATCACCCTGATCGGCTGGCTGCTTGCCGGATCCGGCGTGGAGACGGCCCTGATCCGCTCGGTGGCGGTGCTGGTGATCGCCTGCCCCTGCGCCCTGGGTCTGGCGACCCCGGCGGCCATCATGGCCGGCACCGGGGTGGCGGCCCGCCACGGCATCCTGATCAAGGACGCGCAGGCTTTGGAGCTGGCGCATCGCGTGGACACGGTCGCTTTCGACAAGACCGGCACGCTGACCGTCGGCCGGCCGCGCCTTGTCGCTTTTATCTCTGCGCCTCGCGCCGGCGTCGAGGCCGCTTTTGCCGAGGCCGATGCCCTGGCGATGGCCGCCAGCTTGCAAGGCGGCAGCGAGCACCCGCTGGCCCGCGCGGTGGTGATGGCGGCCCAGACGCGCGGCTTGCTTGTGCCCGCGCCAGATGCGGTGCGGGCGGTGGCCGGCCTGGGCGTGGAGGGCGAAGTGGGTGGGCGCAGCTTTCTGATCGGTAGCCAGCGCTGGATGACCGACTTGGGTGTCGACCTGTCGGGCCTGACCGAGCCCCTGGCGCGCTGGGGCGAGGAGGGCGCCACCTTGTCGGTCTTGGCCGAACGAGTGACCGAGGGTCTCATCGCCCGGGCGCTGATGGTCTTCGCCGACGAGGCCAAGCCCGAAGCCCGCGACACCTTGGCGCAACTGCGTGCGCGTGGCTTGCGGCTGGTGTTGATTTCCGGCGACAACCGCGCCGCGGCGCTCGCGATGGGCGCCCGGCTGGGGCTGCACGAGGACGAGGTGCGCGCCGAGGTGTTACCAGGCGACAAGGCGGCCCAGGTGGCGCTGCTGCAAGAGGGCGAAAACGGCCGCCGGCGCGTGGTGGCCATGGTGGGTGACGGCGTCAACGACGCGCCTGCTCTGGCCGCCGCCGACGTGGGGCTGGCCATGGCTACGGGGACCGACGTGGCCATGCACGCGGCCGGCATCACGCTGATGCGGGGTGACCTGCGCCTGGTCGCTGGGGCCTTGTCGATCTCGGACCGCACCGTGCGCAAGATCCGGCAGAACCTGTTCTGGGCCTTTGCCTATAACGTTGCCGGCATCCCGCTGGCGGCCCTGGGTTACCTCAACCCGGTGGTGGCCGGCGCGGCCATGGCCCTGTCCAGTGTGAGCGTGATGAGCAATGCGCTGCTGCTGCGGCGTTGGCGCGGCACGGGCCCGAGCGCCCAACGCCCCTGACCGCGCCCCGGGGCGATCCCCGACAATGTGTGGGCATGTCTGCGGCCCCACTCGTTCCGCCCGCTGTGTCCGACCCTGGCTCGACGCCTTCCTTCGGCCGGCTGCTTTCCCTCGCGCTGGCGCTGTCTCTTGGGGCGGCGGTGTCCCTGGGGGTAACCCGCTTCGCCTACGGCCTGCTGCTGCCGCCGATGCGGGCCGATCTGCAATGGAGCTACACACTGGCCGGGGCGATGAATACCGCCAACGCGCTGGGCTATTTTCTGGGGGCACTCCTCACCCCGTGGCTGCTGCGCCGGCTCGATGGCGCGGGCGTTCTTCTCTTGGGCACCTGGCTGGCCAGCCTGTTCATGGGGCTGACCGGTTTTTTTACCGACGCGGCGCCCCTGCTGCTGCAGCGCCTGCTGGCCGGCATGGCCAGTGCCATGCTGTTCATCGCCGGCGGCCTGTTGGCCGCGCGTCTGGGTGCGCAGATGCCGTCGCGAAACGGGCTGCTGCTGGGGGTGTACTACGGCGGCACAGGTCTGGGCATTGTGTTGTCTGCGCTCTTGGTTCCGCCCCTTCTGGAGTCGGCTGTGCAGGTGCCGCATGGCTGGGCCTGGGCCTGGTGGGTCTTGGCCCTGGCCTGCGCGCTGGCCTCGGCGCTGCTGGCGTGGCCGGCGCGCGTGCTGCGCCAGTTGCAGGCGCCCGTTGCATCCGCTGCGGACGCCGCCGCCGTGTTTCGCTGGCGCGACTTCGCGCCGGGGCTGGCTGGCTATGCGATGTTCGGCGTGGGCTATATCGGCTATATGACCTTCGTGGTCGCTTTGCTGCGCGAGCAGGGGGTGGCTGCGGGCCGCATCACGGTCTTTTACGCCCTGTTGGGTGCCGCGGTGGTGGCCTCCTCCCGCATCTGGGCGGGCCTCCTCGATCGCTACCGTGGCGGCCAACCCCAGGCCCTGCTCAATGGCTTGCTGGGGCTGGCCATTTTCATTCCGGTCGTGACCGGGTACTTCCCGATGCTGATGGTCTCGGGCCTGATGTTCGGTGGCATTTTTCTCTCAGTGGTCGCATCCACCACGGCCCTGGTGCGCCATAACCTGCCGCCTTCGCAATGGGCGGCAGGCATCAGCGCCTTCACCATCGTGTTTGCGCTGGGACAGATCGTCGGACCCTCGGTGGTGGGTTGGATCGCCGACGGGCCTGGCGGCCTGACCCGGGGCCTGGCCTTCTCGGCCGGCGCGCTTTGGCTCGGCGCGCTCATCGCGCTGCGCCAGCGCGCCCGCGCCTGATCAGCCCGGCAGGCCTTCTGCCTTGATGGCGGCCTGCACCGCAGGTCGGGCGGCCATGCGCGCACGGAAGGCTACCAGGTGGGTCAGGCCGGTGATGTCGACTTTGACCACCGCGGCCCAGCGGCTCACCGTGAAGAGGTAGGCGTCAGCGACGCAGAATTCGTCGCCCATGAGGTACGCGGACTTGGCCAGCTCGCCGTCGACCCACTGAAAGCGGCCGGTGAGGCGGGTGCGGAAGATCTGCTTGACGTCATCGGCCAGGGACGGGTTGAACAGCGGCGAGAAGCCCTTGTGCAGCTCGGTGCCGATGAAGGTCAGCCACTCTTGCAGGTGGTAGCGGGGCAGGGTGCCGTTGGGGGGCGCCAGTTTTTTCTCGGGGACCTGGTCCGCGATGTATTGCACGATCGCCGGCCCCTCGCGCAGGCGGCTGCCGTCGTCGAGCTCGAGCAAGGGAACATAGCCCAAGGGGTTGAGGGTGTAGAAGTCCGTGCCATCGGGCAGCTTGTGGGTCTTGGTGCTGGCCAGCACTGGCTCGAAGGCCAGGCCGGACTCGCGCAGCACGATGTGGGGGGAGAGGGAGCAGGCGCCAGGGGAGTAATACAGCTTCACGGGGGTTCCTGAGGGAGTGGGAATGGACGGGTGGAGGCCGGCGGTGGCGCAGGGGCCGCGACCGATGCGACGCGATGGTAGCGCGCCTCGGCCACCTGCTCTCCCGGTCGCTTCCCAAGCAAGAACATGCCGCTACAATGTACACAAAGCCCGACTTGTACAAATGCAAACCCTTTCACTCAGCGACTTCCGCGCCCATGTGTCCGAAATGCTCGATCTGGTCGAGAAGGGCGAAACCGTGCGCATTCTCCGCCGCGGTAAGCCGGTGGCCGAACTGGTCCCCCTGCGGGCCGAGGATGCGGAGCCTCCCAGCTACCTCCAGCCCTTCGAGCCCGTCATGTCCCTGCCCGAGGGCTATTCGGCCGTCCGAAAGCTCATTGACGATCGCCAAGACGCGCCCTGGTAAGTCCATGCGAGTCCTTTTTGATACGTCCGCGCTTCTTAAGCGTTATCTCCCCGAGCCTGGCCGAGAGGCCATGCTCGCGTGGTTTGCTCGCGCTCGCCCGGTGGTGACCGCGCCGCATTGCCGGGTGGAGCTCTATTCGGCCCTGAACCGTGTGCGCAGGGACGCCCGCACCAGCGAGGAGGCCTACCGCAAGACCTGCGACGAGGTCGAGCGCAACTTCGATGCCTTCGACGTCGTGCCCTGGACCACGGTGATGGAGCGGGCCGCCATTCGGGCACTGGAGGCGAGTCCCCTGCGCGCCGGCGATGCCCTGCACATCGCTGCGGCCGTGGCGGCAGGTGTCGACCACTTCATCACTGCGGACCAGCGCCAATACCAGGGCGCGCTCGCCGTCGGCCTGAAGGCCACCCTCTTGGACAATTGACGGAGCTTCCAATGCTGTACCCCCAGGAATTCGACGTCATCGTCGTCGGTGGCGGCCATGCCGGCACCGAGGCTGCGCTGGCCGCGGCCCGGATGGGCTGCGAGACCCTGCTGCTCTCCCACAACATCGAGACTCTGGGTCAGATGTCCTGCAACCCGTCGATCGGCGGCATCGGCAAGGGCCATCTGGTCAAAGAGGTGGACGCGCTTGGCGGCGCGATGGCGCTGGCCACGGACGAGGGTGGCATCCAGTTCCGCATCCTCAACAGCTCCAAGGGGCCGGCGGTGCGCGCCACCCGGGCCCAGGCCGACCGCATTCTCTACAAGGCGGCCATCCGCCGGATGCTGGAAAACCAGCCCCACCTCACCTTGTTCCAGCAGGCGGTCGACGACCTGATGGTCGAAGGCGACCGGGTGGTGGGCGCTGTGACCCAGGTCGGCATCCGATTTCGGGGGAGGGCGGTGGTGCTCACCGCCGGCACATTCCTGGACGGCAAGATCCATGTGGGCCTAGACAACTACGCCGCTGGCCGGGCGGGCGACCCGCCGGCGGTCAGCCTGTCGGCGCGGCTCAAGGAACTCAAACTCCCGCAGGGCCGCCTCAAGACGGGCACCCCGCCGCGGCTCGATGGCCGGACCATTGATTTTTCCCAGTGCGAGGCGCAGCCCGGTGACCTGGACCCGGTGCCCGTGTTCAGCTTCATGGGCCGTGCCGAGATGCACCCGCGCCAGGTGCCTTGCTGGATCACCCACACCAACGAGCGCACCCACGAGATCATCCGCTCCGGCTTCGACCGCAGCCCGATGTTCACCGGGAAAATCGAGGGCGTGGGCCCGCGCTACTGCCCCAGCGTCGAGGACAAGATCAACCGCTTTGCGGGCAAGGACAGCCACCAGATCTTCCTCGAGCCCGAGGGCCTGACCACCCACGAGATCTACCCCAACGGAATCTCGACCAGCCTGCCGTTTGATATCCAGTACGCGCTGGTCCGCTCGATCAAGGGTCTGGAAAACGCCCACATCCTGCGGCCCGGTTATGCGATCGAGTATGACTACTTCGACCCGCGCGGCCTCAAAAGCAGCTTTGAGAGCCGGTCCATCCAGGGCCTGTTCTTCGCCGGCCAGATCAACGGCACCACCGGCTACGAGGAGGCGGCGGCCCAGGGGCTGTTTGCCGGACTCAATGCCGCCTTGCAGGTGAAGGGGGAGGCGCCTTGGCTGCCGGCCCGCGACGAGGCCTACCTCGGCGTGCTGGTGGACGACCTCATCACCAAGGGTGTGACCGAGCCGTACCGCATGTTCACCAGCCGCGCCGAATTTCGCCTGCAGCTGCGCGAGGACAACGCCGACATGCGCCTCACCGAAGCCGGCCGCCGGCTGGGCCTGGTGGACGACGCTCGCTGGGACGCCTTCAGCCGCAAGCGCGATGCTGTTTCACGTGAAACCGAGCGACTCAAGGCCACCTGGGTCAACCCCCGCAACCTGCCGGCGGCAGAGTCGGAGCGGGTGCTCGGCAAGGCGATTGAGCACGAATACAACCTGGGCGATCTCCTGCGCCGGCCTGGGGTTGCCTACGAAATGCTCGTCGGCATGGATGGCGCCCGGTTTGCGAGCCCCTCTGTTTCACGTGAAACGCTGGGGGAGCTGTACCAGCCCGTGGTCGAGCAGATCGAGATCGGCGCCAAGTACGCCGGCTACATCGAGCGGCAGAAGGACGAGGTCCAGCGGGCGGGGTACTACGAGGGCCTGCGCCTGCCGGACGAGCTGGACTACCAGCAGGTGGCCGCCTTGAGCATTGAGGTTCGCCAAAAGCTGGCCCGGCACCGACCCGAGACGCTGGGTCAGGCTTCCCGCATCTCTGGGGTCACGCCGGCGGCCATTTCCCTGCTGTTGGTTCACCTCAAGCGCGGGCGGTACCGTGGGTTTGACGGCGCGGCGGCCGAGGTGCGGGAGGCGGCGTGAGCGGCCAACGGCCGGCGTCGGGCGCCGCCGCCTTGACAGACAAGGCGGGTGGCATGGCTGCGGCCGTGGCCGGGCGGAGGGTCGGGGGGGTGGCCGAGGGGGTGGCCGTGGCCTGGGCGCGGGGGCTGGATCAGCTGGGGTTGGCATTGGGGGCGGGGCAGCAGGCCAAGCTGCTCGCCTACCTGGGCCTGATCCAGAAATGGAACCGGGTCTACAACCTCACCGCCCTGCGCCGCCCGGACGAGATGTTCAGCCACCACCTGATGGACAGCCTGGCGGTGGTGGCGCCGCTGTGCCGGCAACTGGGCCTCACTTACGGTGACTCCGCCGTTGCCTCGGTCTCGGCTCCTGGCGCCCGACCCCTTCGGGTGCTGGATGTCGGTTCTGGCGCCGGCCTGCCCGGCGTGGTCCTGGCCATCTGCTGCCCTGGGTTGGCGGTGGACTGCGTGGACACCGTTGCCAAGAAGGCGGCCTTCATCCAGCAGGTCGCTGCCCAGCTTCAATTGGGCACGCTGCGCGGTGTGCATGAGCGGGTCGAGCGCCTGTCTGGCCCCTATGACCTGATCTGCTCGCGCGCCTTTGCCTCGCTCGCCGACTTCGTGAACTGGTCGGGCCAGGCCTTGGCGGAGGAGGGCGTCTGGATGGCCATGAAGGGCAAGCATCCGTCCGAGGAGATCGCCGCCCTGCCAGCCCATGTGGGCGTGTTTCACGTGGAACCGCTGCAAGTGCCCGAGTTGGCTGCCGACCGCTGCCTGGTTTGGCTGAGAAAAGGCCCGGCCCCCGTCGCCGCGATGCCTGCCTGAAGAATTCTTGCCGCCGGCACGGGCTGCCCGCACCTCGTCCGTCCCGTAAACTCGGGCCTGCCCCCGGAGCGGCGCTGCCTGTCACCGCCGCCCCGGTTTTTCCAGACCTCAAGACTGGCCCGGACCACCGGGCACCCGATGTTCGGCATTGCAGACTACGGCGCCTTCGTCGCCGCGATCATCCTGTTCCTGGCCATTCCCGGCCCAGGCAATTTGGCCTTGATCACCTCGACCAGCAAGGGCGGCATTGCGGGCGGCCTAGCCGCCACCTTGGGAGTGATCGCGGGCGACCAAGTTTTGCTGTGGGCTGCGGTCGCTGGCGTCGCCGCGCTGTTGGCGGCGTGGCCGCCGGCCTTCCATGCGGTGCAGTGGGCGGGCGCCGCCTACCTGGCTTGGCTGGGTTTTCGTATGCTGACCGCCAAGCCTGGCGACGCACCCGTCTTGAACATCCGGCCCCGCCATTACTTCCGCCAAGCCGGCCTGATCACCCTGCTCAATCCGAAGGCCATCGTTTTTTACATGGCCTTCTTCCCGCTCTTCGTGGACCCGGCCCGGCACCAAGGGCTGCTGACCTTCGGGGTGATGGCGCTGACCATTGCCGCCCTGACTTTTGCCTACGGACTGGTGGTGGTTCTGCTCACCCACTTTCTCGCCGAGCGCCTGCGGACGCTGCCGATGCTGACCCGCGCCCTCGAGAAGTTCGCCGGGCTTTGTCTTTTGGGCTTCGGTCTGCGCCTTGTGATTTCTCGCTAAATCAGCAAGTAAGCAAGTACTTTCATTTATCCAACGACCCCCTCAGAGGACGCCATGGCCAAGATCTTTTGTGTCGCAAACCAGAAGGGCGGGGTGGGCAAGACCACCACCACCGTCAACCTGGCCGCCGGTCTGGCACTTGTCGGCCAGCGGGTGCTCCTGGTCGACCTAGACCCGCAGGGCAACGCCACGATGGGCTCGGGGGTGGACAAGCGAGAGCTGGTCCAGAGCGTCTACGACGTGTTGCTGGGGGAGGCCGGTGTGGCCGAAGCGCGCGTCCGGGCCGAGGCCAGCTGCTACGACGTGCTGGGCGCCAACCGCGACCTGGCCGGCGCGGAGGTGGAGTTGGTTGACCTGGATCGACGCGAGCGCCGCCTGGCCGAAGCCCTGGCGGTGGTCGACGCCGAGTACGACCTGGTGCTGATCGATTGCCCGCCTTCGCTGTCGATGCTGACCCTCAATGGCCTCTGCGCCGCCCATGGCGTGATCGTGCCGATGCAGTGCGAGTACTTCGCGCTCGAAGGCCTGTCGGATCTGGTCAACACCATCAAGCAGGTCCATGGCAATCTGAATCCCAAGTTGGAAGTCATCGGCCTTTTGCGTGTGATGTTCGATCCGCGCATCACCTTGCAGCAGCAGGTGAGTGAGCAGCTCAAAGCGCATTTCGGCGACAAGGTGTTTAACACCGTGATTCCGCGCAACGTCCGCCTGGCCGAAGCCCCCAGCTATGGTCTGCCCGGCGTGGTGTTCGACACCGCGGCCAGGGGTAGCCAGGCCTATGTGGAATTCGCCCGAGAGATGGTGGAGCGCATCCAGAAGCTGTGAGGTCCACGCGCCCGCCTTGCGCGAGTGCAGGCCCCGCGCCTTGACCCACGCCACCATCGCCCCACCATCGCCCCAACATCGCCTCATTTCTCCATGCGACCGGATCATGTCCTCCTCTTGCCGGGCTGGCACGACAGTGGCCCTGAGCACTGGCAAAGCCGCTGGGAGCAGCTGCATGGCTACCACCGCGTGGCGCAGCACGACTGGGAGCGGCCCTTGCGCGGCGACTGGTCCGCGCGGCTCGAGGAGGTGGTGCTGTCTCGGCCAGAGCCGGTGCTGCTGGTCGCGCACAGCCTGGGCTGTCTGCTGGTGGCGGCCTGGGCTTCGCATTCCCGCCATACCGCCCGCGTGCGCGCGGCCCTGCTGGTGGCGCCCGGTGACACCGAGCGACCCGAGTTGCTTGCGCCGCTGCGCAGCTGGTCGCCGATCACCCGCCAGCGCCTGCCGTTTCCGACCCTCTTGGTCGGCAGCCGCAACGATCCTTTTTGCGGCTTCGAGCGCGCCCAGGGCTTGGCCACTGACTGGGGCGCGCGCTTTCATGACGCAGGCGAGGCCGGGCACATCAATGCCGACTCGAAGCTGGGCGACTGGGCCGAAGGCCACGCGCTCCTTGCCGCACTGATTTCCGAATGACCAAAAACCAAGACGAGACAACCATGGTGACCAAGAAACCCAAAGGTCTGGGCCGCGGCCTGGAGGCCCTGCTCGGACCGAAAGTGGAGGCTGCATCCGACGCCGCCACCCCGAACCCCGGCCAGCCCGCCTCGCTGCGCCTCGACGACATGGTGCCCGGCCAGTACCAGCCCCGGACTCGCATGGACGAAGGCGCGCTCTACGAGTTAGCCGAGAGCATCAAAGCCCAGGGCATCATGCAGCCGATTCTTGTGCGCAAATTGGACAAGGGGCCTAACGCCGGCAAGTACGAAATCATTGCCGGCGAGCGCCGTTCGCGCGCCGCCCGCCTGGCGGGTCTCGACAGCGTGCCAGTGCTGGTGCGCGATGTGCCCGACGAGTCTGCCGCCGCGATGGCACTCATCGAGAACATGCAGCGCGAGGACCTCAACCCGCTCGAGGAGGCCCAGGGCTTGCAGCGGCTGGTCCGTGACTTCGGCATGACCCACGAGCAGGCCGCCCAGGCGGTGGGCCGCTCGCGCAGCGCCGCGTCGAACCTGCTGCGTCTCCTCAACCTGGCCGACCCGGTGCAGACCATGTTGATGGCTGGCGACCTGGACATGGGCCATGCGCGTGCGCTGCTTGCGCTAGACCGGGCTGCCCAGATCACGGCGGCCAACCAGATCACCGCGCGCCAGATGTCGGTGCGCGAGGCCGAGAGCCTGGTCAAAAAGATCGGTGCCGAGTTCAACCTGGTCTCGCCCACGCCCAAGAAGGAAAAGTCGCGCGACCTGCGTCGGGTGGAGGAGGAACTCTCCGATCTGCTCACCGCCGCGGTCGAGGTGCGCGTGAAGAAGCGCGTCAAGCGCCATGGGCGCATCGAGGAAATGGGCGAGCTTTCCATTGCCTTCGGCTCGCTCGAGGAACTCAACGGACTGATCGACCGCCTGCGCAGGGAGTGAGGCGCTGCTCGGACGAGCACACACACCGCCTGCACTTGCGGCGGTGATCACAGGGCTCGCCCCGCCGCCGAATCTGCGGTAAGCCAAAGCGAAGGAGGTGGCAGGAACCGGCTGCTCACCCCGGGTGACGCATCGACCGACTTCACACAGCGAGTTCGTCATGCCCATCCACGCACAACTTCCTTTTCCCCGAGACAGAGCCCCCTGGCTCATCAGTGCCTCGCTGGTGCTGATGACTTTTCTGCTCCTCTCCGGCTGGCGCCCTTTTGACCGCCTGACCTGGTGGCTCGAGGTGGCACCCGTGCTCATCGCCTTGCCGGTGCTTTGGCTGAGCTATCGCCGCTTTCCCCTGTCGACCCTGCTGTACGCGTGCATCTTCCTGCATGCCTGCATTCTTCTGGCGGGGGGCGCCTACACCTATGCCCGCGTGCCCCTGGGGCATTGGGTGGCCGAATGGCTGGGCCTGGCCCGCAACCCTTATGACAAGCTGGGTCATTTCGCCCAGGGATTCGTGCCCGCCCTGGTCGCCCGCGAAGTTCTCCTTCGCGGAGCCTGGGTGCGCGGCCGGCGCATGCTGGGCTTTCTGGTGCTGTGCGTGGTGCTCGCGATCAGCGCGAGTTACGAGCTGATCGAATGGGGCGCGGCCGTGGCCCTGGGCCAGGGCGCGGATGAGTTTCTGGGCACCCAGGGGGACCCCTTCGACACCCAATCGGATATGGGCTTTGCGCTTTTGGGCGGCTTCATCGCGCTGGTGACCTGCGCCTCCTGGCAGGACCGCCAGATCAGCCGCCTGGCTCCGCCTCCTGCACAATCGGGGCCACGCACCGGCACGGCCGGGGCGCCAGACTGAACCCGGGAGACAGACCACATGGGCAAGCGCCTCACCCAGATTGCCACCCGCACCGGCGACGACGGCACCACCGGCCTCGGGGACAACACCCGCGTCCACAAGCACCACCTGCGGGTGCAGGCGATGGGCGATGTGGACGAGCTCAACTCCTTCCTCGGCCTGCTGCTGTGCGAGTCGCTGCCCGATGAGGTGCGTAGCTTGCTGGTCGAGGTGCAGCACCAGTTGTTCAACCTCGGCGGCGAGCTGTCCATCCCTGGCTTCGAGCTGCTCTCGGCGGAGGCGGTCATCACGCTGGACGAGGCGCTGGAGGCGCACAACGCTGCGCTGCCCAAGCTCGAGGAGTTCATCTTGCCAGCCGGCAGTCGCGCGGCGTCCCTGGCCCATGTCTGCCGTACCGTGGCGCGCCGGGCCGAGCGCTCGGTGGTCGCTCTGGGCGCCGCAGAAACGTTGCGCGATGCGCCGCGCCAGTACCTCAACCGCCTGTCCGACCTGATGTTCGTGCTTGCCCGCGTCCTCAACCGGATGAATGGCGGCGACGACGTCTACTGGAAAAGCAAGCG